>Ga0209144_1000124_pt1 | contig 15389 bp, 7 predicted proteins | sample WorMettrBAHAMAS1_FD_187392 | JGI IMG/M metagenome (GOLD analysis project Ga0209144, IMG submission 187392) | Marine gutless worms symbiont microbial communities from Max Planck institute for Marine Microbiology, Germany - Inanidrilus... | ecosystem: Host-associated > Annelida > Digestive system >...
AGTGCACGCTGATCGCGATCCGCTACTCAGGCTATCTCAATGCGTTCTACCGGCGCATCAAAAACCGCCGCGGGGCTGGCAAGGCGATCATCGCCACGGCCCGAAAGTTGCTCAAGATCATCTACGATACGCTGAAAAACGGCTGGGTCTTCGAAGACTTCCCGGCCTTCAAAATCGCCGGGGAAACAATCCCCGCTGGACAATCATCATAGGAGATGAGATCATGCACGTGATCGTCAACGCCGACGCCGACGTGCCGACGGCGACGGCCGAGGATTCTGTCGGTCTCGAGGACAACCCCATCGACCTCGACCTCAGTGCCTCCCTGACCGACATCGACGGGTCCGAGTCCCTTTCCCTGACCATTCAAGGTGTTCCCGACGGCGCCATCCTGTCTGCCGGTACCGACAACGGCGACGGTTCCTGGTCCCTGGCTCCGGGCCAATTGACCAGTCTGACGATCACGCCGCCCGTCAACTTCGAGGGCGACATCCCGTTGACCCTGGTCGCCACGTCGACGGAGGCGGACGGCGGTGACTTCGAGACCACCGAGGTGCCGTTCACCGTCACCGTCGAGCCTGATCTGAGCAAACCCGATTTCGAGGTGACGGCGGCCGAAGGGTATGAGGACAACGCCATCGCGCTGGATATCGACCCGGGCACGGTCGATGTCGTGACCATCGGCAACGTTCCCACGGGTGCCGTTTTGTCGGCGGGCACCGACAATGGCGATGGGACATGGACGGTCGATGCCGGGGACCTGGCCGGTATCACCATCACGCCGCCTCAGGATTCCGATGAGGAATTCACCCTAAGCGTGACCGGTACAGACGTTACCGGCATCACGCAGACCCTCGATGTCCCGGTTACGGTTCATGCCGTCGCCGACCGCCCCAATCTCGACGTGACCAGTTCCATCGGCGACGAGGATACGTCGATTCCGCTGACAATCTCGTCGAACCTGACCGATACGGACGGATCGGAAACCCTCAGCCTGTCCATCGACATCATCGGCATCCCGGAAGGCGCCAAGTTGACCTACGTCGATGACCAGGGAGATCCGCAAGAAATTACGGTCACGGACAACTCGGCCTCTCTCACGCAGAACCAGTTGAACGGATTGTCGATCACGCCGCCGCAGGACTACTACGGCGACATCACGCTCCAGGTTACGTCGACGTCGACGGAGACGGCCGACGACGCCTCGCCGGCTTCAGCGGCGACGACGGCGACCTTCGGCGTCACGGTGCGGCCCGTCAACGACGACCCGGAGGTGACGGTAACGAGCCTCGACGAGAACGGCGATCCGATTCTTGATGACGAAGGAAACCCACAGTTTGCGGGCAATGAGGACGAAACCATCTCCCTCAACATTTCGGCCGAAATGCCGGACCCGACGACGGTCGAACTCAGCAGTGTTTTGCTGGGCGGCATCGAGCCGGGGTCGACCCTGACCTATGTGGACGATCAGGGTGCGACGCAATCCATCAACTATACCGGTTCGGTCGCGCAGTTGTCGGAAGCGCAATTGAACGGACTCTCGATTACGCCACCGCCCGACTTCAACGGCGAGATGGACATGACGGCGACGGCATTTTCGGAGGACGGTGGCGTCGTTGTCACTCCCTTCTCGGTTGATGTCGCCGCCATCGCCGATCTCGATATCGATACAACCACGTCCAACGACGTTGAAGGCGGCGAGACCACGGCTACGGTGAGCGGTGTCGAAGACACCGCGATCGATCTCAATATCAGTGCCGCTTCCGACGAAGCAATCACCATTTCGAGCGTTCCGGACGGCGCCGAGCTGAGTGCCGGCACCGACAACGGTAACGGCACTTGGACGCTGACGGCAGCCGACCTCGAAGGCTTGACAATCACCCCGCCTGGCGATTCCGATACCGATTTCGACATTACGGTGACCGCGCAGTCGCCGGATGGTCAGGAATTGACCGGCACCATCTCCGTCTCGGTCGCTGCCGATGCGCCGAGCCTTGATCTGGCGGCGGCGAGCGGCAGCGAGGACACGGCGATACCGTTGAGCATCGATGCCGAGGTCACGGATTCGTCCGAGACCCTGTCGATCTCCATCAGCGACATCCCGGACGGGGCGACGTTGACCTATGTCGATGATGCGGGCGCAACGCAGACGATCACGGTGGCGGGGGGATCGGTGGACCTGACGGCGGATCAGCTGAACGGCTTGTCGATCACGCCGCCGGCCGATTCCAACGAGGACTTCCAGCTCTCGGTGAGCGCGACGACGACGGACGGCACCGATACGGAAACGGTGACCAGTGCCCTTGACGTGTCGGTGACCGGCGATGCCGACGCACCGACGGCGACGGTTCAGGACGAGACGGGGACGGAAGACACCTGGATCCAGCTCAATCTGGATTCGGCCCTGAGCGACACGGAGACGACGTCCAATTCGTTCAATGTGACGGTGGAAGGTGACGCCGATGCGCCGACGGTGACGGTGAGCGACGCATCGGGGACCGAGGATACGGCGATTCCGCTTAGCATTGACGCGGCACTGACGGATACATCGGAAACCCTGTCCATCACCATCGGCGATATCCCGCAAGGGGCGACGCTGACCTATGTGGACGGCAGTAATGATACGCAGACCATCACGGTGGAAAACAGCTCGGCCGACCTGACGGCGGATCAACTGAACGGTTTGCAGATCACGCCGCCGACGGATTCCAACGAGGACTTCCAGCTCTCGGTGAGTGCCACCTCGACAGACGGCACGGATACGGCGACGACGACCAGCACGCTCGATGTCTCGGTGACCGGCGACGCCGACGCACCGACGCTCAGCGCCGAACTGGGTGATCCGACGGTGACGACGTCCGGTGGTACGGAGACCGACGTCACGATCAGCGCCGATAACTATTCGAGCACCGACTCCGGCTTTACCGTCACCGCGCGCAGCATCGACGGCGACGGCAACCTGACCGATGCCTCCGTCGACAACGTCAGCACCGGCGGCGGCGGCTTCGGGGTTTCCGGCGCCGCTTCCGGTCCGGATTACCAACTCGGCTACGACCAGGATGCGGAGATTTCCGAACAGCTGATTATCACCTTCGACAACGACGTGTCGGACGCCTCCTTCGATTTCGCCAGGCTCTACGCCGATGAGGGCGGCGAGGGCGCCAACGAACAGGGGCACTACGAGCTCTACCTCGACGGCGTCAAAGTCGGTGAAGGCGACTTCGATACGGACAACGGCAACACTGGAAGCGTCTCGATCAGCGCCGCGGACGGCGGCGGGTTCGACCAGATCGTGTTCACGGCGGCCGACGGCTATTCGGTGAGCGGCAGCGGCGACGGCAGCGACTACGTCGTCACCGGCGTCGAGTTCACCCAGATCGAGGGCGGCGAGACGACGGTTACCTATCCGCTCGATATCACGTCCAGCCTGACCGATACGGACGGGTCGGAGACACTTTCGATCACGGTTTCCGACTTGCCGGACGGCGCCACGTTGTCGGCCGGTACGGAGAACCAGGACGGTTCCTGGACATTGACGCCGGCCGAGCTCGACGATCTCGAGGTCACCTTGACAGGTGACGATTCGGGCCAGAGCTTCGATCTGACCGTGGCGGCGACGGCGACCGAAAACGACGGCGATACGGAGACGGTCAGCGTCACAGCGTCCTCCGACGGCACCAACACCGACCTGACGTCCGACGGCGCGACCCTCGACGTCACCGATGCGACCGGAACCGAGGACACGGCGATCGCGCTCGACATCGATGCCGGCCTCATAGACACGGACGGTTCCGAAACCCTGTCGATCACCATCGGCGACGTCCCGGACGGTGCCACCCTCAGTGCGGGTACGGATAACGAGGACGGCACCTGGACTCTGTCCGCCGACGACCTCGATGGTCTCATGATCACGCCGCCTGCCGACTCCGACGTCGACTTCACCTTGTCGGTGACGGCGACGGCAACGGAATCCAGCACCGGTGATACCTCGACGACCACGGGAACCTTGGATGTCTCGGTGGCGGCCGATGCGGATACGCCGACGCTGAGCCTGTCGGATGCGGCGGGTGCGGAAGACAACGCCATCGCGCTCAACATCAATCCGGGCCTGACCGACTTGGACGGCTCGGAGAGCTTGTCGATCACCATCGCTGACATCCCCGACGGATCGATGCTGTTCTCGATCGACAACAATGAGGTCCAGCAAATTACGGTGACCAACGGCTCGGCCGAACTCACGCCGCACCAATTGACCGGATTGCAGATCGTTCCGCCCGAGGACTACTCAGGCAGCTTCAACCTCAGTGTCACGGCGACGGCGACGGAAGCGGAAGGCGGCGACACGGCGAGCACGTCGGGTACGATGACGGTCGACGTTTCCGGCGTTGCCGACACACCGACCCTCGATCTGACGGCGGCGTCGGGCACCGAAGACAACGCCATTCCGCTGTCGATCACGGCGGATACGACGGACGGGTCCGAGACTCTCAGTGTCTCTATTGCCGACATCCCCTATGGGGCCACCATGACCTATGTGGACGGTGACGGCGCCACGCAGACGATCTCGGTGACCAACGGCACGGCGGAGTTGACGCCGGATCAACTGAACGGTCTCGCCATCACGCCACCCGAAGATTCGGATGTGGATTTCGATCTTTCCGTCACCGCGACGTCGACGGACGGAACGGATACGGCGACGAACAGCGGCAGCCTGAGCGTGTCCGTAGCGGCGGACGCGGACGCGCCGACCCTGGTCTTTACGGATGCGTCGGATGCGGAAGACAACGCCATTGCCCTCGATATCGACACCGGCCTCACCGACGTGGACGGCTCGGAAGCCCTGTCGATAACCATCGGCGACATCCCGGCCGGTTCGACGCTGACCTATGTGGACGACCAGGGTGCGACGCAGACCATCACGGTGAGCGAGGGTTCGGCCGACCTCACATACGAGCAGCTCAACGACCTGCAGATCACGCCGCCCGAGGACTATTCGGGCAGCTTCGATCTCTCCGTGACGGCGACGGCGACGGCGACGGAAGCCGACGGCGGCGATACGGCGACGACGACGGGCACGCTGACGGTCGACGTGGCGGCGGTGGCCGACGAGGCGGACCTCACTGTCCATGATGCCTCCGGTGTGGAAGACACGGCCATTTCGTTGAATATCACGGCGGAAACGACGGACGATTCCGAGACTCTTAGTGTGTCCATAGCCGATATCCCGGCCGGCGCGACGCTGACCTATGTGGACGATCAGGGGGCGACGCAAGAGATCACTGTGACCAACGGTTCGGCCGACCTGACACCGGATCAGCTGAACGGCCTTTCGATCACGCCGGCGGCGGATTCCAACGAGGACTTCCAGCTCTCGGTGAGTGCGACGACAACGGACGGCGCGGATACGGAAACGGTGACCAGCACCCTCGACGTGTCGGTGACCGGCGATGCAGACGCGCCGACGCTCGATGCCAGTGTCGGCGACGGCGAAATCGTGACCATCGGTGGTGACCCGGTCGACGTGACGATCGGTGTCGACAACGTGACCGAAACCGGAGGCGGGTTCAGCGTCACGGCGCGCAGCCTCGACGACAACGGTGAGCTCTCGGAAGCCTCGGCCGACAATATTGCGTTCAACGAAAACCCGCCGGGCTTCGGCGTTGCCGGCGGCGCTTCGGGCGCGGATTCCGAACTCGGCTACGACAGCGGAAGCGGGACGTCCGAAGAACTGATCGTCAATTTTAATGAGGACGTATCCACAGCGGATGTCACCTTCGCCTGGCTGAATCCGAACGAAGATGCCGTTTACGAAATCTACCGGGATGGCGTGAAGGTCGGAGAAGGTTTGGTCGACGGTGGTAACGACGGCGTCGATCCGATGGTCTCCGTCTCTGCCGACGACGGCGGATCGTTCGATCAGATCGTCTTTACGGCACCCGGCCAAGGCGACGACTTCCTGATCAACTCGATCGAATTCGAAGCCAATGAAGGCGGCGATACGGTTGTCCAATATCCACTGGATATCACGTCGGCCCTGACCGATACGGACGGCTCGGAAACCCTCTCGATCACGATTTCCGACCTGCCGGAGGACGCCACGCTAAGTGCCGGCACCGAAAACACGGATGGCAGCTGGACGCTGGCGGCCGGCGATCTCCAAGGGCTGACGATGACGGTTGCCGGTGATAACCCGGGTCAGAGTTTCGACCTGACCGTGGCGGCGACGGCGACCGAAAACGACGGCGATACGGAGACGGTCAGCGTCACGGCATCGTCCGACGGCACCAACGTCGACATAGCAGCCGACGGCGCCACCCTCGACGTCACCGATGCGACCGGAACCGAGGACACGGCGATCGCGCTCGACATCGATGCCGGCCTCATCGACACGGACGGCTCGGAAACCCTGTCGATCACCATCAGCGACGTCCCGGCCGGTGCCACCCTCAATGCGGGTACGGATAACGAGGACGGCACCTGGACGCTCAGCGCCGACAATCTCGATGGCCTGATGATCACTCCGCCTGCCGATTCCGACGTCGACTTCACCTTGTCGGTGACGGCGACGGCGACGGAAACCAGCACCGGCGACACCTCGACGACCACGGGGACCTTGGATGTGTCGGTTGCCGCCGATGCCGACACGCCGACGCTCGACTTGACGGATGCGATGGGCAGCGAAGATAGGGCGATCGCACTCGACATCGACCCAGGTCTCGGCGACACGGACGGTTCGGAATCCCTCTCGATCACCGTTGGAGACATTCCGGCCGGTTCGACCCTGACCTATGTGGACGGCGATGGTGCGACGCAATCGATCACGGTGACCAACGGTTCGGCCGACCTGACGGCGGATCAGCTGAGCGGTCTGCAGATCACGCCGCCGGAGGACTATTCCGGTTCGTTCGATCTCTCCGTCACAGCGACAGCGACGGAGGCCGACGACGGCGATACGGCAACGACGTCGGGCACGTTGACCGTCGACGTGGCGGCGGTTGCCGACGAGGCCGATTTGACGGTCTCCGATGCGTCCGGCCTGGAAGACACGGCGATACCGTTGAGCATCGATGCCGAGGTCACGGATTCGTCCGAGACCCTGTCGATCTCCATCAGCGACATCCCGGACGGGGCGACGTTGACCTATGTCGATGATGCGGGCGCAACGCAGACGATCACGGTGGCGGGGGGATCGGTGGACCTGACGGCGGATCAGCTGAACGGCTTGTCGATCACGCCGCCGGCCGATTCCAACGAGGACTTCCAGCTCTCGGTGAGCGCGACGACGACGGACGGCACCGATACGGAAACGGTGACCAGTGCCCTTGACGTGTCGGTGACCGGCGATGCCGACGCACCGACGGCGACGGTTCAGGACGAGACGGGGACGGAAGACACCTGGATCCAGCTCAATCTGGATTCGGCCCTGAGCGACACGGACGGCTCGGAGAGCCTGACCATCACCATCACGGATGTTCCCGACGGTGCGCTTCTGGCGCCGGGAACGGACAACGGTGACGGCACCTGGTCGGTGACGCCTGCGGAACTGCCGCAGGTTTGCATCCTGCCGCCGGACGACTTCTCGGGCGAAATCACGATGACGCTCAACGTGACGGCGACGGAGAACGACGGCGACACGGAGACGACGTCCAATTCGTTCAATGTGACGGTGGAAGGTGACGCCGATGCGCCGACGGTGACGGTGAGCGACGCATCGGGGACCGAGGATACGGCGATTCCGCTTAGCATTGACGCGGCACTGACGGATACATCGGAAACCCTGTCCATCACCATCGGCGATATCCCGCAAGGGACGACGCTGACCTATGTGGACGGCAGTAATGATACGCAGACCATCACGGTGGAAAACGGCTCGGCCGATCTGACACCTGCTCAGCTGAACGGTTTGCAGATCACGCCGCCGACGGACTCCAACGAGGACTTCCAACTCTCGGTGAGCGCCACTTCGGCCGACGGTACCGACACGGCGACGACGACCAGCACGCTCGACGTCTCCGTCACCGGTGACGCCGACGCGCCGACGCTCGATGTCAGCATCGACGACGGCACTTATTCGAGCGGCGGTACGCCAGAGAGCGATCCGGTAACAGTGGACATCGCTAATGACGGCGCGCTGACCTTCAGCGGCGCATCGTCTTACGGCGAAATCGCCTATTCGACGGGAGAGATCGAAATCTCAGCCGACGATAGCGGCACGTTCAACCTGCAGTCACTCGATCTTGGCAAGTGGGGCGGGGACGGCATCGTCGTTAAAGCCTATGACGAGAACGGCAACGAGATCACCTCGCAGTCGATCTCCATGGGTGACAGCTACGGCATCGGCGGCACTGTCGACTTCTCCGATGTCAGCGGATTCGACGGCGTGCATTCCATTGGGATCAGCAACCCGGGCGGCTACATCAAGGTCGGCGACGTGACGACGACGACCGGCGACGCCGACGGCGGCGATGCGGTCACGACCTACGACCTGGACGTCACGACGGCCCTGACCGACACCGATGGTTCCGAAACCCTTTCGGTGACGATCAACGACGTGCCGGACGGCGTTTCGCTCAGTGCCGGCACCGACAACGGCGACGGCACCTGGTCCGTCGATCCGGCCGACCTCGACGGACTCGAGATGACCGTACCGGAAGGTACCGAGGACTTCAGCGTGACCGTTTCGGCGACGGCGACGGAGAACGACGGCGATACGGAAACGACGACGCAGACGATCGACGTCGGCTCCCTCGACACGGTTGCCGAAACACCGACCGTGTCCGTCGACAATGCGGCCGGCCTCGAAGACGGCGACATTCCCATCACCATCAATGCGGCGCTCATCGACACGGACGGCTCGGAAACCCTGTCTGTGACCATCGGCGACGTGCCGGATGGTGCGACACTCAGCGCCGGTACCGACAACGGCGATGGCACCTGGACGATCGACCCTGCCGACCTCGACGGCCTGTCGGTCACGCCGCCGGCGGACAGCGATGCCGACTTCACGCTCAGTGTCTCCGTTACGGCAACGGAAACGCTTTCCGGTGACACGTCCACGGTAACTGCGTCACTCGACGTTTCGGTGGAAGCCGTGGCCGACGCGCCGACTCTCGAAACGGCGGACGCCTCGGGTACGGAAGACAACGCCATTGCGCTAAAAATCAGTTCCGGCCTGACCGACACGGATGGTTCCGAGACCCTCAGCATCACCATCTCCGGCGTTCCGGATGGGGCGACGCTCAATGCGGGTACGGAAAACCAGGACGGCACCTGGACTCTGTCATCCGACGACCTCAACGGCCTGACGGTGACGCCACCCGCCGACTCGGACGTCGACTTCACGCTGACGGTCAGCGCCACATCGACGGACGGCACGGACACGGAAACCGTATCCGGCACCATCGACGTCTCGGTCGCGGCCGATGCGGATACACCGACCTTGAACCTGGAGCAGGCTTCCGGCGACGAAGACAACGCCATTGCGCTCAACATCGACCCGGGTCTCGGCGACACGGACGGCTCGGAAACCATGAGCATCACCATCAGTGGTGTTCCGGACGGGGCGATCTTGTCGGCCGGTACGGCCAATGCGGACGGGACCTGGATCCTCGATGGGGCCGATTTGTCCGACCTGACGATCACGCCGCCGCCAGACTATTCCGGTTCCTTCGACCTCGGTGTCACGGCGACGGCGACGGAAGCCGACGGCGGCGATACGGCGACGGCGTCGGGGACGATCACCGTCGACGTGGCCGGCGTGGCCGATGAAGCGGACCTGACGGTGTCCGATGCCACGGGCACGGAGGACCAGTCGATCTCGCTCAACATCGATGCCGGGGACGGCGACGACACGGTTATGGGCGGCTCCGGCGACGACATCATCGACGGCGGCGACGGTGCCGATCTTATCGATGCCGGAACCGGGGCCGACACCATCGACGGTGGCGCTGGCGACGACCACGTCATGGGCGGTGACGGGGATGATCTTTTCATCTTCGGATCCGGCGACGGCGCCGATTACTTCAACGGCGGTGACGGCTGGTCTGATACGGTACAGCTCGAGGGCGTCGATAGCGGTCCGGGCGGTGACTCCGGTTGGACTCTGCAGGTCGACGAAGGCACGACCTACACCGAAACCGAGAGCGGCGTCGAGTTCGATGCCGAAGCCTCCGGCTCTATCGTCCTTGCCGACGGCAGCGAACTGACCTTCGACAACGTGGAGAAGCTGGAGTGGTAGAGCCAACCGCTCCCTAGGTCCTCCGGGCGAGGCCGCCAACTGAGAGGATGGCGGCCTTTCCTTTGCCGGGTGTCGAGGCGTCTGGCAGAATGCGCTGAAATGGAGGTCGGACGAAGCCGATATGCCCCGTCCAAATTACGGTAAATACAGGCTTTTCGCACCTCTTCACCGGACGCGATTTGCCGACATCGTTATCTGTCGTGATCCCGACCTGATGGTCGATGTTGCCGTCAAGGCCTTCAATATGCGCAATGACGACGGTTCCGAACCGGAACCGGATGTCGCAGCGTTCTGGCGGGACCGATTCCTCCGAGAAGCCCGCGTGCTGGCCCGCATCGACCATCCGCACATCGCAGCGGTCCGTGAGCTCTCGTATCTTGACGACGGGACGCCCTACATGGTGATGCCCTTCTACCCGGCGACCCTGTCCTACGAGATCGGCAAGGACACAGACGATCCCATGACCCTGGCCCGGCTTCCGAAAAACCGTCATGCACGGGCGATCGAACTCTCGCGGGCGCTGACGATCCTGCGCTAAGTGTTGTTCGCTCTCGGCGAAATCCACCGGCAGGGTTTGGTGCATCGCGACGTCAAACCGGGGAATTTGCTGCTAACGTCGAAGAAGGGCGGCAACATCAAACTTGCCGACTTCGGTATGGTCCAATTGCCCGATGACTCGGCCATACCGGAAGGTGAATTGATGGGAACAGAAGTCTATGCCAGCCCGGAGCAGCAAGCCTCGGAAGCGACCGTCGATCCGCGAGCCGATGTGTATTCAGCGGGTGTCTTGGGCCATCGAATGATCTTCGGCGCCTTGCCGGGCAAGGACAAAGGCCGAACCGGCCCCAAGAGCGAAACCGTCCCCGATCCTCTGCTGAGCTTTCTGGATGTTTGCCGCGACCCGGACCGGGAAAAGCGGCCCAAGGACGGCTTGACGGCCCTCGCCCAGTTGGAACGTATTCTCGCTCCTCTCCGCCTTTAACGTCGGGCAGACTGGGTTTTTCCCATGCCTTGGGTTAGGGTCCCCCCATGTCCGAAATGATCTACCACATGTGCCGGAAGGACGAATGGGAAACCGCCCTCCGGTCCGGAAGCTACGAAGGCTCCTCGCAAGATGAGGCCGATGGATTCATCCATTTTTCGACAGCGATCCAAGTCCGTACCAGCGCTTCTAAACATCGGGCCGGTCAATCCGGGTTGGTCCTGCTGACGGTCGATCCGGTTCCGTTAGGGGAGTCGCTGAAGTGGGAGCCCTCGCGGGGCGGCGATCTGTTTCCGCACCTCTATGGGCCGTTGCCGATATCCGCGGTTATCAGCGTCGAACCGCTCCCGTTAGGGGATGACGGTGTGCACGTTTTCCCGGCTGCTGTAGGCGGCGGGACCTGAGCCCCGGGTATGGTCGATTTCTATCCCCTGGTCGGCCCGATCCTGCGCCGGATCGATCCGGAGACGGCTCACGGCTTGGCCATTACGGCCCTTAAGGTGGGGCTCGTACCGTCTTCCCACCAAAGAGACTATCCGATCCTGGAAAACGAGATCTGGGGGCGCCGATTCGCCAATCCGATCGGTCTCGCCGCCGGCTTCGACAAGAACGCCGAGGTGGCTGATACCATGCTCGGCCAGGGGTTTGGCCATGTCGAGATCGGCAGCGTGACGCCGCGCCCGCAGGCCGGGAACCCGAAGCCGAGGCTGTTCCGCCTGACCGCCGATAGGGCCATCATCAACCGCATGGGGTTTAACAACGACGGTGCCGACGCCGTTGCCGCGCGACTATCCAACCGCCATCGGCGGCAGTCCGGTTGGCTTGGCGTCAATCTCGGCAAGAACAAGGAAACCGAGGAGGCCCTCGACGATTACCGGATCGGTGTCGAGAAGCTGGCGCCTTTTGCCGACTACGTCGTCGTCAATGTGTCATCGCCGAATACGCCGGGTTTAAGGGCATTGCAGGGCCGCGATCCCCTTGCCCGGTTGCTCTCCGGTGTGCGCGGTGCGCTCGACGGCCTGTCCATCGATCCGCGGCCACCGCTACTGCTCAAGGTGGCTCCTGATTTGACCGATGAAGACAAAAGAGACATCGCCGACGTAGTGATCGCCGAAGCCATCGATGGCTTGATCGCCACCAATACTACCATCGAGCGGCCGCAAACGTTGATCGATGGTCGGAAATCGGAAGCCGGAGGCCTCAGCGGCGCACCATTGTTCGAACCCTCAACCCGTGTGCTCGCCGACTTCTACACGATGACCGGCGGGCGCCTGCCGTTGATCGGTGTCGGTGGCGTGTCCGACGGCGCTGGCACCTACAGGAAGATCCGGGCCGGTGCATCGCTGGTCCAGCTCTACTCGGCGCTCGTTTATCAAGGGCCAGCCCTGGTCGCCCGGATCATAAAAGAACTGGCGGCGCTGCTGGAAAAGGACGGGTTCCCGTCGGTCGCCGATGCCATTGGTGCCGATCACCGTTGATGGGCCGGGTGGCGCGTGTCGCCCTCGATGTGGAATCGAGATTGCAGGAACTTGAATAGGATCGGCGCAGAGAACACCATAACGGCAATCCTCAATAGGTGATGGGTCGACACCATCGCCGGGTCGATTTCGAGGGCCAAACTGATCAAGGACATTTCGGCCAGCCCGCCCGGCGCGAAGCACAGCCAAATGGATTCGAACGGCAGGCCGGTTACATGGTGCAGGACCGCGGCGAAGGCGGCCGCCAGCCCGACCATGAAGACGGTCGATACCGTAGCCGACGCGAACACCTTGAAGACACGGGTGAGGCGGACGCCGGAGAACCGCGCTCCGATGCCAGACCCGATGATCACCTGAGCGATGTTGACGATCTCAGTCGGCGGTTTGGCCGAGGCCGTTCCGGTGAGGTGTACGATAGCGGTCGCGATCAACGGACCGAGCAGGAATGGCGAGGGAAGACGGGCATAATGCGCGGCGGCGTATCCAATCACGGCGCAGAGCGCCAGGACGATGACCTCCTTGAAACCGATGTCCGAAAACGTGCCGAGCATCGTAACGGTTCCCGGTTCGTAGCCAACGAACAACTTGAACCAGAACGGAATGATCATCACCGTCAGCAAGATTCGGACACTGTGGGTGAGAGCGACGGTCCGCTCGTCGGCGCCGAAATCCTGGGCAATGATTGTCATCGTCGCCAAGCCGCCTGGCGTCGACGAGAAGTAGGAGCTGATCGCGCCCATACCGACGACACGGTAGAAGAACCAGAAGACGGTGGACATGGTCACGGCCATGAAAACAACGAGGGCGGTGAGGCTCGGCAACCAAAGCGCCGCGTTGCCGACGACATCGGGCGTGAAAGCGCTGCCCAGCATGAGACCGAGCACCGGAATAACGACGTTGCGAAGCCGCCTGGACCCTTTCAGCGGCAGCCCGGCGAGGGCCAAGACGGTCGTCATGCACATGGAACCGATCATCCAAGCCAGCGGCATCCGCCACAGGTAGAACAGGTACCCGCCAACGGCGCCTAGGCCGATCGTCCACAGGATGGCCGGAATGTCGGAAAACCAAGTCGGTCGATTGGATTCGGTGTCCGGTGTTTGGGCCAAGTCAGGTGCTCATGGCTCAAACTGTTCCTTGAGCACCCGTTCCTCAAGGCTGTGTTCCGGGTTGAAGAGAATGGACAAGGAAACAGTTCGGTCTTCCTTGACGGAGATCCGTTTGACTTCGCGGACTTCCGTGTAATCGGCCGTGGCGCTGACCGGCCGGTGATCGGATTCGAGAATTTCAAAGGTAACTTCGGCGGTAACGGGCAATAAGGCGCCGCGCCAACGGCGCGGCCGGAAAGGAGCGATGGGTGTCAGGGCGAGGACACCGGCCCCGAGCGGTATGATCGGACCATGGGCCGACAGGTTGTAGGCCGTACTGCCGGCCGGCGTCGATATCAGGATGCCGTCGCAGATCAATTCGTCGAGACGTTCGACGTCATCGACGTAGATCTTGGTCTTGGCGGCGAGTCGGGTCTCGCGAAACAACGATACCTCGTTGATGGCCAGCGCCTGATGTTGTTTTCCGTCGCTGGTTGTCGCCAGCATCCGCAGCGGGTGAAGAACACTCGCCTGCGCCCGCGCCAGTCGCCCGGGCAAGTCGCCTTCCTCGTAATCGTTCATCAGGAAACCGACGGACCCCCGATTCATTCCGTAGATCGGTGTATCAAGATGCATATGGCTATGCATGGTTTCGAGCATCACGCCGTCGCCACCGAGTGCAACGATGACGTCGGCCTCTTCGGGCGGCGTATTGCCGTACTGCTGTACGAGGCGCTCGTAGGCGGTATGCGCATCCGGCTGCCGTCCCGCGACGAATGCGACCTTTCCGAACTCCATTGCGGCCGTTTCCCCCGTAACCGTGTCGTCCAATCACTCTAACTTGCCGCAGGGGTATTCGAAAGCGGTCTCCGGGCGATTTTCATTCTCAAATTTCATGAAATTTTGGCGGGCACGGAAAAACCAATAGATGTATGATGCTTAGTGAAAAAGCTAGCCAAGGTTGATGTTCGACAGAAAAGTCAAAGAGAACCGGAAGGAAATTGACCATGGAAGAAAGACGTGACCGAGATCGCGTGTATGTTGGGAAACTGGTCTTCGCCAAGAACAAGGATCAGAGTTTCGGCGGAACGATCGTAGACATTTCGGCAAGTGGACTGGCCATGAAATACGGTGCGGCCCTGGATCCCGATGAAAAACATTTCGAGCGCGGCGATCCGGTCGACCTGATTTTCGATGAAATGATGACGTTGAGCGGATTCGTGGTGCGCGCCGACGAGTACGGCTTGGCCATAACCTTCGCCCATGACGACACAAGCGAAAAACACCTGATTGCCGAGATCATGGACGCCATGTAGGCAACTCCCATTATTCCGGCGCAGCGCACCGACGCCTCAGGGCGATGCCAATGCTGTCCGCCGGGACTGGTCACTGACCTTCGTCAATGCTCGCCAAGCGGCTGCGCGTTAGACTCGTCTTCTATACGGAAACAGGGGACGATTAGGACAAATGGAATGGACGCCTCCCGGGACTGGAAGCTGGCGGCGGAGGGTTGAGGTGGACCCTCACGGGCCGACGGCATCAAAGTGCCCAGGTGGAAGAGTGAACTCTTCACAGGCAAACCGGAGGGTCCGAGATGGAGATTAGCA
>Ga0209144_1000125_pt1 | contig 15381 bp, 16 predicted proteins | sample WorMettrBAHAMAS1_FD_187392 | JGI IMG/M metagenome (GOLD analysis project Ga0209144, IMG submission 187392) | Marine gutless worms symbiont microbial communities from Max Planck institute for Marine Microbiology, Germany - Inanidrilus... | ecosystem: Host-associated > Annelida > Digestive system...
CAACGAAAACCCCAAGCCCTACAGATGGACGAAATCAGCCGACGAAATCCTCGCCGCCGTAAAACGCTTCTGCCAGAAAACAGAGAAAACTTTATGCGTCGAACTTTAGATTCGGATGACTAGAAGACGGCGGACTCTATGTCGCCAAGTTCGCGGACGGCGGCCGCGGCCGCTGGATCGAACTGACCCCCGAGGCGACGGGAATGAGCTCGCAGGCCGAGATCTGCATCCACACCCGCCAGGCGGCCTCCGCTGTCGGCGCCACCACCATGGACAGGCCCGAATGGGTCGCCGCCCATCCGGGCAAGGCCGAGGTTTGCTGCGCGCTGACCAACAACAAGAACCGGGGCCGCAAGCCCAATCGCGGTGGTGATCCGACCCCGGTCGGCGGCCCCAACCCGCGCAAGGGCAACAAGTATGGTCAGATCGTCCGCTGGGCGCCGGACGATGCCGATCACGGTCGCTTGGGACCTGTTCGTCGTCGCCGGCAACCCGACGGTCCATACGGACGCCTATGCCGGGTCCGAGAACGTCACCAAGGACAACATGTTCAACTCGCCGGATGGCCTCGCCTTCGACCGCAACGGCCTCCTGTGGATCCAGACCGACGGCAAGACCTCCAACACCGGCGATTTTGCCGGTATGGGCAACAACCAGATGCTGGTCGGCGACCCGGCGACGGGAGAGATCAGGCGCTTCCTGGTCGGGCCCAAGGGGTGTGAGGTCACCGGTTTCGCCTGGGCGCCGGACGGCAGGACCGTTTTCATCGGCATCCAGCATCCGGGCGACAGGGGCAACAGCCACTACCCCGACGGCGGCCGGTCCGTGCCGCGCTCGACCGTCATCGCCATCACGCGCGACGACGGCGGCATTATCGGATAAGCGGCACCAGACCAAACTTTGGTTGCGGCGGGGGGCGTCTCCCCCGCCGTATTATTTTAGAGCTGGGCTAAATCTCCTCGCGGACCATGGCGATGCCGACGATGGCGAACAATAGCGTGCCCATCAGCAGAAAACCGGCGATGAAGCCGAAGCGCCAGATGTCGTCCCATTCGCCGATGATCACCTCGCCGCCCGAAGTGAGCTCGATGATCTGCACGTCGTCCGGCTCGCCGGTCCACGGTGGATCGTAGATGCCGCCGCCCTGCTCGAGACGATGGCGGGCAACGACGTGGGCCTTGGCCTCCTCGAGCTGCTTGCGGTCGACGGTGATGAGGACTCGGGTGCCGACGGTCAGCATCGCGGCCAGTTCCTTGGCCTTGTCGGTCGGCCAAAGCGAGGGCTGATAGCCGAAGATGACCGGGTAGCGGCTGTCCGTCAGGTGCGGTTCGATGGTGAAGAAAACGGCCATGGGGTTGACCGCCGCGACCCGCGGAACGCCCAGGTTGCGGTGCACGCCGGCCTTGTCGATGCGGCCCGAGACCTCCATGGGATCGCGTACGAACCGCTCATTAAAAATAACGCCGATCAGAACCACAGGATCGAGGCGGCAATACAGACGTATCCCGCGACCTTGATGCGGAAATAGCTGCTCACCCGTTTGGCCCGGCGGCGTCGCATCGGCCGATCCTCCTTGCGCCAGTATGGCCGCTTCCCCGCCGCCGGCAAAGAGGACTAAAGTGAGGGCTCGGGACCGCTTTCCGTGGGATAGGCCCATGGCGAAAGACTACATGAAAACCTACCGCAAGCTGGCCAACCGCTACCTGGGCGAACGCCGGGGCGTCCTGCTGGCCGAAACGCCCGGCGATCCGGGTCCGCCCGAGGGGAGCGATGCCTGGCTGCTGATGTCGATCCTCACGGTTCAGGGCGACGGCGAGAAGGCGGAGCTCGCCGATATCCTCGCCGCCAGCGACGCCATCAACCATACTATCCTCCTGCCGGCCGAGCTGGAGGGCGGCTTTGCCCGGCTGCAAGGCCTCGGCTTCCTGACCCTCGACGGCGCCACCTGTTCGGTGACGGCGTCGGGCCGCGAGGCCTGGCAAAAGGCCGGCGGCAAAGGGGCGTCTCTGAGCCGGCAGTGGAAGGCGGCGCGCAAGATCACGGGGGCGCCGGAGTCTTCTTCGTGAAACCGATGACCGAAGCGGCGGGGACGCCGGAACCCGCGGGATGCGGTGCCGCAAGGGCTGGAACAGTTGTTAGTGGATGCTGCCCGTTTCGGGATAGAACCACTCGATCGGCGTTTCCATCAGCTCCGACCACAGCCATAGATGCGCAGCGCGGATGGGCACCTCGCCGCGTTCGATGCGCGAGTACCCCTGCTGGGATAAACCCGTCAACGCCCCCATCTCCTGCTGACTGAGATTGAGGGAAACACGCCGCTCCCTCAACCGCCCCCCGATATAGTGGTCGATCGAGTATTGCATCACCAAAATACCGTGGCCGTGAACCGTACTTACGTATCACCGCCGAGTATGCCGCCCCGCTGTCAACCGGTGGTGACGGCGGCGTGTCAGGGGTGTGAACCCGTAAAAGGACGAAAGCGGGGAGGGGATTCGCTTTTGGCGGGTTCGTGCGGGCGTTGGTGCTCCGTCCCTTGTCGTGCCGGCGCCGGTTTCCCATCTCGAAAACGTTACCGGACGTGACATTGCGGCCAGCGTGTCCTGCCCTATCTTGGGGCACGGGGTTAAGATTCTGGGGCGAGGTTCAAGGCAAGGTTCAGGGCAAGGTTCAGGGCAAGGTTCAAGGGGATGGACCGATGACATTTCTCGATCTCTACCGGGCGACTCCAAGGCTGCGCGAACGCGTGCTCGAGGTTCTGTCCGGCACCGAGGCCTTCTTCGCCGACATCGGCGTGGCGCTGGCGCGGACCAGCCCGACCGGCGAGGTGGCCTGGCACATCCAGACCTTCGCCATATTGGGGTTGGGCGTTGCCGTCGGTCTGCTGGTTGCCAGACAGTTCGGAAAATGGGCCGAACGCCAGAGCCTGAGCCTGTTCGTCGACGCCCCGGAAGCGCGGGCCGAGAAGATCGGTTTCCTCGCCTGGCGGGGGGTGCTGATGGCCTTCGGCGCCATTATCTTCGCCGTCGTCGGCTACGGTCTCGCCATGGCCGTCAACGGCGACATCTCGGCCAGCCGCCTGACCTACCTGTCGTTCTTCACGGCCTTCGCCACCATCGGCATCGTGCGCGCCGTTTTCCTCAATTTCTTCGCTCCCGACGTGCCCGCCCAACGCATGCTGGCGCTTCCCGACGAAACGGCCATCGCCGCCCACCGGGGATTCACGGGTGCGGCCGCTTTCGCCTGTATCGTCGCCGCCTTCTGTTACTGGATGGCGGCGCTCGGCCTCAGTCACGACGCCCACGCCCTGATGCTGGTCGGCGGCTCCCTGGCCTCGGCGCTCGTCTTCTCGTTCCTGTTCGTCGCCCACCGCCAACCCATCGCGGCCCTGATCACCGGCAGCAATGCCGACGCGGCACCGAAACCGCTGCGCCTGCTCGCCGGCAGCTGGCACGGCCTCGCCGTCGCCTATTTCCTGTTCACCTGGTTCATCGCGTCTGCCCGCATTCTCCTCGACCTGCCGCTCGCCTTCGGCCTGGTCATCGGCCCCATGGTCATCATCGTGCTGACGGTCTCGGCCTACGGCGTCACGCTCTTCCTCATCGACGGTGCTGCGGCACGCTTGGCGGCGCGCCGGGACCCCGGCGAACCGGAAACCGCCGAAGACCCGGATGACGCCGCCTTCGACGACGGTGTCGGCGAAGAAACGTTGCCCCGGCCGGAACCGTTCAAGCGCCTCGCCGAGCGGGCTGCCGCCTTCGTCGCCTGGTTGGCCGGCATCGGCCTGGTCCTGTCGATCTGGGGTGTCGACGTGTGGAACCCGGACAATCTCCGGTTCCGTGCCGCCGACATCCTCATCGTAGCCATGCCATCTCCTTTACGAGACGGTCAAGATCGCCATCGACCAGAAGATCGAGGACGAGGGTGGCCTCGTCGTCGCCGCGCCCGGTGACGAGGGGGGTGCCGCCGGCGAGGGCTCGCGGCTGGTCACCTTGCTGCCCTTGTTCCGAAACTTCCTCCTGATCACCGTCGTCGTCATGGCCGGCATGATCATTCTTTCCGAGATGGGCGTCGACATCGCGCCCTTGTTCGCCGGCGCCGGGGTCATCGGGCTGGCCGTCGGTTTCGGCTCGCAGACCCTGATCCGCAACATCTTCTCCGGTGCCTTATTCCTCATCGACGACGCCTTCCGCCTGGCCGAATACGTCGACATCGGCGAGGTCAAGGGCACGGTCGAGAAGATCTCGCTGCGTTCCGTGCAGCTCAGGCACCACCGCGGTGCGCTTCACACCATTCCCTTTGGCGAGATCCACCGCATGACCAACTATTCGCGGGATTGGGCGATGATGAAGCTCGAGCTCCGCGTCACCTACGACACCGACGTCGAGAAGGTGCGCAAACTGATCAAGAAGTTCGACCAGGAATTGCAGGACGATCCGGAAATCGGCCCCAAGTTCCTGCAACCGCTCAAATCCCAGGGCGTCACCAAAATGGAGGACAGCGCCATGATCCTCCGGGTCAAGTTCATGACCGTGCCCGGAGAGCAGTTCATCATCCGCAAACGCGTCTACCACGGCATCCGCGAGATTTTCGAGCGCGAAGGTATCGAGTTCGCCCATCGCGAAGTCACTGTCCGGCTGAAGGGCGAAGGTGAGGACGAGGACGAAGCCGAAGAGGCCGCCCCCGACCTGAGCGAGGGCCAGAAGCGGGCCGTCGGCGGGGCGGCGTTGAGTGCCGTTTCAACGGACGATCCAGCGCCAGCAAAGAGCTAGACCACCGGCACCCTGTCCCCACGTCGAACCTGTGCTAATCTGCCGTCCGACAAAAACGCCTGCGGGCCCGTTCGGCCTGAAAACACCGCGGTCATGACGAAGAAGATCCTCGTTTTTACCGACTCCAACACCCATTGCGGCGTCGGCCAGTTCAACATCGCCCTTCTCGACGCGTTGCTCACGGCCGGCTACCAAGTTGCTTATTTCCAGAGGCGCGAGGACGACGACGCCCTCCGCCGCCTCGAAGAAAAGGGCGTTGCGTTATACTGGTTCGACGGCAATCCGGACGAACGGCCGCACGACTTCGCCAACGACCGGCGGTTGCCGGCGAAACTGTTCACGACGGTCGATCCGGATGTGGTCTTCTTTTCCAACGGGCATCCTCTGTTGAGTTACGGCGCCGTCAATACGGCACTCTTCCTGGGCTACCCTTACGTCATTTGCGAAGGCATCGTCGCTCCGGAACTGCTCGCCGATGACGCCGACGAACGCGCCGTCATCGCCAATCACTACCGTTCGGCCCGTTCGGTCATCTGCATGAGCAAGGAAAATGCCGGCATCCTAAGCCGCCACTATGGCCTTGAGGCCGGTGTCGTCGACGTCATCTCGCCGGTGCCAGACCCGGTCTTCTTCGAACCCCGCGACGCGGAGGCCAGGCACCGCCGGGCGCAAATGAACGTCGCCGACGACGCGATCCTTTGCCTGACGGTCGCCGGCTTCAAGTCGGTCAAGGGCCATGACCTCCTGATCCGCGCCATGGAAATTCTCAAGGACAGCGCGCTGTGGGATCGGCTGCATTTCCTTTGGGTCGGCGACGGCCCGACTGTGGACGCGGTCCGAGCCCAGGTGCCACCGGGCCGGGTAACGATCCTGCCCTTCGACGGGCGGGTCTGGGAGCTCTTCGATGCGGCCGACATCTTCGTGCTGCCGTCCCGGGCCGAAGGCCTGCCCCGGGTCATCGTCGAGGCCATGGCCAAGGGTCTGGCCATCGCCGCCACCCGGGTCAGCGGCACACCCGAGGCCTTGGGCGACACCGGCATCCTGGTACCGCCGCCGGACGAAGACGAGGTGGCGACCGTCGAGGCGCTGGCCGCCGCCATCGCGTTTCTGGCCGCCGACGACGGCATGCGCGCCGCCATGGATGAAGTGGCGCGGGAGCGGGCGCTGGCCGACTATCCCCATGGCAAGGAAATCGCGGCGCATCTCGACATCATCGAAAGCGCGTTGCGGCGGTGACGGCCGCCGATCGAGCGAATTTGCCGTTCGGGCATTGAACCGGCGCCGCCGGCCGGGCCACAATGGATCTCGGGTCATGATTCCCGGTGGGGATTGATTCCCGGATTCTGCAACGGAGGACCGGCCGAATGTTTGCCTATCTCGGCGACCGCTACGAATTGATGGGCCATGTTCCCGGGGCCGCCATCCGGTCGATCGTCGAGCTGGGGGTTTGCAAGGGACTCAATGCCCAGTGGCTGCTCACCCATTTCGAACCGGAGAGCCTGGTGCTGGTCGATCCCTGGAAAGCCTACGACACATCCGACACACCCTTTTATTTCCGCGACGAGGGAGAAGGGCGGCAAAGCGTCGAGGATTATTACGGGGGACCCGTGGATGCGCAGGACACCTTCGAAGCGCTCTACCGGGAAGCCAGCGAACGCTTTGCCGGCGAGGAGCGGGTGACGATCCTGCGCCAGGAGAGCCGCGAAGCGGCCCAGGAAATCGCCGATGCTTCGGTCGACTTCATCTATATCGACGCCGACCACCGCTACGAAGCGGTGCTTGACGATCTCTTCACCTGGCACCCGAAGCTGACCGGGACCGGCTATATGGTGCTCAACGATCACGCCATCAACGCTTCGGGCACGGCGCAGTACGGCGTCGTTCAGGCGGTCAGCACATTTCTCAGGACCGAGCGTTCGTTCACGGCCATCGCCATGAACATGTCCAATTACGCCGACCTGATCATCGGCCGCAAAGGCACTGACCACTCATCGTTGCTGATGAACATCGTCGCCTCCGGCAAGGCCTTCGAACTGCCGGACTCGATGATCTCGAACTTCCATGTCGGCAAGAGCGGCAACCTCAGCTGGCTGAGTTTCTGTTGAGTGTCCGGCGCCGGAAGACCGCGATAGGGGAAAGACCATGACGACGAAACCAGGCGGCGGCAACCCGCTGGCCGAATATTTCGACGCCCTCGACGAGGGACCCGGCGTCTGGAAATGGCTGCACTATTTCGAGCACTACCACCACTTCCAGCGCTTCGTCGGCACCCGTATGAACCTCCTGGAGATCGGCGTCTACAGCGGTGGCAGCCTCGGCATGTGGAAACACTATTTCGGCAGCGACTGCCGCATCGTCGGCGTCGACATCGAGCCCGCCTGCAAACAATACGAGGACGAGCAGGTCGAGATCATTATCGGCGATCAGGGCGACGGCCAGTTCTGGGGCCAATTCAAATCACAGGTGCCGAAGCTCGACGTGGTCATCGACGACGGCAGCCACCGACCCGAACACCAGCTGACCACCTTCCTCGAGTTGCTGCCCCACATGCGCCCGGGCGGCGTCTATTTCTGCGAGGATATCCACGGCATCCACAACATGTTTGGGCTCTACCTGCACCAATTGTCGTTGAATTTGAATGCCTGCCAGAACTTCCAGAACAACCCGCAAACCCCGGAACGGCGTAGCGTCTCGCAAGCCACCGAATTCCAATCGAGCGTGCACTCGATCCACTTCTACCCCTATGTGGCCGTCGTCGAATGCAACAAGCTGCCGATCAAGGAACTGGTGGCGCCGAAACGCGGGACCCACTGGCAGCCGTTTTTGGAGTGAGGGTGCAAATGACATGACCGCTGTTTTTTCGTATATACAATTAACTGTGATCTACGAATGGGACGACGCCAAGAACTAGGCCAATCGGGCGCGCCACGGCGTCGGTTTCGAAGCGGCCGAGGATTTTGATTGGTCGACGGCTTTGTCACTTCGCGACGAGCGCGTCGATTACGGCGAGGACCGTTGGATCGCGCTGGGCTGTATCGGCGGGCGGCTACACTTCCTGGTTTATACTTTGCGAGGCGAGGGGCCGGGCGAGAGCATCCGCATCATCAGCCTGCGCAAGGCCAACGCCCGCGAAAGGAGGGTCTACGATGAGCGCCAAGAAGAAACCTGATCACATTACCCAAAAAGATTGGGACTCCGTCGACAGTCCGCCCCTGACCGACGACCAATTGGCCGCCCTGAGACCGGCCGCCGAGGCGCAGCCGGGTTTGGTTGAGAAGATGATCCGCGGTCGTGGCCCGCAGAAGGCGCCGAAGAAGGTCGCCACCTCGATCCGCCTGGACGCCGACGTGGTCGAGCACTTCAAGAAATCGGGACGCGGCTGGCAGTCGCGGATCAACGCGGCGCTGCGCAAAGCTGTGGGGTTGTAGGGGGATGTCGGCTACCAAACAATCACGGGCGAGTATTGGGGACATGACTGTTTCCCGAAGGGAAAGGGATCGTGTCTCCGGGCACTGAATTGGCGGGTCGTCGCTTCACGGGCTCGGTTGGCATTTATGGGAGGGTTTCCGCGACCTCGCGACCGACAGCGTCACCGTTGAGAAAAGCGCCGCCGCAAAGGGAGACATACGGCATTGCGGTTGCCTCGCCAGCAAAATATACGCGTTCGGCAATTGGCTGCAGGAGTTTTGCCCGGGCGCCGTAGTGACCGGGCGCCGCTGCCGCGTACGCACCTAAGATATGAGGGTTGTCGGCCCAGCCTGTCATCCGCCCTCGAACGAAGTGTTTGCGAACATTACTCCCCAGCATTTTGACAAGCTCGCCGATCGCAAAATCGAGCGCCACCACTTCGCCTTCGCGTGATAGGCGCCAACCGAAATCGCCACCGAAAAACCCGATCATCATGTCGGAGTCAAAAGGGAACGTCAAAAAATAGACCGCTTCCGCGGGCATCTCGTTCGGTACCCAGTAGGCGAGCCAACTGTTCCGTCGAAGTCCGAAACGCTCGCCGTCGAATTGGAGAGCGACCTTCTGCAGGAGGCCCATGGGCAGCTTGTCAAAGGCGTATTGCTTCCAGTCCGGAAGACTCGGCTTGAACCGAATCGAACCGGCCCTCAACACGCCGGTCGAGACGGTAACGATACAGGCCTTCGCGCGGATCTCTCCCTCAGGTGTCACGACTTTCACCCCGCTGCCGCTCCAGTCGATCTCCGTGACAGGCGTCCGCAACCGAATCGGCAGTCCGCGCGCCAATCGCGTGATCAGCGTCCCCAGCCCCTCCTTGACCATGTAATTGATCTCTGGATCCGCCGACTTCCAGTGGTCCATCGTCGATAGGTTTTTGAAATCCACACCCCAGTCGATTGGACCGATCCAGGTTTGCGAGATGCCCGAGAACTCCAGATCGGTTGGAATGACGGTCGACGCCGGGACATCCTGGCCAGCCCGGCCGGCCCTCTTTAGAGCGGCGTTGACAGACGACCAAGCGCGGCCGTAAGCGGCAAACTCCGCTCTCGTCGCCGGTCGGTTGCCCACATAGATCGTTTCTCTCGCTCTCAAATGACCGTGCAGAGTGAAATCCCAGTTCCGAGCCGTTTGAACCAACGGAAGATTGGGCGCTCCCGTCAGCCAAGAACACCCGTGATCGAACGGAATAGAGAAGGTGTCGCTCTCGGTAAATGCCCGTCCGCCAACCCGACCGGCGGCTTCCAAAATAACGACGGTTCTCCCCGCAGCAAGTAAAGCCCGTCCGGCCGCCAATCCGGAAGCACCAGCACCAATTACAACAACATCCACATCGCTTGACCGCACCTTAGCCCATGTCGGCTTCGCCGCACTTGCGAGCAGTGCAGCGAGGACGGCGCGCCTCGTCGGCATTCCCTTTATCGGTCCCATCATGCTGGTGACGTCCATTCTTTCTGTCAGGCAGTATCGGGAGTCTCGGGAACCGACCAAAGCGATAATTCCGTCTTTCCGGCTTGGATCATCTCCCGTCCGTCGGTTGCCAAACTTCTTGCCCCGCTTTCAGATCGAAAAGCGGACATTCGTTACGAAATCCGATAGGGGCCGCCTCTGGGATCTTCCAGTTCTTCACGACCCCACCCTCGATGTCCGCTTAGCGAAAATCCGCATTCGCGATCGCCACACCCTTAGTCCGTCATTTACCCCTTGTCCGCATACGACCCCTAAAAAGGCGGACAACACGAGAACGATCAGTAATCGACAGGGAGCGCTATGCCGCTACCGTCGTCGGGGAACAAATGGAAGGTACCGCCGGGCGGCGAGGGCTTCAGGCTTCTTGCAGGATGTCCGCCGCCGCCTCGACCGCTTTGAAGGCCGTGGCGATGGCAACGCCGGCGCCGGCCCGGTTGATGGGGTGGCCTCTGGCGTCGAGGTAGTCCTCTCGGTGCCAGGCTTCCCTGGTCTCCGGTTGCGCGACCAGGGCGAGGCCGCGGGCCGGGAAGGCGTGCTCGAACATCTCGCGGAGTCTAATTCCAGGAACCGCCGGCGGCAGGGTCGGAACCTCGAAGACGGGAACGCCAAGAAGTGCCTGCAGGGCGGCATGGACGTCGTCGGGGCGGTGGACGCCCAAGACGGCGGGCAGGCCGACAGCCCCGGCGCCGTTGAGATGGGGTTTCAGGAGGTCCGCCAATTGTTCGCGGTTGGGCGCCACTTCCAAGGCCCGGGCCGCCACTTCCGGAAACAGGGGTCGGCCGCTGTCGAGGCCCATGAAGTCGAGGGTCCGGGCGGCGAGGCCGGGCCAGGCGGGAGACAGGTTGGCGACGAACTCGGCAGCGCTGAAACCCTGGAGGCCGGTGAAGTCGACAATCAGGACCGTCGTCCCCCGGGCCCGGGCCTCGATGCCCGGAAGCATGGTCGCCGGCACGGAAAACGTCGGCTTGAGGACGCCGGCCGGCAGCAGCGCCGTCAGGTTGTCGTCGCCGGGAGCCGTGTAGGTGACGCCCATGGCGGAAACGGCCTCGGTGAAGCGCCCGAAGGCCGTTCGGATGTCGGCGGCTTCGATACGCGAGAGCGGATGATCCGGCTCGCTCTCGCGAAGCCCGGCGAGCCCGGCCCAGGGATCAAGGAGCTTGCCGGTCCCCTCGGCGCCGAAGAGGTCGAAATAGCCGGTGGTATAGGCGATGGCGCCGGTGTTGCCGACCTGGGCCACGGACAGGCCGCGATCGAGGGCGAAGATACTGGCGGCGAAACCGGCGAGGCCGGTGCCGACGACGGCGAGCTCGGTGTCGACGGTCCGCGAACTGCGCTTCATTCCCCGGCCTCGTCGTCTTCGAGAAAGTCGAGTCCCATCAGCCCGCAGTGCAGGGCTTCGGCCAGTTCCATTTGCGGCATCTGGCGGCCCCACAGCACCGGGCGGATACCCTTGAAGCGTTCGCCCAGGAAATCGCGCATGTGATGAAGGCCTTCGCTGCCCTCGTAGATACCGCGCCCGTAAAGGTGGGACGTCACCCGCGCCGAGCAGAAGGCACCCTGACAGGCCCCCTTGCCGATCCGCGACCGGAGCGCGATGGCGCGCAGCGTCATATGGTCCTCGTGGCCGGGCGCATCGGCGACGATAGCGTCGACGGCAGATTGAGGCACCATCTCGCACTCGCAGAGGATCATGTCCGAAGGATCGTTCCGCTGATACCAATATCTCGGCGCGAATCCCGGCTCGGTCCAGCGCACGGCGTCGCCCGGCGGCAACGGTTCGGTAGCCGTGCGGCAGGGTTCCGAATTGCCCAGGCGGCGGGCGATCAGGTCGACCGTCTTCTCGGCCATGAGGCGGTAGGTGGTGAGCTTGCCGCCGGCCAATGTGGCGAAGTTGGCAAGACCCTGGTCCTCATGATCGAAGAGCCGGAAGCCGCGGCTGGCGCCGCGCCCGTCGGCGCCGGCGTCGGCCGACTGCAGGAGCGGCCGGACGCCGGAGAAGGCGCGGATGAAACGGGTGTTGGCGAGACCGGGCAGCATGGCCGCGCCCTCGCGGAGAATGCGCTCCGCCTCTTCCGGCGTCGGGCGAACGCCGTCCGGGTCGTCGACGGTGTCGGACGTGGTGCCCAGGAGCGATACGGTGCCGCCGGGAACCAATATGTCGCCGTCGCCGGGCGCAGGCGGTTGACGACACCTTGGGTCAGGCGGGAATTGCTGATGATCAGCGTGCCCTTGGCGTAGAGCAGCTGGACGTCTTCGCAACCGGCGAGGCGCGCCACCCGCATGGCCCAGGCGCCGGCCGCGTTAATCACCTGTTTGGCGACGATGCGGACCGTTTCCTGGCTTCGATTATCGCGGCAGATCGCGGCAGTGATGATGCCGTCCTCGATGTCGAAGCCGACGGCCTCCGTATGGGGCAGGTAGGAACTGCCGTTGAGCGCTTGCGCGTGGTTGACGTTGCCGAGCGTGATGTGGAAGGGGTCAACGGTGGCGTCGGGCACCGCATAGGCGGCGAAGACACCATCGCTGAGCGCCGGTTCGCGTTCGCGGGCCTCGGCCGGGGTCAGGGACTGGCAGTCGATGCCGGCTTCGGCGCAATGGTCCGGGAAGCGCTCGGCGTAGTCCGCATCGTCACCGGCGACGGCGACGAACAGGCCGCCGCAGGGATCGATGCAGTCGGCGGCGACGCGTTTGAGGATTTCGGCCTCTTCAGCACACTCGGCGGCCGTCTCCGTGTCATTGGCGACGTAGCGCCCACCGCTATGCAAAAGCCCGTGGTTGCCGCCCGACGCCCCGGCATTGAGGTCCTTGCGGTCGATCAGCAGGCAGTGGATGCCGCGCAGCGCCAGGTCGCGCATGACGCCGGTGCCGGTGACGCCGCCGCCGATAACCAGGACGTCCGTCTCGTAGGTCTTGGGTTTGCTCATGGTCGTGTCTTACAGGCCGATACTCAGAGGCCGATTTGGGCCAGCTCCGGGCCCAGGTACTTGCGTTCGTTGGGCCCCAAAATGCCGAGCGACAGACAGATCAGGGTCCAGAAGTGGGTGACCCGGTAACGCCCGCCGTAGTGCTCGCCGAGGTCTTCGATTTGGGTGTGGCAGTTATGACAAGGCGTCAGCACGTAGTCGGCCTCGGTCACGGCGATCTGCTCGTATTTGCGCTTGCCGTAGGCGCGGCGGTGTTCGGTCATGCCGGCCTGCAGGAACCCGGCGCCGCCGCCGCAGCAGTAGTTGGCGCTACGATTGGGAAACATGTCGACGAAGTTGTCCTCGCCGACGAGATGTTTGGCGACGAAGCGGAGATCGTCGGCGACGGGATCGCCGATGGACTTGCGGACCAACTGGCAGGGGTCCTGCACCGTGAACTTGAGGTTTTCCGTATTCCAATCGGCGTTGACCGGCAGTTTGCCCTCGCGGACCCAGCGGGCATAGAGGCTGACCAGGCTTTCGGCTTCGAAATCGGCCTTCAGGCCGAACCGCTCGACACCTTTCCAAAGCGTAAAGAAGCTGTGCCCGCATTCGGTGTTGACCCAGACCTGGCAGCCCAGTTCGTTGACGGCATTGACCCGCTCCTCGACCATTGCCTTCCAAGCGGTATCATCGCCGGTGAACATGCAGAAATTCTCCGCCGCCCAACCCTTCGATGCGTAGGTCCAATCGGCGCCCACATAGTCGAAGATCTTCCACAAGGGCGCCAGTTCCTCCGGTTCGACGGCCGGCTCGCGGGAGTTCTGGTTGACGAAATAGGTGGCGCCCTTGCGGTCCATGGGCGCCTCGATATCGGCAAAGCGCGGGTCCTCGTCCCTGAGTTCGTCTGCAACCTCTTCGACGATCTCGACGAAGTCCTCGGGCATGACACCCATGGCACTGGTCGACGGGAATTTCATCTGCGCCTCGCAGGACCGCACGATTCCCTGGGGCTTCTTCTCCTTCGGCCAGACGCCGCGGGCGTATCCGACGAGGGCGGCGACATCGATGCTCATGGGGCATAGGTACGTGCAGCGCTTACACTGGGTGCAGGTCCAGATCCAGGGTGTGTTGGACAGTTCCTCGTTCATGCCGAGCATGGCCATGCGGATGAAGCGCCTGGGGTCCATGCCATGGAACCCAGTGGCCGGGCAGCCGGACGCACAGAGCCCGCAGGCCAGGCACGAGTCGTAATCCGCCCCCGCCGGCAGCAGCTCGTCGGCCTTGGCCTTGAAGTCGATGGTCGGTATCGCGATATCTTCCGTCGCCGGCATCGGTTCCCCCTGTGGTCGAAATACACCACACGGGCACTTTCCTCCCAGCGCCCCGTTTCAGCATTGATGAGGATCAAGTTTTGGTTGGTTTTCGAATGCAGGCGGAATCAGCCGGCCTGCGGGTAAGGGCCGTAAGGCGAGCTGCTGTGCAGGGACGTTCAGCGCATACCTGCCAGAACCTTGGCGATTTCCTGTTCCTTGCCCTTGGCGTAGGTCCGGATTTCGGCGTCTGTCTTCATAATATGTTCGAAAAGCCAATTGCGCAGGAACGACTTCAGTTCCGTGAAGGTCGCCTGATCACGACCATTGCTCCATCGTTTTGCCAGGGCTGCCATGTCGGCTGAAAGGGCTCGGTGCTGCAAGCGGTGTTCATCGCGACCGGGGTAGCCGCCCAGGTCCATGATCATCTCTTCACGCCGAAAATGGTAGCGGGTGTATTCGATGAGTTCCTGGATGGTGTGATCGGTATCCACATCTTCGAGCAGGCCATGAGATAAGCGGTTAAGGAGTGATATGAGGTGTTTGTGGTCCTTGTCGATGGCGTCGATGCCGATCTGCATGGTTTCGGTCCAGATTAGGACATTTTCGTTCCGGGCCAACGGAAGATCGATCCAGAAGGTACTGCCGACACCTTTCTCGCTTTCGAAACCGATGCGCCCGGCAAGCCGTTCGACCAGATGTTTGGTGACGGTCAATCCGATGCCGGTGCCCTCCCGGGTCAGGGTTGGATCGGCACCTAAACGGTGGAACATTTGGAAGACGTTTAGCTTGTCCGCTTCCTCGATGCCGACTCCGGTGTCAGTTACGGCGATATGAAGGAACCCATCATCGAGTATCCGGCCGGACATGGTCACCTTACCGCTATCCTGATTGAACTTGATCGCATTGGACAGCAGGTTGAGAAGGGCCTGCTTCAATCTCAATGGGTCCGTGCGCAAAATCACCGGATCGCTATCTTCGAACTCGTTGACGATGGTGATGTGTTTTTGCTCTCCCAAGGGCACGGCGAGAACCATACAATCGGCAACGATTTCGGTGGCATCGACTTCCTCAAGGCTCAGCGTCAACTGATCGCCCTCGATCTTGGCCAGGTCGAGGATTTCATTGGCCAGGTCGAGCAGATGCCCGCCGCCCTCGAGGATGTGTTCGACCTGGCGGTTCTGATCCTCCGTCAATGGGTGCTTGGCGTTGAACTGAAGCATTTGGGCAAAGCCAAGGACGGCGTTCAACGGCGTTCGCAACTCGTGGCTCATACTGGCCAGAAACTCCGATTTCGCGCGGTTGGCGCGTTCCGCCTCTTCCATGGCAAGCTTCAGCTCGTTCTCCTATGATGATTGTCCAGCGGGGATTGTTTCCCCGGCGATTTTGAAGGCCGGGAAGTCTTCGAAGACCCAGCCGTTTTTCAGCGTATCGTAGATGATCTTGAGCAACTTTCGGGCCGTG
>Ga0209144_1000127_pt1 | contig 15214 bp, 16 predicted proteins | sample WorMettrBAHAMAS1_FD_187392 | JGI IMG/M metagenome (GOLD analysis project Ga0209144, IMG submission 187392) | Marine gutless worms symbiont microbial communities from Max Planck institute for Marine Microbiology, Germany - Inanidrilus... | ecosystem: Host-associated > Annelida > Digestive system...
GGCACAACGAAAACCCCAAGCCCTACAGATGGACGAAATCAGCCGACGAAATCCTCGCCGCCGTAAAACGCTTCTGCCAGAAAACAGAGAAAACTTTATGCGTCGAACTTTAGATTCGGATGACTAGGTGATTCTCACCCTCTGAATTCTGTAACGGCATAAGATCGGATCGGGTCGGTCAGAAAAAGCAGTCGCGACGAGCCGATGGCACTGTCTCCTGTGGGCGAAAGCCCGTCATAGAACTTGAAAACCGTCCTCGTCCCCTTATCCTGAGAACCCCCACTTGACCTGAGTTAATGCGGTCGCTGACCGGTGGCGCCATGATCGCCGTCGGATTTTCCTGAGGATGGGTTCCTCGTCGGGTGGCTCCAAGGTCCTTTGCAACCGATCCCGTTGTCGACGGCGTCGTTCGCGGCGTCTGCCCGCACGACTGCCCGGACACCTGCAGCCTGCTCACCGAGGTCGAGGATGGTTGGGTCATGCGGGTTCGCGGCAACCCCGACCACCCGGTGACCCGCGGTACCATCTGCCGCAAGTTCAAGGAGGCGCCGGACCGCCTTTTCGGGCCCGACCGCTTGACCGATCCCCTGATGCGGACCGGTGCCAAGGGAAGCGGGGTCTTCCGCACCGTCTCCTGGGCCGAAGCGCTTTCCGTTATCGCCGAACGCTGGCAAACGATTCTCGATGAGCAGGGGCCGCAGGCCATCCTGCCCTTCTTCGGCTCCGGGACGGAGGGGTTGGTCCACGGCCATATCGCCCCGAAGCGGTTCTTCAATCGATTGGGCAGCTTGCAGCCGGTGCGCACCATCTGCACCAAGGCCGGGCGCGAAGGCTACCGCCTGACCATGGGCACCTCGGCCGGCGCCGATCCGACGGCGATCGCGGCTGCCAAACTGATCGTCGACTGGGGGGTCAACACGGCATCGACCAACCTCCACCACCAGGTGTTCCTGAAAGAAGCGTTGGAAAAAGGCGCCAAGTACGCCGTCGTCAATCCTTACCGGATCAAGGGCGCCGAGCGCGCCGACTTCGTTCTGCAACCGCGCCCCGGCACCGACGCTGCCCTGGCCCTCGCCGTCATGCATGTGATCGTCGCCGAGGGTTGGCACGACGATGACTTCATCGAGCGCCATACGCTCGGTTTTGAAGATCTCGAGCGCGTCCTCGCGCGGTTCTCACCACAGAGATCACCGGCGTTCCCAGTGCCGAGATCCGCCGCTTCGCCGAAGCTTACGCGACAACTGATCCCGCCTTCCTCTACGTCGGCCCCGGCTGCCAGCGCCATACCAACGCCGGCATGACGCTCCGCACGCTGGCCGGCCGGCCGGCCGTCACCGGCGCCTGGCGCCACCGGCCCGGCGGCCTCTATTTCCCGACCAGCACCTGCTTCCCTGGCGATTTCGAGAGCCTCGAGGGCCATGACCTCAGGCCCAATGCGCCGGCCGGCTACAACATGATCCTCTTGGCCCGCCTGCTGGAAGGCGACGCCACCAAGAGCCTTTTCGTGATGAACGGCAATCCGGCCTCCGTCCTCTACGACCAGAACCGGCTGCGCCGGGGGCTTGCGCGCGACGATCTCTTCACGGTCGTCCACGAGCGTTTCCTGACCGACACCGCGCGTTACGCTGATATCGTCCTGCCGGCGACCTCGTCCTTCGAGCAGAACGACATCTTCTTCTCCTATTACCATCCGAGCCTTCTCATCAACCGCCAGGCCGTCGAGCCGTTCGGTGGGTCGCGCTCCAACCTCGACCTGCTGAGCGCCTTGGCCAAGGCCTTGCAGTTCGACGATCCGGAATTCGACCAGGATGAAGAAACCATCATCGAGCAGGTTCTGACCCTCGATCAACCGGCCATCACCGGTGTCGATCGGGAGGTGCTCCGGGACGACGGCTGGGCACCGGCCGGGCGCGATCCGGTCCACGCGGCCTTTGCCGAACACCGTTATCCGACGCCGTCGGGACGCATCGAGTTCCGCTCCAAGCGGGCCGCCGCCGCCGGCCTCGGGCCGCTGCCGGACTACCATCCACCCCGGGAAAGTCCCGACGGTTCCGCCGATTTGTTCCGTCGCTATCCGCTGCAGTTCCTGACGCCGTCGGCCCATTCCATCCACAACACCAGTTTCGGCGACGGGCCCGGGTTCCGCGGCGACGAGAATACGCCGATCCTCCTGTTAAACCCGGCCGACGCCGGCCCCAGGGCGATCGCTGAAGGCGACCTGGTCCGGGTTCACAACGGACGCGGCGCCTGCTTGCTCAGGGCTCAGGTCTCGGATGCCATCCGCCCGGGAGTCATCATGGCCGCCGGCCAGTGGTGGGACCGCCGCTACGTGGGCGGGTCGACCCCCAACCATACGACACCCGACTATGCGGCCGATTTGGGCGGCGGCTCTTCCTTCAACAGCAATCTCGTCGAGGTCGAATTGGCTGCAAACGGCCCGGCCCACGATTTCGGGAGGGTCGGGCCATGACCGCCGAACACAGCCCAGCCGAAGGCCTGATCCACCGCGGCATCGGTCACGTCGAGTTCTTCGATCTCAGGCCGGAAACCCTGGCCAAGCTGGATCACCTGGTTGCCGTCTTGTCGGCCGAAGGGCGCCGGCAGTTCAGCTTCCATGCGCCGATATCGCGTTCCGCCGCGTACCCGAAGAGCGGGGTCACCTGCTATTTCCTCTGCGAGGACCCCGACAATCGGGCCTCTTCCTTTGCGCTGCTCGAAGAGACGCTGACGGCCGCCGCCCATTGGGGGGCGACCCATGTGGTCACTCACCTGACTTTCGGCCCGACCGACACCCGCGACCATGATCGTGCCGTCGAGTTGGCGGCCGCGGCGGCTCGGGAGATGGCGGCCATGAGCCGCCGCCACGGTGTCCCCATCGACATCGAGTTCGCCGCCTATACGGATGCCTTCCACGCGCCCGGGGATTTCCTCGCCTCCATCGGCCCCCACCCCGAGCTCGGCATCTGCGTCGACGTAGGACACGCGGCCTTGGGCGCCATGATGCGGTCCCGCGACGTCACCGCCGATGTCGCCCAGCTGGCGCCGAAAGCCCGTTCGCTCCACCTGTGGAACACCCTCGGGCTCGAACATACGAAAAACCGCCACCACACACCCCTGCACCCGGATCAGGACCCGGACGATGGCTGGCTCGACATCCCGTTGTTGCTGGCGACCGTGTTGAAGGCGGCACCGGACGTCCATGTGGTTTTTGAATATCCCATCGACGAGGTCGATCCCGAAATCCAAGCCGGCTACGACTGGATCGAGAACCTCGTCACCGCCCTTCGCGGTCTCCGTCTGGGGAGCGTGGTGGGTGCCGAATAGACACCCTCAACCGAGACAATGGAACGACTGAGAGTTTGAAAATGACCCGACCCGAGTTCTTCTCATCAACTGCAACACCATGCTCGATACCCTGGTCACCGCCGGGATCGGCATTCTGTCGGCCTGCATCAAGGATGCGGGCCACGACGTGCGGCTCTTCGACACCACCTTTTACCGCACCGCCGACGTCACCGGCGACCAGGCCCGCGCCGCGGCGCTGCAGGTCAAGGAGACGGACTTTGCCGACCTCGGCATCGAACCCAACGAAGAGGACGTCATCGACGATTTCATTAAGACCGTCGAGACCTACCGCCCGCATTTGATCGGCCTGTTCTCGATCGAGGTCACCCACCCGCTGGGTATCCGCCTCTTGGATGCCGTCCGCGGCTCCGGCATCCCGACCGTGGTCGGCGGACCCGACGCCACCTTCGCCCCCGAGATCGTCATCCGGTCTCCCAGTGTCGACATGGTCTGCGTCGGCGAGGGGGAATCCGCCTTGGTCGAATTGTGCGACCGGTTGTCGAGCGGCGAGGACATCACCGCCATCGGCAACCTCTGGGTCAAGATGGACGGGCAGATCCACAGGAACCCGGTGCGCAAGCCCATCGATCTGGCGTCATTGCCGCGCCAGGACTGGGACGTCTACGACGAGCGCCGCTTCTGGAAACCCATGGGCGGTAAGATCTCGGTCACCGGCACCTTCGGGATGAACCGGGGCTGCCCCTACACCTGCACGTTTTGCATCAACTCCGGTTTCCATGAGCTCTACGGCGACCTCGGCGGTTATTACCGCGAACAGGACGTGGAGCGCCTGGTCGACGAGATGGCCGAGAAGAAGGAGCGCTACAACCTGGCCTACGTCTATCTCGTCGCCGAGAGTTTCCTGACCACAACGCGCACCCGCATCCAGACTTTCGGCCGGCTCTACCAGGAGAAGGTGGGGTTGCCGTTCTGGGTCGAGGCCAGGCCCGAGTCGATCAACGAGGAGAAGGTTGGGCTCCTCACCGAGATCGGCTGCGAGGGCATCAGCGTCGGCGTCGAGAGCGGCAATTTCGATCTCAGGAAAAACGTGCTCGGGCGCAACGTCACCGACAAGACCATCCTCAAGGCCTTCGAGCTCCTGCGCGAGACCGGTATCCGGGTCAGCGCCAACAACATCATCGGCTTCCCGACCGAGACTCGCGAGATGATCTTCGACACCATCCGCCTCGATCGGGCGCTCAACCCGCACGGCGTCATGGTCAGCTTCTTCAGCCCCTACAAGGGGGCCACCTTGCGCGACATGTGCCAGGAGTTGGGCTACATCGAGGACGACGACATCGCCATGGACTACCGCTTGGGCCCGACCATGGACATGCCGCAAGATGAGCGCCGACGAACTGGTCGGCCTGCACCGCACCTTCCCGCTCTACGTCAAGTTCCCGGAGGACGAATGGAAACACATCGCCGTCGCCGAGAAGAACACGCCCGAAGGCAACGCCGCCTTCAAGGAATATTCGGAGCGCTATGTTTCGGAGTTCATGAGTTGAGTCCTCTCACCGGGAACGCCTCATGACCCGCGTCGCTTTGCTCGGATTGGGCGCCATGGGGCGCGGTATGGCGGCGCGCCTGATCGATGCCGGCCACGACGTTTGCGTCTATAACCGGACGCCGGAAAAGATGGTCGCATTGGCGGAAAAGGGAGCCCGGGTCGCGACCCGACCGGCGGCGGCCGTCGACGGCGCCGAGGTTGTCATCGCCATCGTCGCCGACGACGGTGCCTCGCGCGACATCTGGACGGGGTCCGAGGGCGTGCTCGCCGGATCGCCCGCCCCCGACGCCGTCATGATCGAAAGTTCGACCCTGTCGCAGGCCTGGGTGTTGGAGCTGGCGGGCGCGGTTGCCGAGGCCGGCTACGCCTTCCTCGACTGCCCGGTCACCGGCGGCCCCGACGGTGCCGAGGCCGGATCCCTGACCCTGCTTCTGGGCGGCGACGACGCGGTCATCGAACGGACCTGGCCGACGCTGCAAGCTTATGCCACGCGTAAGATTCGCTCCGGGGATATCGGCGCCGGCACCGCCTACAAGGTCATGGTCAACCTCATGGGCGCCGTCCAGGGCGCAGCCCTTGCCGAAGGTCTGGTCATCGCCGAGAAGGCCGGCCTCGATCTCAAAGTGGTCGCTGACGCCCTTTCGTCCGGCGCCGTCGCCAGCCCGCATGTGAAATACCTGACCTCGCGCATGGCCGCGGGCGATCACGGAGACGTTTACTTCTCCCTCGGTCTCCGCTGGAAGGACGCCGACTACGGCCTCCGCCTCGCCGACGACGTCGGCGCCAGCACGGAGATCTCGAAAGCCGCACGCGCGCTTTATGAGGAGTCCCTCGGCGACTTCACCGGCGACGAGAACGAAAGCGTCATCGTCGAAACGGTGCGCGGGGGACGGCCGCTCAGGCGGTGAGGCGGGCGAAAGCCAAGGTTCGCCAGCGTGTTTCGGTTTGAGTTCTGAGGAACAAAAGTTGAAGCTCTACATAAAATTCTTCGTCTTTATGGGGGTGCCTTCCGGGCTATTAATGGGACTGATTGCCGGATTGGTCGAAGGGATTCTGGCGGGCATTCTAGCGGGCGGGGTATCGGGGCTTTGCTTTGGATTCTTCATGTCACTGATTTTGGTGACCCACCAGAGGTCAATAACGAAAGACATGAATTTCGGTGATTTTGTCCGCCCCCGGCAAACAAGAGAAATCAGTCTCGGCCTCAGAAGAGATGACGCGTTCAACAGGTGTCTTGAGTCCCTAAATCACGTTGGTGCAACGGTCACGGATGAAGATCGGGCACAGGGGCAAATCAAAGCCCAGTTTGGCGCGACCCGGAAAAGCTTTGGCGAAATAATCGACATCCAGGTGTCTGGTCAAAATCCTCGGACGACCGACGTCAAAGTCTCAAGTTCTCCGAAGTTGAAAACGACCTTAATCGATTACGGTAAGGGATTCGAAAATGTGGAGCGAATTGTATCGTCCTTAACCGAAGGAAATAACAAAGCCCCTTAACCCGTCATTCCGGCCGCGACTTTCCTCCAAATCTTCGATTTGGCCAGGAAAGTCCGTGAGCCGGAATCCAGGAATCTCGATTGGAGCAACGGATCCTGGATTCCGGATCACAAGGTTCGCAAACCGGAAACCCGAGGGTTTCCGGGCTCACCTAGTGTCCGGAATGACGCCTTTTTCATGGTCATTCATGAACAAAAGTGGATATCCGGGCGCCCTGCTACGGGCGGTTTTGTGACCGAGACGGGGCGCTGGGACGGTGCGAGCCAGGAAAATTCTGCCTGGCCCTGGACCATCACGGCCGACGGCCAGGGGCGGTTCTTCGATACGAAAGAAGAGGCGCTGTTGGAGGCCGAGATCCTGATCACCGAGGGTGTGCGCAACATCGATGTCGGCTGCATGCAGGTCAACCTGCACTACCATCCGAGCGCCTTCGAGACCCTATCGCAGGCCTTCGACCCGCCGCCGGCCGGCCTGCCCGCCGCACCGGCCCTCTCGACAGCCGAGGTCGATCCCCTGTGGACGGAGCGGTTGAATTCGAACAGGCGCGAGCGGTTGGAACTCGATCGCCAGGCCGAGGCCCGGGTCGCCGACGGCACCGCATTCGCCATGCGCCGCCATGAGGAGCTCGACTCCTGGCGCCGGGCCCAGACCCGCGGCATCGAGATGGAACACCTGATGGCCATGCGCCGGGCCGAACAGGACCTCCGGCGCCGCAAGCGCCTGGCCAACCTGGGCAAGCGCGATTTCGCCGACAGCCGCCGCCTGCAACTGCAGGAATGGCGCGAACGGGGCGTGTGGACGGGCGGTTAAACCACCGGGTTCCTCAACCCGCCGTCAACCCGCCTCCTTCCGGCACAGGATCTTCCAGCTGAGTGTCCGCCGCCGCCCGTCGCAGGTCATCTCTTCGACCCCGTGGAAACTCTTCGGCGAGCGGACGAAGGCGAACAGCCGGTTGGGCAGGAACTCGACCGTGCGCACGCGGCGGAACTGGTCGAAGCGCCCGTGGGCGGTAGCCGGAATCTCGAGGTTGGGATCGAGGGGTTCGTAGATGGAGGTGCCCTGCTCGGCGATGCTGTCGTCGGCCGGGCAATAAAACAGCAACCCGATGACCCGGTCCGGGGCATCCGTATGGGGCCCCAGCTTGTAGTAGCCGTCGTCGACGACGAGCTGCGGGCGGGCCCCGAAGCTGAGCCGCGCCAGGTCGTCGCCGTGCAGCTCCTCGAGGATCGGCGCGATCTTGTCGAGCACGGTGCGGATGAAGGTGTCGCTGTTCAACCAACTGACGGCCTTGTACCAGAACTTGCGCTGTTTCCTCGGCAGCGCCGCCACGTCGGCCGGGCTTGACAGCATCAGGACGGAGCGCGCCGTATAGCCCTTGCCGCCGACCCGGCCGGTCTCGTTGATGGGCGTCAGGTAGCTGTCTCCGGGCCAAGACTCGCAGATCTGCCGATAGACGTCGGCCGGGAACACGTTATCGATGACGAAATGGTGGAAGGGTTCGGTCTCGATCGGTGTGGCGGCGATCCGCCGGGTGACTTCGTCGAAGATCATTGCGCTCACGCCTCCCGGTCAGATGATCCCGCGCTCGGTGAGAGCCGCCAGTTCGGCGTCGGAAAGCCCAAGCAAGCCGCCGTAGACCTCGCCGTTGGCGTTGCCGAGCGGCGGCCCGAGATGATCGATGCGGGGCGGCGTTTGCGACATCTTGGGGAAGGCGGCGGGCACGGTGACGTCGCCGATACCCTCGACCGGGACCTGGGTGAGATTGGCCCGCGCCTGGAAGTGGGGATCGGCGAAGATATCGGCGATGGTGTTGATGGCGCCGGCCGGCACCTGGTGTTCGACACAGGTGGCCATCACCTGGTCGCGCGGCATGGACCGGGTCCACGCCTCGACCTCGCGGTTGACCGCATCGCGGTTCGCCAGCCGTTCGGCCTGCTCGCCGTAAGGGTCGAACAAGTCCGCCCGGTCCATGGCCTGGCACAGGCGCTCGAACATCTTGTCGGTGGTGCAGGCGATGGCCAACCACTTGTTATCCCCGGTCGGGAAGTGGCTGTGCGGGCAGGCGTTGACCGTGCCCGTCCCTTCCGGCTCGCGGACGAAGCCCTTGGCCTCGTAACGGGGCGCGATCTCGTCGAGGACCCGAAAGACGCTCTCGTAGAGCCCGATGTCGACGACCTGGCCTTCGCCCGTGGCCTCGCGGTGACGGAGCGCCATGAGGACGCCGACGGCGCCGTAGAGCCCGGACATGTAATCGCCCAAGGACGTCGAGCCCGGCGTCACCGGCGTCTCGCCGGGCAGGCCGGCCAGGTAGGTGAGTCCGCCGACCGCATGGGCGATGCGGGCGAAACCGGGGCGGTCGCGGTAGGGCCCGGTCTGGCCGTAGCCGGAGATGCGGAGCAGGACCAGACCCGGGTTGACGGCCTTCAGTTCGTCCCAACCGAGACCCCACTTCTCCAGGGTGCCCGGTCGGAAGTTCTCGCAGACCACATCCGACTTCTGGGCGAGGCGTTTTGAAGAGCTCGGCGCCCTCCGGCTCGCGCAGGTTCAGGGTCACCGACTTCTTGTTGCGGGCCTCGGACAGCCAGGCCAGGGAACAATCGTCCTGTGCGGTCTGCGTGCCGAAGCGGCGAAACGGATCGCCGCCGCCCGGCTGTTCGACCTTGATCACCTCGGCCCCGAACTCGCCCAGGATGGATGCCGTATAGGGCGCGGCGATGAAGGTCGCCACGTCGAGGACCCGAACGCCGTCCATGGGGCGCGGGGGGGGGGTCGACCGGTCTTCCGTCATGGCTGCTCCGTCAGGTAGCGCGGCACCCGCCACCGGTAGTCGATCCTGGCCACCCATTCGCGGAACAGGCTGCCGATCACGGCGGGGCTCCACGATGTCGGCACCGGGTCCGGCGTCACCTCGATGCCGAAGGCGCGGAAGGTGTATAGGGCGCGCGGCATGTGAAACCAGTCGGTGACCAGCAGGGCGCGGGTGAGTCCGTGTTCCGCCATCAGGCGGCGGCACTGTTCGGCGTTCTCAAGGGTGCGAGTCGACAGGTCTTCCAGGAGCAGGGCCGCCTCGACGACCCCTTCGGCCCGGGCCGCGCCGGCCATGGTCTCGGCCTCGCTGGTGTCGATCGCCGTCGGGCCGCCGCAGAGCATGACACGCGGTGCAAGGCCGGCCTGCCAGGCCCGGGCGGCATGGCGGACCCGCCTAACAATCGCCGGGCCCGGCGTGCCGTCCGGGTTCTGGGCGGCGCCGAGGACGACGATGACGTCGTAGAACTCGCTAGCCATCGGCGAACTCGGCCGTCGCCTCCATGGCGAGGCCCCCGTCGGCGTTGGCGGCCCACAGTTCCGCCGTTTTGCCGTCGTCCGACGGATTGCCGTTGACGGTGAAGGGGCCTGTGTCGAACAGCGGGCTGACGGCCCGGTAGTCGAAGCGCTTGAGGGTCTGATGCGAGCGGTTGCGCCGGCAGAGGTCCATTAAAAGGGTGGCGATCAGGGGACCGTGCACGATGAGCCCGGGATAGCCCTCCTTCTCCGTGGTGAACTGCCAGTCGTAATGGATGCGGTGACCGTTGAAGATGAGGGCCGAATAACGGAACAGCAGGACCGGATCCGGGTGGATGGTGCGGTGCCACTTGCCGCGGGGCGGCGCCATCGGCGGTTTCGGCGGTTCCGTTCCCGGGCGTTGTTCCTCGCGGATGGCTAGCCCGGCCGGCTCGAAGATGTCGTAACGGACGACGACGAAGACCAGGTCACCGCTCTGGCCTTTCTTGTGGGTGACGTTGGCCACGGTCGCCGTCCGGGCCGCCGCGTCGCCGACCCGGAGCGGGCGCTGGAACTCGATGCGCCCGCCGGCCCACATGCGCCGGGGCAATTCCACCGGCGGCAGGAAGCCGCCGCGTTTGGCGTGGCCGTCGACACCGAGTTCCGATTGCCGGGTGGTCGGCAGGAAGTAGAGCCAATGTCCGGCTGGCGGTACGGAATCGCCTTCCTCCGGTGCCGGGTCGTCACGGTCGAGCGTGGCGGCCAATGCGATCAGGGGAAACGGCGTGATCACGTCGTGCTGCTGTTCGGCACGGCCGATCCATTGGCTCAGATGTTCCATGTCGACGGTCATGCGGTTCCCCTTCGTCAGAACGACCTCGGAAGCCCAAGGACATGTTCGGCAATGTAGGAGAGAATGAGGTTGGTGGAAATGGGCGCGATCTGATAGAGCCGCGTTTCCCGGAATTTGCGCTCGACGTCGTATTCTTCGGCGAAGCTGAACCCGCCAAAGGTCTGCAGGCAGGTGTCGGCGGCATGCCAGGCGGCCTCGGAGGCCAGCAGCTTGGCCATGTTGGCCTCGGCACCACAGGGCTCTCCGGCATCGAACTTCTCGGCCGCCTTGGCGACCATGAGGGCGGCAGCTTCCGTTTCCGCATAGGCCCTCGCGATCGGGAACTGAATGCCCTGGTTCTGGCCGATGGGCCGGTCGAAGACCCGGCGCTCACCGGCGTAGGTGCTCGCCTTGTCGACGAACCAGCGGGCATCGCCGATGCACTCGGCGCCGATCAGGATGCGCTCGGCGTTCATGCCATCGAGGATGTAGCGGAAGCCCTTGCCTTCCTCGCCGACCAGCGAAGACGCCGGCACCTTGAGATCGTCGAGGAAGATCTCGGTGGTCGAGTGGTTGATCATGGCGCGGATCGGCTTGATGGTGAGGCCGTTCTCGAGCGCTTCACGCATATCGATGAGGAACACCGACATGCCGTCATGCGGCCGGGCGCCGTCGCCGCGGGGTGTGGTCCGCGCCAAGAGCAACAACAGGTCCGAATGTTCGGCGCGGCTGGTCCACACCTTCTGGCCGTTGATCACGTAATCGGCGCCGTCTCGCCTGGCCGTGGTGCGGATGCGGCTGGTGTCGGTCCCGGATGTGGGTTCGGTCACGCCGAAGGCCTGCAGGCGTAGTTCGCCAGAGGCGATCTTCGGCAGATAGTCCGTCTTCTGTTCGTCGCTGCCGTGGCGGAGCACCGTGCCCATGGTGTACATCTGGGCGTGGCAGGCGGCGGCGTTGCAGCCCTGCTTGTGGATTTCCTCGAGGATGGCGGCGGCTTCCGAGATGCCGAGGCCGCTGCCGCCGTATTGTTCCGGCACCAGGACACCGAGGAACCCGGCGTCGGTCAGGGCTTCGACGAATTCCGTCGGATAGGCGCGCTCGCGGTCCTTTTCCCGCCAGTACTCACCGGGGAAGCCGGCGCAAAGCTGGGCGACGGAACCGCGGATGTCTTGGTGGTTTTCGTGCATAGTCCCTCTCGACGGGGCTTGTACAGCCGGGTTTCGGTTGTAGCCTATCGGCGGGCCCAAGCAAACAGGAGCGGACGTGGAAAACCTGCCGAACCGCCGCAACTCGGACGTGCTCCGGGAGCTGCTTGCCCTTGACGGCGCAGTTATTCTCGATATCGGATGCGGGCCGGGCGCCCTGGTCCGGCTGATGGAGCGTAGCGGCGCCCGCGCCATCGGCCTTGAGAACAACCCGGCGCAACTGGACAAGGCACGTGCCGCCGATCCGGTCGGTGGCGAGAGTTATGTTGCCGGCGTCGGACAGCAATTGCCGTTCGCATCCGGTGCGTTCGACGGTGCCGTCTTCTTTAACTCTCTACACCACATCCCGCGGGACCATATGGACGCGGCGATCTCCGAGGCGGCGCGGGTGGTCGGTGCTGGCGGTTCCATCGCCGTCTTCGAGCCAGTGGCCGAAGGGCCGTTCCAGGAGTTGGCGGCGCCTGTCGATGACGAAACGGTAGTGCGCGATCTGGCATTGGCCGCCATCCGGCGCGCCGACGGCGGAGAATTGGCGATGCGCCGGGAACTCCGGTATGTCTATGCTCACCGTTATACCGACTATGAAGCGTACCGCGAGGAAATGGTGCGCATCGATGCCAGCCGGCAGGGTCTCTTCGACAGCCAGGACGATGCCTTCCGCGAGGCCTTCCATCGCCTCGGCCGGGCCGGCGACAAGGGTTATGCCTTCGACCAGCCGATGCGGGTCAACCTGTTGATAAAGGCTTGACCGGGGACTAGACCTCCACCAATTCCCGGATTCGCTCGAGCAGGAATGCCCGCTCGTCGGCCGATAGGGCCATGAGTTCGAAGCCGAGCCGGCCGGATGGTGCATCGGCGTCGTAAACGAAGACGGCCGGATCGCCTTTGCCCAGTTCGGCGGCAATCTCGGCTGCCGTGCGGCCCGACGGCGCCGAAGCGATTTCCGCTTCGACACGGCGAAAAGGCCCTTCAGTCGGGTCGGGAACCGTCTTCGCTGCGATGCCATTCAAGCCATCGAGGTCCGCCGCGAAGGTCTCCGCTTCCGCTGCCTTGCTTTCCCGCCAAGCGTCTAAGTCCTCGTCACCACGCTCTCGGACCGCCGCAAGGAGGCCGATGATCGCTTCCTTGCTCGCCTTCATGCCGCGCCCGATGCCCGTTTCCTGGGCCCGGAAGGCGGTGACCGGCGCCACCATGGCACCCTTACAGAGCCGCGAATCGACGATCAGGAGTGCCACCGTCTCCGCGTCGTCCAACGCCGTTTCCAATGCCTCTCGGGAACAAGATTCGTCATCGCCGGCAACGACAACCTCCGCGCCGGACAGGCGCACCGTCTGGTCGACGGGCTGCCCGTAGTTCACCAAATGACCGGCCTAGATGACGACGCGGTTCTTCATGCCCGACGTGTCCGGAAGCCGGACCACGCGTTCCGGGTCGGCACCGGCCATAACCGCCGCGCAAGCGATGGTGATGGCCGCCGCCGCGCAATGGCAGACGGCAGCCGCTTCGACACCGGCCCTATCGGCAATGATACGCCCGGCCCGGTCCTGCAGGTCGCCCATGTGGAAGAAGTGCCGGAGCGCCGCACCGGTCTCGGTGGCCACCGCCTCCGTCGAGCGCGACACGCCCAGCGGCGTGAAGGTGCCGCGTGCATTGATGACGCGGCGAAGACCGTATGTTTCGTGAACGTCCATGGAGAGCATATGTGGACCAGCCGTATCCCGGGTCAACCCCACAACCCCGGCCCCGGGGGATGGACCCGGCCGTTGTCGAAGCGAAGCCCTTCCGAGCGGTCCTGTTCGAGCAGCAGCGGTCCGTCGAGATCGACGAACTCGGCGAAGGAGCCGAGGAGGGCCGCCGGCGCCATGGCCAGTGAGGTGCCGACCATGCAGCCGACCATGATCTTGAAGCCGGCGGCCTCGGCGGCGCGGGCAAGGTCGATGGCCTCCGTCAATCCGCCCGTCTTGTCGAGCTTGATGTTGACCATGCCGTACTTGCCCGTGAGGCCAGGTAGGTCGGTGACGGTATGGCAGGCCTCGTCGGCGCAAAGCGTTATCGGGCTGTCGAAGGCAGTGAGCCCATCATCCGCATGAGCCGGCAGCGGTTGCTCGATCATCTCGACACCCAGTTCGGCGAGTTCGGGGGTCACGCCGCGCAAGATGTCCAGGTCCCAGGCCTCATTGGGATCGATGATCAGCCTGGCTTCGGGTGCGCCTCGCCTGACGGCCGTCATCCTCTCGATGACCTGCCGGTCGTCGAGCTTGACCTTGATCAGGGGAGCGCCGGCCCGTTCTTCCGCCGACCGCCCCATGTCTTCGGGCGTGCCGATGCTGATGGTTACCGCGGTAAGGGATGGGCCCGGCTTGGGAATACCGGCGATCTGCCAAACGGACCGACACGTGCTCGCCGCTTCCAGGTCCCACAACGCCGCATCCAGCGCGTTGCGCGCCGCGCCCGGTGCCATTTCCCGGCACAGCGTCTCGCGGTCGAGACCATCGGCGACGGCAATAGCCTGAGCGCTGATGGCGGCGACGACGTCTTCCCAGGACTCGCCGTAGCGCGGATAGGGCACGCATTCGCCACGGCCCAGGGTATCGGCGTCGCGAATCTCGGCGACGACGACTTCGGCCTCGGTCTTGACACCTCGGGAAATGGCGAAGGGCCGGGCCAAAGGCCAGGATTCGCGGCGAACCGTTAGGCGGCGCCTCATGCGGGCAGGTTGTCGACAGTTTCGTTGAGAAGAATCAGATTATGCGTTTTCAGTTCCATTTCGCAATCCGCCCCCGAAAGGAACCGCTGACCATAGTCAATTGACGCCAGCCTGTTAGCGGGCCAACCGCCGAGTTATCGAAGGACCAGAAACGGCCGAGCCGCCTTGACCGCCCTTGCGCCGGTCCTTAACCTTCAGCCGGTATCGGTGTGTTGGCGGAGGAACCCGGATGGTCCGGCCCATCACTCTATTGATGTTCTGTATCCTGTTGACCGGCACGGTGTCCGTCGGCGGCACCGGTAATCAGGCGCTCGCCTTCAACACCTACAAGAACTGCTACAACAAATGCGTCCGTGACGAGGACAGGGCGATCCAGGCTTGCCGCAAGGAGCTCTGCGCCAAGGAAAAGAAGAAGTCGCGCAAGGCGAAATGCAACAGCTCGTGCTTCGCCAATGGGGAAATGCGCCACAAATACTGTAAGAACGAATGCGCCCGCGGGGAGACTTGCCTCAGAAGCAAGAAGACCAAAGCCTGCCTTAAGACATGCGAACCGGACCGGAAATCCAACATCCGCGGATACTTGGCGTGCAAGAAGGACTGCACGGGTAAGTGTTCGAAGTGGTAGGCACTGCCGGGTTCAGGCGGAGCTCCCTTTGAAACGTTTTTTGTCTCTGCTGCAGGGAACAGTCGACGTAACGACCGTATACAAGCGGACATCTCGAAAAACCTCTCCTTTGTCGCCGGTTTCTGATTCATTGAGGGAAATGGCCATGGGAGAGAGGAATGAAGGGTCAACTTGGGTTTTTCGATCTTGACGAACGCTACGCGCAGCTCAGTAAGTCGGGCGATCCGCTGGA
>Ga0209144_1000130_pt1 | contig 15145 bp, 14 predicted proteins | sample WorMettrBAHAMAS1_FD_187392 | JGI IMG/M metagenome (GOLD analysis project Ga0209144, IMG submission 187392) | Marine gutless worms symbiont microbial communities from Max Planck institute for Marine Microbiology, Germany - Inanidrilus... | ecosystem: Host-associated > Annelida > Digestive system...
AGCTGCGCGTAGCGTTCGTCAAGATCGAAAAACCCAAGTTGACCCTTCATTCCTCTCTCCCATGGCCATTTCCCTCAATGAATCAGAAACCGGCGACAAAGGGGAGGTTTTTCGAGATGTCCAACTATATAACGGGATATTTAATTATGACCGACGACTTCCTCGGATCGCTTGGCCATCTGGCCCTCGGCAGCCGCCTGAAACGCGCCGGCACGCTCCTGCAATCAGCGACGCAGACCTGGTTGCGCGCCCACGGTTGCAACGTGCCGGCTGGCCAATTGCCGTTGATGGTGGCACTCGATGAGGCGGGCACCGCATCCCTTGAGACTCTCGTCAACAGGCTCGGACTCGCCCAGCCCGGGGTAACCCGCATGGCAGACAGCCTGGAAAACGCCAGGTGGATAAGGACCGGGCCCGTAAAGGGAGACAAGCGCGTCCGCGTCCTCGAGTTGACGCCCAAGGGCCGGGATCTGGTTACTTCGGCGAAAAAAGACCTGTGGCCGGTCATACAGGATGCCGTCGGCGACCTCTGCGCCAACCTTGACGGACCGCTGACCCATCAATTGACTGGCCTGGAATCAAAACTGTCGGCTGGTGCCTTCGAAGACGCGCTGGCCCGCCGGTCGGGCAAAAGAAAGACGAGAGCATGACCGGCCTCGATCGGCCCGTTTGGGCGAGCTTATGTACCGCCCATCTCGGCTTGAGCGAAGGCGACGACCTGGCGCGGCGTTACCTGCCGGACGTCAATCTGTTCGCGGCGGCCCGCGATGACAGCCGGGCCGCCCTCGAGCGCTTGTCGGCACTGATCGGGCCCGGTCAGCAGGCCTATGTCCTGCAGGCACCGGCGATCGGACTGGCGCCGGCCCTGGTCGCCGTGAAGCGGGCGCTCGGTGTGCAAATGGTCGATAGCGGCGGCCAACTGGCTCAAGAATCGGACGAGGATATCGCCCGGTTAACCGAGGCCGACGGCGAGGATATGCTGGCCCTGGCGACCCTGACCGAACCCGGCCCTTTCCTCACCCGCACCCACGCCATGGGGCAATTCCTCGGCGTCCGGGTCGCCGGCCGGCTCGCGGCGATGGCCGGCGAGCGCATGCGCTTTCCCGGATACACGGAAGTCAGCGGCGTCTGCACCCACCCGGATTTCCGGGGCCGGGGCCTGGCGCGGCGCCTGTCAGCCGCCGTCATGGCGTCGATCCGCGAACGCGGAGACATCCCCTTCCTCCATGCCTGGAAGACCAACACGGCCGCCATTCGGCTTTATGAAAACCTGGGGTTCGAACATCGCTGCGACGTGCATGTGGTGGTCGTCGCAAACGCGGAAACTCCTTAACACCTCGCCGGTGTAGGGACCCGTTTGCATATACACGGTAATCCGAGTATTGTAATGTTCTTGTTTTGTTCTTTTATTAGCACTAAGATACCGCCTTATGGTCCATATCCTGCCCGATCAGCCCGTCAAAGGCCGCGGCGCCGCCTCCAATTCAAGCGGACGGTTCGAACCGCTGAAACGGATGCGCATCGACGACGGCTGGCAAACCCACGAGGTAGACCCGGAACCCAAGCGGCGCACCCGGGTGACGCCGGAAACGCCGCGCACCATCATCGCCCGCAACACCTCGCCGGATGTTCCCTTTGACCGCTCGATCAACCCGTACCGGGGCTGCGAGCACGGCTGCGTCTACTGTTTCGCCCGGCCGACCCACGCCTATTACGGCCTTTCGGCCGGTCTCGATTTCGAAACCGAATTGTTCTCGAAGCCGGAGGCGGCGGCCCTCCTCGAAAAAGAGATCGCCCATCCCAAATACCGCTGCCGGACTATGGCGCTCGGCACCAACACCGATCCCTACCAGCCTGTCGAGCGGCGCCACGAGATCACGCGCGGCGTTCTCAAGGTGCTGGCCGCCAGCAACCACCCGTTCACGATCGTCACGAAGTCGGACCTGGTGCTGCGCGATCTCGACATCATCGCCCCCATGGCCGAGAAGGGTCTCGCCGCCGTCGGCGTTTCCCTGACGACGCTGGACGGCCGTTTGGCGCGGACTCTGGAGCCGCGGGTGCCGGCGCCCGGGCGGCGCTTGAAGGCTGTCGCAGAATTGGCAGAAGCCAGGGTTCCCACCGTCGTTATGGCGGCCCCGGTGATTCCCGCCTTGAACGACATGGAGCTCGAGAATCTGCTGGAAACGGCTGCCGGTGCCGGTGCCTTCGCCGCCGGATATATCCTTATGCGCCTGCCGGGCGAGATCAAGGCGCTGTTTGAGGAATGGCTCGTCAACCACTATCCCGACCGCGCCGGGCGCGTCCTATCGCTCATCAGGCAGACCCGGGGCGGTACCCTTTACCGCTCCCAATGGGGCGAGCGCATGATCGGCAGCGGCGCCTATGCCGATCTCATCCAAAAGCGCTTCTCGCTGGCCTGCAAACGCTTTCAGCTGGTCGAGCAACGGACCGCCGAGCACGCCTTGCGCACCGACCTGTTCCGCCCGCCGATCCTGCCCGGCGATCAGCTGCGGCTTTTTTGATTCGCAATCGGAAATCCGTTTCCGCCGTCCCGGCCCGTGTTAGGCTCCCTCCATGGAGGCGGATGTCCATTCCAATCTAACTGGCATCGCCGCAGTGGCGCTGGCTGCGCTGGTCTGCGGGATCGCCATGGAACGCCTGCGTCAGCCGGCGCTCGTTGGGTACATCCTGGCTGGCGTCCTGCTCGGACCATCGGGGCTGGCGCTCGTCGAAAACCGCGAACAGATCGACGTCCTTGCCGAACTCGGCGTCCTGATGCTGCTCTTCATCGTCGGCATGGAACTCTCCTTACGCTCCTTCCGGCGCCTGTGGCGACTGGCGCTTTTCATGACGCTGTTTCAGATTGCCGCCTCCGTCGGCGTCATGCTGGTCCTGTCGGTAGTCTTCGGCTGGGCCGAGAAACTGGCCGTCCTGCTCGGCTTCGTCATGGCGCTGTCGTCGACGGCGGTCGCCATCAAGACCCTCGAGGACGTCGGCGAGTTGCGTACCCGGGCCGGCAAGATCGCCGTCGGCGTCCTCATCGCCCAGGACCTGGCCGTGGTGCCGATGATGCTCGGCATCGCAGCCATGGGCGGCGACACCTTCGACTGGTACGCGGTCCCCAAAATCCTGTTCTCCGTCGTCTTCCTGGTCGGCCTGATCCTGTTCCTTAGCAGCGGGCGCAAGTTGCGCCTGCCGATGATGACCATGGCCGCCGGCAACACGGACCTGAAGCCGCTGGCGGCGCTCGCCTTTTGTTTTTGCTGGGCGGCGCTGTCCGGCCTGTTGGGGCTGTCGGTCGCCTATGGCGCCTTCATCGCCGGGCTCATCATCGGCAACAGCACCGAGCGCCGGGCGCTCCTGGAGACGACCCAGCCGATCCAGAGCATCCTGATGATGGTGTTCTTCCTGTCCATCGGGCTGCTCATCGACTTCGACTACATGTGGCGCAATTTCGCCATGGTGATGACGTTCTTTTTCCTGGCCGCCATCTTCAAGACCGTCCTCAACGTGACGCTCCTCGGCCTCATGGGACAACCCTGGCAGCACGCATTCGTCGCCGGGATCCTGATCTCGCAGATCGGTGAGTTCTCCTTCCTGCTCTCGGTGGTCGGCGTCGAGGCCGGTGTCATCTCCAGCGAAGAAAGCCGCCTGGTGGTCGCCGTCACTGTCATGAGTCTGGCCTTGAGTCCGCTCTGGGTGTTCACGGCCAGGCGGCTCCGCCTATTGGCCCAGTACGGTGTCACCGAGGCCGGTGAGATGCTGCGCCTGGTCTACGGGCCGGAGGCGGAACTGGTCGCCGGGACCCTCGACGGGGCGATGACCGAAACCCAGCGTACCGTGCGCCGCTTCGCCTTGTGGCTCCGGCGCCACCGGCTCCGGCGCAAGCGGCTGCGCGATGCCCGCCAGCAGGCGAAGCCGGCAGCCGTTGCCGACGAACCGGTACCATCGACGGGCGTTGACGGTGACGCCGAAGTGACACCGGATCCCGCCCCGTCCGACATGCAGCCGGCACAGCCGGCCGACGGGGACGATACGAAAACGGCGGAATCCGAACCGCGGACGAAAAGCGAACCCGCGGCCCGGAAGGCAGCACCCCGTCGGCAGACCAAACCGCGCCGCCGACAAGCCGTGAAGCCGAAATCGAAGCCCCCTGCGAAGGGAGCGGCGAAAAAGGCACCGACCCGGAAAGCCCCGGCCCGGAAAGCCCCGGGGCGCCGGCGCCGCACCATCGCCACCAAACGGCCGCCGAAGACACCCGGCGATGCCTGATTTCGAACTCGAACGGGCGGCGCTGGAACGCGGCCATCGGGTGATCTGCGGCATCGACGAAGCCGGCCGGGGCCCCTGGGCCGGCCCGGTGGTCGCCGCCGCCGCCGTTCTCGATGCGAATGGGTTGGCGCCTGAATTCCTCCGGCGCCTCGACGATTCCAAGAAACTGAAGGCCGAACACCGCGAGGACTTGTTCCGGGAATTCTCGGGACGGGTCTGCTACGGCATCGGCGAGGCGGGCGTCGAAGAGATCGACCGCATCAACATCCTGCAAGCGACATTCCTCGCCATGGGCCGCGCCATGGAGAACCTGGGCGTCAGCGTCGACCTGGCTCTGGTCGATGGCAACCGGGAACCGACGCTCCCCTGCCCGGTCGCCTGTGTCGTCAAGGGCGATGCCAAGAGTCTCTCCATCGCCGCCGCGTCGATCGCCGCCAAGGTCACCCGCGACCGCATCATGGGGGACCTTTCGGCGCGCTATCCGGGTTACGGCTGGGAGCGCAACGCCGGCTACGGGACGGCCGAACACAAGGCGGCGCTCGAACGTTTGGGGGTAACGCCCGAACATCGGAAATCCTACGCGCCGATCCACAAGATATTGCGGGACCGGAACCTGTAGAATCCATATATGGGGGCGAGGCTGGCCGCTAAGTCATTGATTCCAAATAGCTCTTGACGGCGAGTCCGACCTTGATCATGCTGCCCGCCATGGGCAGAGATCATAACGAGGGGGGACCGGCCGACGGATCCGGCGAACCCCCGATACGCACCGAATTCCGCAACAAGATTTTGCAGGGAGACTGTGTCGAGGCGCTGAAGACTGTACCCGACGGTACCGTCGACGTCGTCTTCGCCGACCCCCCCTACAATCTGCAACTGGGCGGCGATCTGCTGCGTCCCAACAATACGAAAGTCGACGGCGTCGACAACGACTGGGACCGCTTCGACGGTTTCAAGACCTATGACGAATTCACCCGCGCCTGGTTGGCCGAAGCCCGGCGCGCGCTGAAGCCCGATGGCACGCTTTGGGTGATCGGCAGCTACCATAACATCTTCCGGGTCGGTACCGTGTTGCAGGACCTCGGCTATTGGATTCTCAACGACGTCATCTGGCGCAAGTCCAACCCGATGCCGAACTTCCGCGGCCGGCGGTTCACCAACGCCCATGAGACCCTGATCTGGGCGGCGCGGGACAAGGATTCCAGATACCGGTTCAACTACGATTCCATGAAGGCATTGAACGATGATCTGCAGATGCGTTCGGACTGGTACCTGCCCTTGTGCACGGGTCCGGAACGCCTGAAGGAGAACGGCAAGAAGGCGCACCCGACGCAGAAACCGGAATCGCTGCTGCACCGCGTGATCATGGCGTCTTCCGAGGTTGGTGACCTGGTTCTCGATCCGTTTTTCGGAACCGGTACGACGGGCGCCGTCGCCAAGCGGCTGGGCCGCGATTTTCTCGGCATCGAACGCAACGGCGATTATGTGGCGCTGGCCCGCGAGCGGTTGGCCAAGGTGCGCAAAATCGCCGACGACCCGTTCCTCGATTCACCGGCGAAACGCGAGCAGCCGAGAGTCCCCTTCGGATGGCTGGTCGAGAAAGGCCTGCTCACGCCCGGCCAGACGCTGACCGACGCCCGGCGCCGCCACTCGGCTCGGGTGCGCGCCGACGGCACCCTGATCACAGCCGATTTTCGCGGTTCCATCCACCAGGTCGGCGCCTACGTGCAGAAAGCGCCGGCCTGCAACGGCTGGCAGTTCTGGTACGCGGAAGACCAGGGCGAGCTGGTCCCTATCGACCTCTACCGCCGGAAACTGCGCGCCGAAATGCATTGACTAAGGTCCCGGGTTTCCCAGGGAGGGGGCAAACCAGGGCCAGGGAGGCGGGGCTTCGGCCCCGCCTTCTCTTACTGGCTGGGAGGAATCTCCGCGCCGGACCGAACTTTCTCCCCCTTGCGCGTCTTGCATCACCGCCACATAATTGTATTCGCGCCGGTTCGGTGCGGCGCCAAGGGGAGGACGATCGATCATGGACTATTATGCGACGGCCCTGGAACGGGCAACGGAAGTTCTCGGTACCCAGGAAAAGGCAGAGGAGTGGCTCAACAAGATGAGCGCGACACTCGGCTGTTCGCCGAAGGCCTTGCTCAATGATGCGGACGGCTTGAACAGGGTTCTCAGCCATATCCGCGGCGTCGAACTGGCCTTGGACACCGACTGAGGAGCCGCTTTCAGGTGATCCGGTTGAGCCGGATGCGCCCGGGCTCCACGCCGCTTTCCCCAAGCACACTCGAAACGGCCGCTAACAAGGGCTCGCTCCCTGCCGCATAGACATCGGCCAACGCCGGATAGGCCAGTGTTTCCGGCATTTGGTCGAGTGCCTCTTGCCGATCGGGCGCATCGACCGGCACAAATCGGAAACCATCGAAAGCCTCGGCCCAGGAACGGCATAGGTTGGCCATGTAATGCCCCTCTCCGGAGGCGAACCAGTAGAGCACCATGGGACGATCTTCATCGATCGATTGCGCGTGTTCGATCAGGCTGCGCACCGGCGCGAACCCGGTCCCCTCGGCAAGGAACAGCAACAGCCGGCCGGCCGGTTCGCCGAGGACGAAGTTTCCGATCGGACCGACGAGGTCGACCGTTGCCGGCGGAGCATCGCTGAAAAAGGCTTCGGTCAGGGAGCAGTCCGGGTGCCGGGGCAGATGGAATTCCAGGTTCATATCGTCACAGGGACAACTGGCCAGCGGCACACTTTTGCTGCCGCCTCCCGGCACCGACAGGGCGACCGACTGGCCGGCCAGGAAACGCAGTCGTTGCGAACGCGGCGTGCGGGCCCGGACAACGGCGATTTCGGGAACCGGGAATTCGACGCTCTTGATGCGGAGCGCGATCCTTTGTTCGGGAATCTCGACCGATCCCGATGCCTCCCAGGTTTCGATCTCGAGCGTCGCCGAAACCGCCTCGTGCGCACACATCAGGAAAAAACCCTCGGCCTTTTGCTCCTCGGGGACGATGAAATCGTGATGGCCGCACTTTTCGATGGAGCCGGCGGCCAACCGGGCGAGGCAACTGCCACAGGAACCGTTCGAACATCCGTAGGGAAGCGCCAAGCCGGCCTTGAGGCCCGCCTGGAGGATCGATTCCCGACCCTCGACGACAAAAGAATGGCCGCTCGGCCGCAAGGTGACGTGGCTCGTCACGGTCGCGTCTCCATCACGGGCCCATCACGAGCCCATCCCGAGATCGATCAGTTGGATTGGCCTTCCCCGCCTTCACCCTCGGTAAAGGTCACTTCGATCCGCCGCGCCAGCGGCGAAGGTTCCGGAATACGGGCCTTGAAGCCGGCCTCTTGGCCGGGTTCAAGCTGATTGCGGATGGCTGCGGCAATCGCCATTTGCACGGAATTGTTCTCGCCATCAAACAATTCGACCTTGATCATGGGCACAGTGCGAGGCCCTTCCGACACGTTGGCGACGATCCCGCGGATCGCCAGGACCTCGACCCCTTGTTCGGTTTCCCGCGCCGAGCGGACGTTCCGGATGTCGAGGCCTTCGCCCAACTCGGGTCCGCCAAGGCCAATCATGTCATAGACACCGGCGACACTCGGCACCATCTCGACGATCATCGAGCGTCCGAAGATCAGGCCGGCGAATATGGCGATGATCAAGGCCACGCCGCCGCCGATGGCGATCAACTTCACTTTGCTGCGCGGTTCCGCTGCTGAGTCGTCACCCGATTCGGCCGCCGTGAACACCTCCGGGATCGGTTCCGGTTCGGGCAGGTCGTCCGGATCCATGATATCCACGGCATCGCCCATTTCCGCATCATCGGACGCATCCATGACCGATTGGAACGGTTCCGGCTCTTCGTCGTCGCCGAACATCTCGTCCAATTGCTCGGTCGTCAAACCGCCACCGGTGTCCTCTTCCGGTTCGGGTTCCGGTTCCGGCTCAGGCTCCGGTTCCGGCTCAGGCTCCGGTTCCGGCTCGGGCTCCGGCTCGGGTTCCGGCTCGGGTTCCGGCACCGGCTCGGGCTCCGGTTCGAGTATGGGTTGCGGCGCCGGTGGAGATTCGGGATAGGCCGGCTGTGCGCCCGGCGCCGCCATGCCTTCCGCCCCCGGCATCCCCGGCGGCGGATAGGGCAGCGGCTGCCCCGGCGCCTGTCCAGGAACCTGGCCGGCGACGGGATAGGCCTGTTGCGGCGGCGGATACCCCGGGGCGGCGGGCGGATAACCGGGAACCGCCGGCGGATAACCGGGCTGCGGCGCCGCGCCGTAGGCGCCGGGTGCCGCCGGATGGGCTGGTGCCGGCGGCGGCGAGGCGGCGACCTGTTGCTGGAACCAACTGTGTCCGCAATTGGAACACCGCGTCATCTTTCCGCCGCCGATGGCCACCGGGTCAACGTTGTAGCGCATCAGACAATTGGGGCAGGTGATGATCATGCGCGGTAAATCGTCCTAACATTTTGTCATTTATAGGGTCTCCCCAGATCGAACGCAAGCCGTCGGGCGGTCATTGCCGCGCCTGGCGAAGGACCGGAATCTCGGCGCCAGGACAGCCATGGCGGGGGCGTGCCCCTGGACGGGCCGCGCCGGCCATGGCATTGTTCGCCGGGAGCGTACATCGCCCGATTTCCTGCGCGCGGGCTCGACGGGAGCGTGAGAATAGTGACCTCGCAAGGCGACGAAACGATCGCCCATTTCGAAAACGTCGGACTGCGCTACGGCCTCGGCCCGGAAGTTCTGCAGGACATCAACTTCTCGCTCGCTGCCGGTTCGTTTCACTTCCTGCTCGGCGAAAGCGGCGCCGGCAAGTCCTCGCTCCTGAAACTGATCTACCTGGCGCTCAAGCCGTCTCGCGGGCTGATATCGCTGTTCGGACGGGAAATCGCGACGACACCGCGCGGCGACCTGCCGGCGCTCAGACGGCGCGTTGGTGTCGTCTTCCAGGAGTTTCGCCTACTCAATCACCTGTCCGCCTTCGACAACGTGGCGTTGCCGCTCCGCGTATCCGAGGCCAGGGAAAGCGACGTCAAGAAGCACGTCTCGGAACTTCTCGCCTGGGTCGGCCTGGAACACCACATGCAGGCCCGACCGCCGACCCTGTCGGGCGGCCAGCAGCAGCGCGTTTCGATCGCCCGCGCGGTGATCGGTCGGCCGCGTCTGCTGCTCGCCGACGAACCGACGGGAAACGTCGATGACGCCATGGGATACCGCCTCATGCATCTGTTCGAAGAACTGAACAGGCTCGGCACGACCATCGTCATCGCCACCCACAACACCCACCTCGTCGATCGCCTCGGCCATGGGCGCATGCATCTCGAAAACGGGTATCTGCGTATCGAGAGTCCCGATCGCGGCGTGCCGGAAGAGAAGCCGGAGGAGGAACCCACTGGTGAAGACGGGAATCCCGAAGGGAAGACTCCGAAGCGCCCGTCATCCCCCTTTGGCGACGATTACGCCGGGGACGGTTCCGCCTTCGGAGATCCGACGAGCCTAGAGAACTACCTTAATGTTTTCCCGCCGTTCCGACCTGCCCCTGGACCGCGACGCGCACAGTCGCTTCCTCCCCTGGCTGATCGCCTTCATGGTTTTTCTCGCCGTGCTCGCCATGGCCGGAACACTGGTGTTGAACACCGTGGCCGCCCGCTGGGACCAGGGCGTCAGCGGTACCCTGACGGTCCAGATCGCACCGGCCGACGACCCGGCCGACGATGATCGCCGGTTGCGCGATACCCTCAACATTCTGGCGTCGACACCTGGCATAGAACGCTACGAGGTCTTGGAGTCGGAACGTTTGCTGGCCCTGCTCGCGCCTTGGCTCGGCGGTATCGGAACGTCCGAAGACCTGCCCTTGCCGCAACTGATCGATGTCGAGATCGGCGACGGCAGCAATTTCGATTCCGTGGCCTTGAGCGACCGTTTATCCGAAACCGTCACCGGCGCGACGATCGACGACCATCGCGTCTGGCTGGAGAGGCTGGTCCAGCTGATCCAGACCGTCGAGGCGGTCGCCTTTCTGGTTTTGTTGTGCATCGGGCTGGCGACCGTCGGAACGGTGGTCTTCACCACCCGTACCGGGCTTGCCATCCACCGCGAAGCCATCGAGGTCCTGCATCGGATCGGCGCTCATGACACCTACATCGCCGGCCAATTCGGGCGGCGTGCCCTCTATCTCGGCCTTAAGGGCGGAATCCTCGGGCTGGCGCTTGGCGTCCCGACCCTAATCGGCATCAGTCGACTGGCCAGCCGCATGGACGGGTTCCTCATTCCCAGCATGCAACTCACCGTGTTTCACTGGATGCTGGTCGCCATTCTGCCGGTCGTCGTCGCCGGTATCGCCATGGTTACGGCGCGCACCACGGTCATGCGCACGCTCAGCCGGATGCTCTGAGCATGGCCCGGCGTCGCGGCAACAAGCGGGTTTCGCTGATCGGAAATTTGATCCTTCTGGTGTTCGCCCTGGCCGGAATGTGGACGATCGGTCTCTTCAAGTTTGCCGAGGCGATTCCCGGCACCGTCGAAGACCGCAGCACCCGGACCGATGCCATCGCCGTACTCACCGGCGGCAGCGGGCGGTTCGATGAGGGCCTCGAACTTCTATCCGAAGGATTGGCCGGACGCCTGTTCGTGTCGGGCGTGCACAAGGGCAACGGCGTGCGCAATCTCCTCGACCATTCGAAACGCCGGCCCACCGACCTGCAATCGCGGATCGTCATCGGCAACGCCATCAACACCATCGGCAACGCCGACGAAACGGCGGCCTGATCCCATCGGGAGAACGTCACGTCGTTGCGCCTGATCACCGCCGCCTACCACATGCCGCGCAGCCTTCTCGAATTCACCCGCGCCATGCCCGAGGTTTCGCTGATTCCCCATCCGGTATTTCCGGAACGGGTCAAGCTGGAGAATTGGTGGACCTATCCGGGAACGGCGGCATTGATCGCCACGGAGTTCAATAAATTCCTGCTTGCCTGGACCCGTCACGGGGTCGAGTTTCTGTTCTTGGGAAAACGTCCGCGCAACCGCTCATCGGAATCGCGAAAGTCACCGACGAACCAGGCCGCGAACTGACAGTGTCATGCAGAATTTCCGCTCCTTGATTTATAACGGGTTCTTTTTTTCGTCGACGGCGGTAACGGTCGTTCTAATGGCGCTGCTGTTGGCGTTTCCGCGCGTCGCCATGCGCGAAGCGGTCCGCGCCTGGTCGCACATGCAGTCCTTCGCGCTCAAGGTCTTGGTCGGCCTCGATTTCGAGGTCCGGGGGCGCGAACATTTGATCGACGGGCCGGTCATCTATGCCGCCAAACACCAATCGGCCTGGGACACCTTCGTCTATTTCCTGTTGCTCCGCGAACCTAGCTACGTCTTGAAGATCGAGCTGTTGAAGATTCCGTTTTGGGGCTGGTGCGCGCGTAAATGCCGGGCCATATCCGTCGATCGGGACGGTGGCGCGTCGGCCCTCAAGAAACTGGTCGCCGATGTGCGCGATCGCCTTGCCGGCGGCTTTTCGGTGATCATTTTCCCGGAAGGGATACGCACGGCGCCTGGGCGCCATCGGCCTTTCCATCCGGGAATCGCGGCGCTCTATTCACAGACCGACGCGCCGATCGTTCCGGTCGCCGTCAACTCCGGCCTGTTCTGGGGGCGGCGCAGCTTCTCGAAACACCCGGGCCGTATCGTCATTGAGTTCCTGCCGCCCATCGAGCGCGGCCTGAAACGCAAGGCCTTTATGGAGACCTTGGAAAAGGCCGTCGACAGTGCTTCCGATGCCCTCATCGCCGAGGGCGTCGAACGGTTTCCGGATACGGCCGTCACCGTCGTCCGCGACGAAAACTGAAGACGCCCGCGAAGCCTCCTGTGAATAGTTCATCCACAGCCTGTGGATTCCGGTAACGGTGCCGCTAAGCGGCTGAAAAAAACTCCAATTTTCAGTTGAAATCAGGGCATGAAATGTGGAAACATAACAAGAACATTATCCTCCGGCTCAAGGTTTTATCCTTTTGACGGCGGTATCGTGACCCCCTAGATTGACCGCGGTTTCCGGCGGCGAGTGGTGTAATGCGCCGTACCGGAGGGCCCAAGGAGACAGCGGGAGGAGACAGGACGATGGCGCAAGTGGCGCCCGTATCGCAACAAATCTGGGACATGAAGTACCGCCTCAAGGGCGGCGACGGGACACCGGTCGACAAATCGATCCCCGATACCTGGCGGCGTGTCGCCAAGGCGCTGGCCGAACCGGAAGCCGAAGCCGACCGCGGCCATTGGGAACAGCAATTCTACGACGCACTTTCCGATTTCCGCTTCCTGCCGGCCGGACGCATCGTTTCCGGCGCCGGCTCCGACCGCAACGTCACGCTCTTCAACTGTTTCGTCATGAGCGACATCCCGGACGACATGTCGGGCATCTTCGACGGCCTCAAGGAAGCGGCGCTGACCATGCAACAGGGCGGCGGCATCGGCTACGATTTTTCGACGCTCCGGCCGAAAGGCGCGCCGGTCAAGGGCGTCGGGGCCGATGCCTCGGGACCGCTCAGCTTCATGGACGTTTGGGACGCCATGTGCCGCACCATCATGAGCGCCGGCTCCCGACGCGGTGCCATGATGGCGGTGTTGCGCTGCGATCATCCGGACATTCTCGATTTCATCGAGGCCAAGCGCGAACCGGGGCGGCTCAGGATGTTCAACCTGTCGGTGCTGGTCACCGATGCCTTCATGCAGGCGGTTAAGGAGGATGCGGCGTGGGAGCTCAGCTTCGGCGGCGTCACCTACAAGAGCCTGCCGGCCCGTGAGATCTGGGACAAGATCATGCAGGCCACCTATTCCTATGCGGAACCGGGCGTCATCTTCATCGACCGCATCAACGACCGCAACAACCTGGCCTATTGCGAGACCATCCACGCCACCAATCCCTGTGGCGAACAGCCGCTGCCGCCTTACGGGGCCTGCCTGCTGGGCTCCATAAACCTGGCGCGGCTGATCAACGATCCGTTCACCGAAGCCGCCGAACTCGACCTGAAGGCGCTAACGGACCTGGTGACGACGGCCGTGCGCATGATGGATAACGTCATCGACGTCTCCAACATGCCGCTCGAGGCGCAGCGCCACGAAGCCAGGGCGAAACGCCGTATCGGACTGGGTGTCACCGGGCTGGCCGACGCCCTGATCCTCTGCGGGGCGCGCTACGGCGGCGCCAAGGCGGTTGAATTAACGGACCGCTGGATGAGAACATTGACCCGCGCCGCCTATCTGGCATCGGTCGATCTGGCCAAGGAGAAGGGCGCCTTCCCGCTTTTCGATCGCGACAAATTCCTGGAGAGCGAGACGGTGCAAGGCCTCGACCTCGACGTTCAGAATGCCATCAAGTCACACGGCATTCGCAACGCATTGCTCACCTCGATCGCACCGACGGGCACCATCTCGCTCTTTGCCGATAATGTGTCCTCGGGCCTGGAGCCGGTGTTCAGCTTCAAATACGCACGCCACGTCCTGATGCCGGACGGCACGCGCCGCGAGGAGGAGGTATCGGATTACGCCTACCGCCTCTACCATCGGCTGTTCGGCGAGAGGGCGCCGCTGACCGACGCCTTCGTCGACGCTCAGGGACTCAGCCCCAACGACCATCTGGTCATGCAGGCGGCCGTGCAGAAACATATCGACAGCTCCATCTCGAAGACCATCAACGTGCCCGAGAGCATCTCTTTCGAAGATTTCAAGGACGTCTACATGCAGGCCTTCGACTTGGGGTGCAAGGGCTGCACGACGTATCGGCCGAACGACGTCACCGGCGCCGTACTCGAGGTTAAGGGCAAGAAAAACAAGGACGATACGGAGCCGGAACTGCCCCTGGAGGCGCCGACCAAGAAACCGGCCGTCGCTGCCAAGGGCGATCCGGGCGCCGTCGTTCAGATGTTCCGGCCCTTGGGTCGGCCCGGCGAACTGCCGGGCAAGACCTACAAGCTGCAGTGGCCGGAAAGCGACCACGCCATGTACATCACGCTCAACGATATCGTCGACGACGCCGGGCGCATCCGGCCTTTCGAGATCTTCATCAACTCGAAGAACATGGAACATTACGCCTGGACCGTGGCCCTGACCCGCATGATCTCGGCCGTCTTCCGGCGCGGCGGCGATGTGTCGTTTGTGGTCGAGGAATTGAAGGCCGTTTTCGATCCGCGCGGCGGTCAATGGATGGGCGGCAAGTACGTACCGTCCCTGCTGGCGGCCTTGGGCGGCGTTATCGAGACCCACATGATCGATATCGGCTTTTTAACCAGCCCCGGGCAACTCAACGAAGGCCCGCCGCCGGAAGCCGCCGTCATCGCCATGGGCGGCGCGGCGCCACATGCCGTCGAAGAGGAAGAACCGGCTTCAGCCCCGACTGCATCCGCACCGTTCCGCCAATGCCCGAAATGCGCCCAGCCGAGCCTCATCCGCCAGGAAGGCTGCGACATGTGCACCAGTTGCGATTACTCGAAATGTGGGTGATGTGGAATAAAGTGGATAATTTACTCCTGCTGGCGCCAAGAAAGCTGCTGGGACGTTCCTGAAGTCCATGGAGTTTGCAGGCGTTTGGGAGGATTTTGGCGGCCAGACGTCTAGCACTAATAGTGCTCATATTGAAGGCCCCGAGCTCTCCGATAACACCATTAAGATTGGAGATCAGATTCAGTGGGAGATTGATGGCGTCCTTCAGCTCCAGACCCCGGCACGAGTGCGCGCTATTCAAAACCATGACGGGAAAGAGCAGCGCCTAACCACGTCCTCGAACACCGAGCGCAACAGACCGCTTTCCCGGAAGCGCCCGTGCCGGTTCACCGAGAACGTCGAGTGGTCCGGCACAGGGTCCTCAAGGCCCAGGCGACAGAACCA
>Ga0209144_1000131_pt1 | contig 15048 bp, 11 predicted proteins | sample WorMettrBAHAMAS1_FD_187392 | JGI IMG/M metagenome (GOLD analysis project Ga0209144, IMG submission 187392) | Marine gutless worms symbiont microbial communities from Max Planck institute for Marine Microbiology, Germany - Inanidrilus... | ecosystem: Host-associated > Annelida > Digestive system...
GGAGGTGCGGGTGCCACCCGCAGAAGCCCGCATTTCCTGGGCTCTCGGGCGGCCTCCCCAGCCCGAGGAGAATTCTCGTGCAGACGTGAATGGCGGAGGAAAAGAAACCGGGCTCGAACCTTCTCCACCTGGAACCGCGCAATTCCGCCAAATGCGGCATATCGTCGGAAACCTTGGTCATTCTCCGACGTGTTCTCCGACGGCATCTCCAACAGTGGTTCTCGGCTCAAATCGCCGGACTCCCAAGGATGCAAGACCATTCCCGCGCCAACGGTTTTCGTTAGCCCCGGATCGACATCTCGCCATCTTCAGGAACGAGGATTTCTTCAGGTCCGTCGTCGGGATACTCGGAGCCCTCAAGACGCTCGCATCGCACCAAGTCAGAATGTCCCCAGGGCGGAAAGCGTATGCTTTCACCAGGCGTTCGCTTCGTGGCAATCCAGAATGCGCTCCTCGCTCTGGCCCGCGCCTTCTCTTCGGTTGCGGCCCTTATGGTGGTCTCTCCCCTATGCGTGCTCGCCGTCCAGTTGGAGTTGGTCGGATCAATCGGCGTGAGCTTCCATATCGGCATCGCTCGACTCCTTCTTGGCTAACTCGCGTGAAACAATCTCCGGTTCAGAACTCAATATCCTCGACATCGATGGTCCAGGCAAGCGCCGGGCGATGAAGATCCCTGCAGTGGGCACGTCCGGATATCGAGGCTCGATTACGGCCTGGGCAGCTTTGAAATGAGCCCCCACCGTCAGCAGGTCGTCGAACAGCGCGACCGCCGTCGGCGGCGGTTCGGCGATCGCCTCGTCGATGTAATAGTTTTCGATGAGGTCCTGCGGCGATGGCCGATTCTCGCTTTCATGAGCCGCCGCCATACTCTCGCGCTGCAAGATCAATTCGCGAATGTCGACCTCCAGTCCGCGGCCGAGCGCCTGGAGCATGCGCAGCATCCGGTCGTCGTAGAGCGGATCGTCTTTGACCTTCGAGGGCGGGATCGGCACCAACGTCACCGTGCGCAGCCACTCCTCGGGGAGCGCGTCTCGGAACATGCTTGCGACCTTGCCGATGGCCTCGCCTTTGTACCGCCACTCGGGCAACCTCCGTCTCTCCGGCGACTTCTTGAAATTGGAGATGAAATTGTTGGTTTCGCTGAACGCGTATCCAGCGCGCGCCGTGTACACCCCAGGGAAGAAGCAGCGATCCTCGGGTGTCAGGTGCCAGTGATCGCGGCGCGTAAGGTCATCGATCTTAGTGAACCGCAATGTCAAGGTGCCGCCTGATGTCTTCGAATTCCGCGACCCGGATGGCACCCTTCTTGGCGAGCTTCTCGGGCCAGCTGAGGGATGAGTTCCGGAAGCAGCTGTCGAGGATGAACAGCTTCCGTCCCTGCTCCAACGCGGCATTAGCCTGGATCAGCGTGCCCGAGGTCTCGCCGGCCTCTACGATGATGGTCGCCTCGGTGAGCGCGGACATGGTCACGTTTCGCTCGGGGAAGAACAGCCGGTTCCCCCGCGGCCTTTGCTGCGAATAGCGCCAAACCGGGATCTGACTGATCAGCAGGAACTCGTCCGCAATCCGCGCCTGAAGCTCGGTGTTCTCTTTCGGATAGACCTCAGAAATCGGTGTTCCAATGACCCCGATCGTCCAACCGCCGCATTCGATCGCCGTGGTGTGTGCGACCGTGTCGATCCCCGACGCGAGCCCCGACACGATCGTGAACTTTTCTGCGACCAGCTCTTTGACCAGACGCCGGGCGCGGGCGACCCCTTCCTTCGACGGTTTGCGGGTGCCGACGACCGCCACCGACCGAGTGGCGATCAAGTCCCACCATCCCTGAAAATAGAGAAGTTCGATGGGGTAGGCCGCATCCCGCAGCCCTTCGGGATATTCCCATGCGCCGTGAACGCGGACCCCGAACTCGTCGACTTTGGCACGGGCGAGCAGGTCGCACACGCGTTCGGCGAATTCGAAGGCCTGTCGCTCCGGCACGAAATCGGACGGCACCGATCCGGGCCGTGCCCGATGCATTTCAGCGATCTTCTTGAAGGATGCGCCCTTCTGGTCCCAGAGCGCCTCGTAGGCGCCCAGCTCCTTCAGGGGCGAGATTGCCCGCGACTCGAAGTCCGGTGGCCCGAAAGGAAGTTCTTCAAGCATGTGCCACCTCCTTCGCTTGCCGTTTCCGTCCCGCGCTACCCGCTGGTGATCGGACGATGCGATCCGAGCGTCGGATTCTCATACACCAGCTCGCAGAACAAATAAAGAACATACCTAATTGCACCGCCTTTGTCCAGCCGATCAGCCGCCGCCCACGTCCTTGGTACCGCTTTCTAACGGTTTCGACAACGCAGCAGTAACCTTGAGAATCGCCTCTTGCTGCTCCTCGGACACCCGGGCGTGGTCGCCGCCACAGTCGCCGAGATCGGGCGCATCGGCGGGCGGGTGGCGGCACTGCAACCGTTGCCATTGGCAATCAGTATCGCGTATCGACCAGCCAACCGGTTCTTCCGGAGCATTGCCAGCCGTCCTTCGTCTTGTGTGATCGCAGCCGGGAGTCCTGTTTCGTGCGCCTGAACCTCTTTCCGCACATCCCGCACTCGTAGACGTAGACTGGTCCTGAGCGGCGGCTCGGCCTCCGGGATGTCCTGCGAACCGAGGGCTTGGTTACTCCGGACTCTCTTGCTGTCGGCAACACCGGCAGAGGTCCCGTGGGCGTCAACTCGATGGCGTATTTCGGGGTGAACGCCTGGTCGGTCGCCTTGGCCCCTTGCATCCGATCGACACGGTAACTCCTGTGTTCGCCGCTATCGGCGCGGACGGCGTGTAAAACCAGGTTCCCGTCGAGCGTCTGGCGCAACGAATACGGCTCGATCCGACGCGTGGAACCGCCGTAACCGAGGTCAACACACAATCTGTTGGCGGCGGCAAACCGAACGATTTCAAGAACGCTGGCTCCCGCCAGCCCCACGCCAAAGCCTCTTGTCGGCGCGCGCACCACCTCTTCGCCCGCCGTGATCGGAATTCCCGCCGGTACCGCGGGGATGGCACCTCGCTCGAGCCAAGCGAAAAATTCTGGGAGAGCGGCCCAGAACGCTTCGAAGGGTGGTAGTGTCGGCAGCTGGTGGCCGAGCATGGCCTGCCAGTCGCCCGCTAGCTCATCCCGAAACGCCTGGAGTGCGGCCAGGTTCGGGATCGGCACATCCTTGAAACTACATTTCTCTCGGACGACGTCGAGGATCGCCGACGCGGCTGGACGGAACGCTTCATTCCGGAAGAGATTGATAACGTCGTAAAGGTCCCTTGGTCGCACACGCTCGCCCAAGGCCCGGATCTTCTCGCCGAACACCTCCTCAAACGCATAGCAGCGGGCGGTCATGCCGTCGTCAGGACCGTCCGTGTAGAGATGGACCACCGGTCGCTGGTCGGGCGGCCGTACCACCTGCTCGTCGGCCGTAAGATCGAGTTTGATCCGGGGGAGGCTGCCGCCAGGCTGGAGGGGACCACGATAGTAGACGCGTCCCTCGCAGTTGAGGCCGTTTCGCGGGTTCCGATAGACCTCGAAGCGAAGTTGGTCGACCGGGATCTCGATGCCGATGTGGTCGTAGATCCACGCCGCGACGTCGCCGAACGCTTCGCGAAGGAATTGTTCATTCAGTTGGTCTTCATTCTCGACCGTGAAATCTAGGTCCTCCGAGAAGCGGTAAGTCTCGAAGTAGCATTTCTTGAGACAGGTGCCACCCTTGAAGACCCACGTGGCGCCCAGTGCCGGGTGGGCGGCGATCCCAGCCAACAGCCAACCGAGGACGTAATCCTTTTCGACGACGTCCGGTCGAAGGCCGAGTTCCCCGGCAAGCTCGAGAATCTCGCCACGGTCAATCACGTGCCGACGTCTCCTCCCATGTCTTCGGGATCCAGAGACGCCACTTCTTTACGAGCCTGCGGCATGGCAGAGCGGGATCCAGTTTGGCGTTGCCGGTGGTGAGACGGGAACGGCAGCTCTTTAGAAGCGCCTCGTCCGCATCCAGGCGTGAGAAGAGGAAGCCCAACCGCTTAAAGACCGCGCCATTGCCGAGGCGGTCGGCGTACTCGATGAGCTTGGGCACATCGGCCTGCTCTGATGTCAGGTAGCTCTTGAGGCAGGCGCTCACGTGCCGGATGCCGCCTCCGACGCTCGGGTCGTCCAGCATGTCGACGACCGTCCGGTGAACATCGGAAACCTGGACTTTTATCTTCCCACGCCAGATGGGTCGGACGCCAAAGATCTTGTCCGGCTTGACGCGTTTTAGAACGAATGGGATGCCCTGGATCGTCTGCTCACGCGGCCTTACCGGTCGCGCCGTGTAGACCAGCACGCTACGGAACATTTGCTCCGTCAGGTCCCAATGTTCGGCTGCCGACCAGCCTCCGATGTACGCGGGCTCAAAAAGCTCGGGAACCAGAATCCATGGTTCAGAGAGAACCTGTTCCTGGAACACCGCGTCGAGTGGAACGGGCGCGTAGAGGCCGCGCCGCAGGTGCCTGAGCCAGCCTTGGCGGCTCCAATGCCACAGGGTCTTTGCCGCTTTTTGCCGCGACACACCGAGAGCTCCTGCGGCATCCTCGACGGTCACTAGGTCGCCGGCTTGGCGCAGGACGCTGGCGAGCTTCTCTCTTCCGGTGCTTCGTCTCATTCTGGGCTCAAACGAGGGAGGGGTATATCGCACTGACCGAAAATCCTCCGATTTGGGAATTGAGCGCATGAAAGTATACTTCTGCCCTTCACGACAAGAGGGTTTGCCTCGGGAGGCCGGTATAGTACCATGCAGACTGTTCGCAGTAACGGGGAATTTCTATCACCTAAATATACCTTACTTGCGGGCAAGTGCCAAGTATCGTGGCTTTGGCCAGCATACGACAATCTGGGGCCAGAAGGCCCGTAGGGGCTGTGCGATGTGGCGTCATGGAAACCGTCACAAAGATGATTGGGCCTTGACGGACCGATGGGCGGAGCGTTCGGTTGAAAGAGGCGGGCAAACCTCCATTGGATGAGAGGCGGGAGGGGGCGAAGAGGGTTTAATGGACGTCTTCGAGTTCAGGGACCGAGTAATTGCCGACTACGAGCGATTCTCACGGAGCTTCACCAAGCTCGATGCGCCCGACATCAAGGCGCATGTGAACGAGGTGTACGGTCGGCAGCACTTCTGGCCGACGCCGCTCATCCAGATCAATCCCAACTTTGTCCCCGGCGGATATGTCGACGACCTGGTGAAGGACGTCGTGCTCGAAGCCGAATGTCGGAAGATTTTCCGGCTCGGCAAGAACGCGGAATCCGAGGGCGTCCGGTTGCGGCTCCATAAGCACCAGGACGACGCCATCCGGCTCGCTCAAACGGGCGAGAGCTATGTTCTCACGACGGGCACCGGCTCGGGCAAGTCGCTGTCGTACTTCGTCCCGATCGTCGACCACGTCCTCAAGGCCAAGAAATCCGGTGCCCCGCCCAAGGGCACGACGGCGATCGTCATCTACCCGATGAACGCGCGCTGCAACAGCCAATTGGAAGAGCTCGAGAAATACCTCAGGCGCGGTTACGCGGACGGCGCCGAGCCCGTGACCTTTGCCCGATACACCGGTCAGGAGTCCGCCGAGGAGCGGCACAGGATCGCGGCCAACCCGCCCGACATCCTGCTCACCAACTTCGTCATGCTGGAGCTGATCATGACCCGGCAGGACGACGTCGATAAAGCGGTGGTCCGCAACGCCAGGGGGCTGAGCTTCCTGGTGCTCGACGAACTGCACACCTACCGCGGACGCCAAGGGGCCGACGTCGCTTTGCTCATACGCCGTGTGCGGGAAGCCCTCAATCCCGACCTCCTCTGCGTCGGCACCTCGGCGACCATGGTGAGCGAGGGCGATGCACATGCCAGGCGCAAAGTGGTTGCCACCGTCGCCTCGAGGCTTTTCGGTGTTCCGGTCAGACCCGAAAATGTCGTCACCGAAACTCTCAAGCGGGTGACACCGGGCGGCACGGCGATGGATCCTGCCAGTCTCAGGGCCGCCATCGATGCAGGCGTGCCCACGGTAACCAACTTCGACGATCTCCGCGTCCATCCCGTCTCGACATGGGTGGAACTCAATCTCGGGCTGGAAAGCGAAGATGGAAAATGGGTGCGGATTCGACGCCCCAATACCCTCGCCCAGGCTGCCGAGAAACTCGCTGCCGAAACCGGCGCCTCACCGGAAGTCTGCGCGGACTACCTCATCTGTTTCCTGCTGCTCGCTTACGACACCCGGGACGCGGAAAGTCGGCCTCTCTTCGCCTTCCGTCTTCATCAGTTCATCGCCGGCGCCGGCGACCTCTTCGCCACGCTGGAGTCGGAAGGCTAGCGATACCTCACGGTCAACGGCCAGCAATACCAGCCCGGAAGCCGCGACAAGCGCCTGTTCAACACCACGTTCTGCCGCGAGTGCGGTCAGGAGTATCACCCGGTCTGGGCCACCGCCGTCAGCAAGCAGGTCCAACATATCGAGCCGCGCAAGCTCGGGGATCGGGCCAACGAAGACGAGGAAGCCCAGTTCGGCTTTTTCATGCCGGATTCGGATGGCAAATGGCAGCCGGACCCGATCGTGGACGCGTTTCCCGAGGAATGGTTGGAATTCGACGGCAACACGCCACGCCTCAAACGCCACTACCGAAAGAACCAGCCGCAGCCCTTCAAGGTCAACGCGTTGGGCAATGCGGACGCCCACGGTCTTCCCGGTTGGTTCATACCAGGATCGTTCCGGTTCTGTCTTAATCGTGGCGTTTTTCACGATAGCAGCGTTCGCAGCGATCTCACCAAGCTTTCGAGCCTGAGCACCGAGGGCCGAAGCTCCGCAACGACGGTGCTTACTCTGTCGACGCTTCGTTACCTGTTGGAGAAAGCGGGCGATCTTCCGCCGTGGGCCAAGAAAATGCTTGGCTTCACGGACAACCGGCAGGACGCATCCCTGCAAGCGGGCCATTTCAACGACTTCATCCAGATCCTGCTGCTCCGGGGCGCGCTTCTTGCCACCATCATGGATCAGCCGGGCGACGTGCTGACCGACGATGTTCTGACCCAGAAGGTCTACGAGCATCTGTAGACGGATGAGGCGGAAGGAATGGCCGACTTCGCGGCCAATCCCGAGGCAAAGGGTATCGCCGCCGAGAACACGAAGAAGGCGCTCCGAGAGGTCTTAGGCTACCGGCTTTATTTCGATCTGCAACGGGGCTGGCGAATCACCAACCCGGACCTCGAGCAATTGGGCCTGCTCACGATCGACTACCTGTCGCTCGATGAATGCTGCGCCGACTCTGACGCCTGGGCGTCCGCGCACCCTTTGTTCGCGAACGCCTCTCCGGAAATCCGGCGCCAGGTGGCCCTGAACCTGATGGACACGATGCGCCGTCAGCTCTGCATCAAGACCGTCTACCTCGACGGCTACCAGCAGGAGCAGATTCGCAACCGCAGTCACACGCTGCTGAGAGAGCCGTGGGGCCTTTCCGAGGACGAGAAGATGTTCGAGGCGGCGGTCATGCTGCCGAAGACCCGTCCCGCACATGCGCCGAAGGAGTACCGGGCCGCCTACGTCTCGTACCGCTCACGCTTCGGCCGCATGCTCAAGGAGCCCAAGACCTGGGGCGGTCCGGACGTACCCCACCTGCCGGACAAGTTCACCGAGGAGGTCTACGCCCAGCTGATCGGCGACCTTCTCAAGGCGCTCACCGCATATGGCCTCGTCGAGCCCGTCGAGGTGAACGGCAAGACCAAGGGCTACCGGATCAACGCCAGCGCCCTCAAGTGGACCTTGAACACGGAAGAAAAGCGGTCCGGAGGGAGCGCCGGCTTCCCCCGCCCGACCGATAACGAGTTCTTCCGTCTGCTCTATCTCAACGTCGCGGAATCGCTCAGCGGCGAGGGCCGGCTGCTCCATCAGCTTGAGGCGTGCGAACATACCGCGCAGGTGGACACGGAGGTGCGCGAACAACGCGAGGAGGACTTCCGCAAGGCCCGGCTCCCCGTCCTCTTCTGCTCCCCGACGATGGAACTCGGCGTGGACATTGCCGAACTCAACACGGTTTACATGCGCAACGTGCCACCGACTCCCGCCAACTACGCTCAGCGGAGCGGCCGGGCGGGGCGAAGCGGCCAGCCGGCGCTCGTGATCACCTATTGCGCGGCGAAGAGCCCGCACGATCAGTATTTCTTCGCCGATCCGACCCGAATGGTGGCCGGCAGCGTCAACCCGCCGACGCTCGACCTCGCAAACGAGGAACTGATCCGCAGTCACCTGCATGCCGTCTGGCTTTCGGATTCCGGACAGAGGCTTCCCAACTCGCCGCGTGACCTGCTCGACTTGTCATCGAAGGACGATCTGCCCGTTCTCACGGATTTCAAGACCGCCATGGATACGGGCGCGGTCCGCGACAGAACCGCGAAGCGAGGCAAGGTCATCCTCGGCATGCTGACCGACGAGCTCACACCCGAGCTTGCTCCGTGGTATTCGCCGGAATGGCTGGACCGCATGGTCGGCGCCGCTTTCCTTCAGTTTGACGAGGCCTTCGCCCGCTGGCGGTCGCTCTACCGTGCGACCACCCAGCAGATGGAGAAAGCGCACGCCGTTCAGATGAACGCGGCAGCCACCGAGAAAGAACGCCGGGAGGCGAAGCAACGCTATGACGAGGCTCGGATTCAGCAGGAGTTGCTGTTGGCTTCGCGGCCCAACATGAACGCCGATTTCTACACCTACCGCTATCTGGCGAGCCAGGGCTTCCTGCCCGGGTATAACTTCCCGCGATTACCGCTCCTCGCCTTCATCCCGGCGCGGCGGGAAAAGGTAGGCCGCGACAGCTTCCTGTCACGCCGCGCTTTCTAGGGCTTTCCGAATTCGGGCCACAGTCGATCATCTATCACGAGGGCAGTCAGTACCGGGTACGCAAGGCGATCCTCGGGGTGCGCGACGAGGAAAGCGTCACGGCGGAGGCCAAGCTGCCGACGGGCGCGGCGCGCATCTGCCCCAACTGCGGTTACGGGCATTTCGGGGACCAGCACGATGCGGAGCGCTGCGTGGCTTGCGACGTCCGGCTCGAAGGCGGGACGCACCTGGCGTCGCTCTATCGCATCGAGCATGTCAGCACGCGGCGCGCCATGCGGATCACCTCGGACGAGGAAGAGCGCCACCGGCAAGGTTACGAGACGCAGACGACGTTCCAGTACGCGCGGGAAACCGGCACCCTGCAGGTGACCCAGGTCGTCTTTTCGGATGGCGACAAGGATATCCTCGGCGTTCATTATGGGCCGGCGGCCACGGTCTGGCGGATCAATCTCGGTTGGCGGCGGCGCAAGGAGAAGTCCATCCATGGTTTCAACATCGATGTCACCACCGGGATCTGGAGCCGCGACGATCAGGCTCTGCTCGTCTTCCGGCACGCCCTCAACCGCTGTTAGCCGCGTGCGAAGCGCGTTGGTCGCTGCAGCAGGGCTGGAACTCACACAACGGAGCAGCGCGAGCGCCGCCCACCAGCTCATGCGCTGCAGCAGCAGCCCCTTACCTTCGGCCCGTTTCACCATGCCCCTGGCGTAGGCCAGCACTTCCTCGAAGAGTTGTCCCCATTCGCCGGTAAGGGCGTAGGTGGCTTCTTTGGTCTGGCGGTCCGGAAACACCGTCGCGTCCTTCCACTCGGCGATGTCAGGTCGGCGCCGCTGCACGAAATGCATGGCCAGCTGTTGGCGCAGACTGTCCCGCTGCTCGCCGGCCGCGTCCCGGATCTGCTGGTACCGCACATTGAGGAGGCCAAGCAGGTTGTAGAACGCCTCCTCGTCGCCGCTGTGTGGGGTGGCAGTAAGGAGGACCATGTGGCGTTCGGTGTCCGAGGCCAATCCCTTGAGGAGTTGGTAGCGCTGGTGCCGGGAGGCGCCGCTGCCCTGGACACAGGTGTGGGCCTCCTCGACGATCACGAACTCCGGGCAGCGGTTGAGGAACTCATCCCGACGGCGGTCGGACTTGATGTAATCAAGGCTGACCACCGTGAACGGATAGGCGTCGAAAATCGACTTGTCTGCGGGCAGCCCGCGCTCGAGGCGGCTGGCGGTGCCGGTCCGCACGACCTCGGTCGGGATGTTGAACTTCGTCGCCAGTTCGCTCTTCCATTGCTCGCAAAGATGGGGCGGACAGACCACGGTCATGCGTCCGATCTCCCCGCGATCGAGAAGCTCGCGGGCGATGAGCCCGGCTTCGATGGTCTTGCCGACGCCGACATCGTCGGCGACGAGCAGCCGCACGGTATCGAGCTTGAGCGACATGAGAAGGGGAACGAGCTGGTAGGCGCGCGGCTCAACCACCAGATTGCCGAAACTGCGGAAGGGGCCGGCGCCCGCGCGAAGCTTGAGCCTGAGTGCATCTCGCAAGAGGAGCGACGCCGCCTGGCTCCCCGCCTTGGCGGGATCCGGTGGCACGAAGGTGGCCGGCCCCGGCGGCTTGCGCTCCAGCGGCAGGAAGATGACGGTGGCGTCGTCTTCGCCGCCACCCAGGGGACGCAGATGAAGGACCTCTTCTTGCGTTTCAGGCAAAACGACCCATTCGCGGCCGCGGGCGCGCACCAGGGTCCCCGGCTGGAAGGCTTGCGCGCTCATCCCTCTTCCCCCTTTCCGAATACGTCGGGATAGGCCCCGAATACCGCAGGCCAGCCGGTTTGCTCCTTGGAAAAGCGGATCACGGTGAACCCGCCGTCCTCAAGATCGTGGGTGATTTTCTCGTCCAACTGCTTCTGCGCATCCTTTTCGTGATGGGGGCCATCGATATAGACCAGCGCCTGCGGCCCGCTGTAGGCGTAATCCGGGCGCGTGTCGTAGGCCTCGAGCAGAACCTGGGCGCGGTCCGGAAGGTGATAGCCATGCTCCTTCACATGGCTTAGCCAAGCTTTCTCCAGAGAGCTGCCGGACAGCCGCCACAGTTCCGCGAACTGATCCTCGGCCGTTCGCCCTTCGGTGCCCTTCCGCCCCTCGGCGCGGGTCAGGCTGCACAGGAGGTCGAGAGCATCTCCATCCTTGCGATCGATTTCATCGTGTTCGGGCTGGTTGTAGTAGCTGAGCAGGCATTTGTAGCAGCCGGCCTCGCATCCCTCATCCAGGTCGTCGAGACGCCCGGCCTCCCAGGCCGAGGCCTTGGAACGATAATGACAGACCTCAAGGGCCCTGCCGGCAACCCGGCCGAGAGCTTCGGGGTCGGTCGCGAGACGGGTGAGCACGCCAGCGCCACCCTCGGCGGATTCGTAGAACAGGATGGCGTTGCGGATGTCCCGGCTGGGAAGCGGCTCCGCCATAAGCTCACTTTCCTCCAGCTGGAACACGCCTTCGATTCCCCGCTTCAGTGCGTATTGAAGGGTGACCATTCCGACGCGATCGAGAGGCGCCTTTGGAAACACGATCAAAACGTTCCGGCGATCCTCCACATAGGGAATGATGCGCTGGAGCGTCTTGCCGTTGCCGTCGATCTCATCGTTGACGTCATCGGGATCCAACATTTGGCGACGAAAGCCGCCGCCGGTCGCCGCACGCGCTGGTCCAGGAATACCTCAATGCCGAGGATGCGTGCCTCTGGGGCATCGCCAGCAACGGAAACCGTATCCGGCTATTGCGGGACAATCCGAGTCTGACTCGGCCGGCTTTCATTGAGGCCGACCTGGAGCGCATGTTCGAGGAGCAGCTCTACGCTGACTTCGCCGCCTTCTGGCTTATCTTCCATGCAAGCCACGTGCGCCCGACCGGCGACAAACCGAACACCTGCATCCTCGAGAATTGGCGGGAAGAGGGACATAAAACCGGCGAGCGGGCGCTGGCAAGCCTGCGTAACGGCGTTACGGTCGCGCTCAAGGAACTTGGCAACGGCTTTCTCCACCATCGGGAAAATGACAGCCTCACGGCGGTGCTCCGAGATGGAGACCTAACCGCGCAGGCGTATTTCCAGGAATTGCTACGGCTCGTCTATCGCCTTCTGTTCCTGGCTACCGCGGAAGAGCGGGATCTGCTCCATGCGCCGGATCCCGGCGAGGAGGCCAAAGTCCTCTACGCCCGAGGTTACAGTCTGGGGCTCTTAAGAGAGCGCGCGCTGAAGCGCCGGCATTACGACTCGCACGACGATCTATGGGAGGGGCTCCAAGTCTCTTTTCGAACTCTTGCAAATGGCACGGCATCTCTGGGGTTGCCCGCTCTGGGCGGGCTCTTCGCGAGCGATCAGTGTCCAACGCTGGACGGCGCCTCGATCGAGAACGGATATCTGCTCCGCGCCGTTCATGCGCTTTGCTTCTTCCGCACCGGCCATACACTCGCCCGCGTCAACTGCCGGGATATGGACACAGAGGAGCTTGGCAGCGTCTACGAGAGACTGCTGGAACTCCACCCCCATGTCGACGTCGATGCGACGCCATGGACGTTCGGATTCCTGGGTGCAGAGAACGGCGACAAGACCAAGGGCTCCGAACGCAAGCTCTCCGGCAGCTATTACACGCCGGCGAGTCTGGTCAACGAACTCATCAAGAGCGCGCTCGAGCCCGTCATCGAACGGACCAAGGCCGACAATCCGGAGCGCCCCCGCGAGGCCCTACTCAAACTCAAGATCGTCGATCCCGCTTGCGGCTCCGGGCATTTTTTGCTCGGTGCGGCGCGGCGGCTGGCGGCCGAAATCGCGCGCCTGGACGCGGTCGCGGACGTGCCCGATGAGAGCCTGCGCCGTCATGCGCTACGCGAGGTGGTGCGACACTGCATCTATGGCGTAGACAAGAACCCACTGGCGGTCGAACTCTGCAAGACGGCGCTCTGGATCGAGACGGTTGAGCCCGGACGCCCGCTCTCCTTTCTGGATCCGCATATACGCTGCGGCGACAGCCTGGTCGGCATCCTCGATCCGAAGGTGATGGAAGACGGAATCCCTGACGATGCTTACAAGCCGCTCAAGGGCGACGAAAAGGCCGCCGTCCGCGATCTAAAGAGACGCAACAAGCAGGGTGAAGGTGTACAGGGCAGCCTATTTGATCGGGAGAGCCTGAAGCATGTGACAGTTGCGTCCGCAGACCTGGACGCCATGCCCGAAGACACGATCGATCAAATCGCGGCCAAGAAGGCTGCGTGGTCAGAGTCCCAGCGCGACAGCGAACGCCAAAAGCAGGAGCTCCGTGCGAACCTATACGTCGGTGCATTCTTCGCTCCGAAAACGGCCGGAAACCTCGACCTAGTGCCGTTGACGGAAGACCTCAACCGAATCGCGCAGGGACTGACGCCGCGTCCCGGCATAGAGCGAGCCGTCGAAGAGCTTGCCGCGAAGCATGGGTTCTTCCATTGGCACCTGGCGTTTCCGGAGGTGTTCGCGGAAGGGGGTTTCGACGTGGCGCTCGGCAACCCGCCGTGGGAACGCATCAAACTCCAAGAGCAGGAGTTCTTCGCGGGCCGAAGCCCCGAGATCGCACAGGCGCCCAACAAGGCGGCGCGCGAGCGGCTGATCAAGGCGTTGTTCCAAGACGATGCATCACCCTCGGAAAGAGCGCTGGGTCGGGAATTCATGGTTGCGAAGCGGGGTGCCGACGCCGCCAGCTTGTTTGTTCGCAACGGGGGCCGTTACCCGCTTACCGCCGTAGGCGACGTCAACACCTATGCCCTCTTTGCGGAAGCTTTCTTGCGATCACTCTCGTCCAAGGGACGGGCGGGCTTGATTGTTCCGACAGGGATCGCGACGGACAATAGCACCAAGGCCTTCTTCGATGAAGTCGTTTCCGAAAGGCAATTGGCAAGTTTGCTGGCCTTCGAGAACGAAGAGTTGATTTTTCCAGCTGTGCACCACTCTTACAGATTCTGTCTCCTGGTAATGGGAGGGACAGAAGCAGGAATCGAGCATCCAGAGTTCGTGTTCTTCGCGCGACGGCCCGCGTTGATCCATGACCAACGTCGTCGATCCACGCTTTCCCCGGAAGACATGGAGCTCATCAACCCGAATACCCGGACCTGCCCCGTATTCCGCAGTCAGGCCGACGCGGAATTGACCAAGAAAATCTACCGCCGAGTGCCCGTCCTGATCGATGAGCGGAAAGGTGATGAGGGCAACCCCTGGGGCATCGAGTTCATGAGTATGCTCCATATGTCCAACGACAGCACGCTGTTCCGGACGTTCGAACATCTGTCGGCGGATGGCGCGATGCGCGACGGCACGAACTGGCGGGATGAGGGTGGCGAGCTATGGGTGCCGCTTTATGAGGCCAAGATGATTCACCTCTATGACCACCGATGGGCGACCTACGAGGAGGATGGGAAGGACTCGCGCGACGTGACGGAAGCCGAGAAGGACGACCCGGCTTACCAACCCATGCCGCGGTATTGGGTGCGGGAGAGAGAGGTCGAGGAACGGCTGCGCGTCAAGGGATGGAGGCGCGGCTGGCTGATGGGGTGGCGGGACATTACCAGCGCTCACGTTCTGAGGACGGTGATTTCCGGGGTGTTTCCGAGGGTCGGTGTGGGGCACAAGTTTCCTCTGTATTTCGTCGAGAATTCGCCCCTCTTGATGGCGGCACTGTTTGCCAATCTAAATTCCATAGTTCTTGACTACATAGCGAGGCAAAAGGTCGGGGGCACGTCTTTGACATATTTCATTATTAGGCAGTTCCCAGTACTCGCGCCGTCCGCCTATTCGGATGCCAATCTTTCCTTCATCGTGTCTCGGGTTCTTGAGCTGAGCTACACATCCGAAGATCTGCGGCCGTTCGCGGGTGACCTCGGCTATGACGGACCGCCCTTCCCTTGGGATCCAGATCGGCGCGCAGTGCTGAAGGCCGAACTCGATGCCTGCTACGCTCGGCTCTATGGCCTGACGCGTGAGGAGTTGCGCTACGTTCTAGGGTCTGTTGAGGTTCATCTTGAGTTGATGATGGCGGTGCCGGCGTAGATCATGGTCTCGAAGCTTGCGTCGGTTTTGTCGCTTCGCATGGCGATGCGCTTGAATTCCTTGAGCTTGCAAAAGAAGTTCTCGATCAGATGTCGCCATTTGTAGATCCCGCCGTCGATGTCCAGTGGCTGGGAG
>Ga0209144_1000134_pt1 | contig 14958 bp, 17 predicted proteins | sample WorMettrBAHAMAS1_FD_187392 | JGI IMG/M metagenome (GOLD analysis project Ga0209144, IMG submission 187392) | Marine gutless worms symbiont microbial communities from Max Planck institute for Marine Microbiology, Germany - Inanidrilus... | ecosystem: Host-associated > Annelida > Digestive system...
GCCGAAGGCTCGCCAAGGATTACGAAAACCTCAACCGCATCGCCCTGGCCTTCATCCGCCTCGCCTTCATAAGGCTCTTGCTGCGGAGGATAACACGATACTGCGTTTACTCATGAACTTTCCGGACGGACACTGAGGGAATCCTGAACCTCAACAGACCCTAGTTCGAAGCGACCCTGTACGTGGTGATCCTGATCGCCGCGTTCCTGCCGGTGGCCATGCATCTGAAGGCGGCCGGCTGGAAACTGGCCGATGCCATAGTCGCCGCCGAGCCCGCGATGGCGTCGTCGCGGGAACGGTGGCTGAAGACCCACGGACTGATGCTCACGCCGTGGGAGAGGGCGCAACGCATCCTCGCCGTCATTTCACCGCTTTTGCCGGCGGTCCTGCCGTCGTTCCTCGACGCCGTCGAGCGTCTGTTCTCCGGCTGACCGGACAAACCGCCAATTCTCCGGGCGAAATGGCTGGCGCAGGTAGTTGACGTTTACGTAAACGTCAACTACAGTCGGTCATGTCGAATCCGTAGTCCCGGGGAACCGATGTCCGATTTCACGCCCGCCGATCCCAATTTCGAACGGCGCATCCGCGGCAGTTTCGCCAAGAAGGGCATCATGAGCCACATTGGCGCCGAGATGTCCGAGGTTGGCCCCGGTTCATGCGAGATACGCTTGCCCTACGGCGAACATCTGTCGCAGCAGCACGGGTTCTTCCACGGCGGGGTCGTTGCGACCATCGCCGATTCTGCCGCCGGCTACGCCGGCTTTTCGCTCATGCCGGCGGATGCCGGCGTGCTGACCGTCGAGTTCAAGATCAACCTGATGGCGCTGGCGCGGGGCGAGCTGCTGATCGCCCGCGGCAAGGTATTGCGTCCGGGCCGCACGCTGACCGTCAGCCATGCCAACGTCTACGTCGTTCACGAGGGCCGCGAGCGGGCTTGCGCGATCCTCCAACAGACGCTGATGACCATCACCGGCCGCAGCGATGTGGTCGGATAGAGGGCGGTGACAAACGCCGTCGTCGTGCCTTGGTGGCGCGCGCACCGCCGCGTATAGTCGAGACAACAAACCCCGGGAGGGACGATGATCCCCAACGCGCTTCCGTCCTTGAACTTCAATCTCGGCGAGACCGCCGACATACTCCGCGACTCGGTGCTGAGCTTCGCCTCCGACGAGATTGCACCGCGCGCCGCCGAAATCGACGAGACCAACGCCTTCCCCCAGGAGCTGTGGCGGAAGATGGGCGATCTGGGCGTGCTCGGCATCACCGTCGAGGAGGAGTACGGCGGTGCCGGCATGGGCTACCTGGAGCACTGCGTGGCGATGGAGGAGATCAGCCGGGTCTCGGCCTCGGTGGGTCTCAGCTACGGCGCGCACTCCAACCTCTGCGTCAACCAGATCCGCCGCAACGGCACGGATGAGCAGCGGCAGCGCTATCTGCCGAAGCTGATCTCCGGCGAGCACGCCGGGGCGTTGGCGATGAGCGAGGCTGGCGCCGGCTCCGACGTGGTCTCCATGCGCCTTCGGGCCGACCGGAAGGGCGACCACTACGTGCTCAACGGCACCAAGATGTGGATCACCAACGGCCCCGAGGCGGAGACCCTGGTCGTCTACGCCAAGACCGACCTGGCCGGCGGCCCGCGCGGTATCACCGCATTCATCATCGAGGCCGGGTTCAAAGGGTTCTCCAAGGCGCAGAAGCTGGACAAGCTGGGCATGCGCGGCTCCAACACCTGCGAGCTGGTGTTCGAGGACTGCGAGGTGCCGGTCGAAAACGTGCTCGGTCAGGAAGGTCGCGGCGTCAACGTGCTGATGAGCGGCCTCGACTATGAGCGTCTGGTGCTGTCCGCGGGGCCGCTGGGCATCATGCAGGCCTGCATGGACGTTGTCGTGCCCTACGTCCACGAACGGGTGCAGTTCGACCGGCCGATCGGCGCCCATCAGCTCATGCAGGGCAAGCTCGCCGACATGTACACGACCATGAACGCCTGCAAGGCTTACGTCTACATGGTCGCCCAGGCCTGCGACCGCGGCGAGACGACCCGCAAGGACGCCGCTGGCGCCATCCTCTACGCCTCCGAGAAGGCGACCTGGATGGCCCTCGAGGCCATCCAGTGCCTGGGCGGAAACGGCTACATCAACGAGTATCCGACCGGCCGGCTGCTGCGCGACGCCAAGCTCTACGAGATCGGCGCCGGCACGTCCGAGATCCGCCGCTGGCTGATCGGCCGCGAACTGTTCGAAGAGACGAGATAACGGCCAAGAGGGGGGCGCAACCGCCATGCCGACGTGTCTGATTACCGGGGCGAACCGGGGACTGGGCCTGGAGTTCGTCCGCCAATATGCGGCCGACGGCTGGAAGGTGGTGGCGGCCTGCCGCCGGCCGGACGAAGCCAAGGCGCTGCGCGGCCTGGAGGGCGATATCACCCTTCATGCCCTAGACGTCACCGACTTCGCCCAGGTCGAGGGGCTGGCCAAGACCCTGTCGACCCTGCCCATCGACCACCTGGTCAACAACGCCGGCATCTACGGTCCCCGGGTCGTGCCCTACGACCACATCGACTTCGCCGCCTGGGCCAACGTGTTCCGGGTCGACACCATGTCACCGATGAAGGTGAGTGCGGCGTTCCTGCCGAACGTTGCCAAGAGCCAGCACAAGAAGATCATCACCGTGACCAGCAAGATGGGCTCGATGGCCGACAACACTTCGGGTGGGTCCTATATCTACCGCTCGGCCAAGGCGGCGCTGAACGCGGCGATGAAAAGCCTGGCCCTGGACCTTGCCGACAAGGGCATCACCGTCGTGCTGCTGCATCCCGGCTGGGTGCGCACCGACATGGGCGGCCCCGGCGTGCTGATCGACGCTTTCGAGAGCGTCGCCGGCATGCGTCAGGTGGTCTCGAACCTGCGCTTCGAGGACTCGGGCAAGTTCTTCAACTACGACGGCGCCGAGGTCCCCTGGTAGGCAGGACCCGGCCCGGCGACGGGGCACAATGACCGACATCCTGGAGTTCTATTTCGACTTCACCTCGCCGTACGGCTATTTCGCCAGCCTGCGCGCCGATGCCCTCGCCGAGGATGCCGGCCGGCAGGCGGTGTGGCGGCCGTTCATGCTGGGCGCCGTGTTCAAGAAGACCGGCAACGCGCCGCTCGCGGATCAGTCGTTGAAGGGCGCCTATTGCCGCCACGACTGGCGGCGTATGGCGAAGATGATGGACGTGCCGTGGATGCTGCCGGACCCGTTTCCCATCGCCGCGCTGGCCGTCTCAAGGGCCTTCTATTGGCTCGACGACCGGGACGGCGGCGTCGCCAAGGAATTCGCCAAAGGCGCCTATCATGCGTACTTCGGCCAGGGCCGCGACATTCGCGAGTCAGACGTGCTGGCGTCGGTCTCCGAGCCGCTGGGCATCGATCCGGACCAGATGCTGCCGGCCATCTCGGAGCCGGCGGTCAAGCAGCGGCTCAAGGACGAGACCGACAAGGCCATCGAACGCGGCGTCTGTGGTTCGCCGTTCTTTATCGTCGACGGCGAGGGGTTCTGGGGCTCGGACCGCCTGTGGATGGTCAAGAAATGGATGGCGGGAAACCGTCACTGGTAACGCGGCGGAACCGCGGGGAGGAACGCCGATGGCGTTGAAGAAAGGCGTCAAGCAGCTCGTCGCCGAGGCCGAGGAAACAATCGAGACCATCGCCGCCGGCGACGCGCTGAAGATTCATGGCGACGACAGCGTCGTCTTCGTCGACCTCCGCGACATCCGCGAGGTCGACCGGGACGGTATGGTCCCCGGAGCCTTGCACGTTCCCCGCGGCATGCTCGAGTTCTGGGTCGATCCGGAGAGTCCGTATCACAAGGACGTCTTCTCGTCGGGCAAGCGGTTCGTGCTCTATTGCAATCTCGGCTGGCGTTCTGCCCTCGCGGCGAAGGCGCTGGGCGATATGGGACTGGAACCGGTATGCCATATCTCGGGCGGCTTCGAGGGCTGGAAAGCCGCCGGGGGCGAGGTCGCCGAACGCAAGAAGAAGGGCTGACATGGGCGCCTACAAATCCGCCGTCAATCCGCGCTCGGACGCGTTCCGCGCGAACACCGAGGCGATGGAGGTGCTGGTCGGTGATCTGCGGGCCAGGGTCGCCGAGATCAAGCAGGGCGGCGGCGAGCGCGCCCGGTCCAAGCACGCCGAACGCGGCCGCCTCTTGCCCCGCGAACGCATCCGCCGACTTCTCGACGTCGGCTCGCCGTTCCTCGAGCTCTCCCAGCTCGCCGCCTGCGGGCTCTACGACGGCGAGGTGCCGGCCGCCGGCATCGTCACCGGCATCGGCCGCATCCACGGCATCGAGTGCATGGTCATCGCCAACGACCCGACGGTGAAGGGCGGCACCTACTACGGCCTGACGGTGAAGAAGCACGTCCGCGCCCAGGACATCGCCCTAGAGAACAACCTGCCGTGCGTCTACCTGGTCGAGTCGGGTGGTGCCAACCTGCCGCAGCAGGACGAGGTGTTCCCCGACCGCGACCACTTCGGGCGCATCTTCTACAACCAGGCCAACATGTCGGCGGCCCGCGTGCCGCAGATCGCCGTCGTGCATGGAAGCTGCACCGCCGGCGGCGCCTATGTGCCGGCGATGTCCGACGAGAGCATCATCGTCAAGAACCAGGGCACCATCTTCCTCGGCGGCCCGCCGCTGGTGAAGGCGGCGACCGGCGAGGTGGTGTCGGCCGAGGACCTGGGCGGCGCCGACGTCCACACCCGCACCTCCGGCGTCGCCGATCACTACGCCCTCGACGACGGCCATGCGCTGGCCATTGCCAGGCGCGTCGTTGCCAACCTCAACCGCGACAAGCAGCCCGGCTTCACCGTCCGCGAGCCGCGGCCGCCCGCCTACGATCCCCGCGAGATCTACGGCGTCGTGCCCACCGACCTGAAGAAGCCCTACGACGTCCGCGAGGTCATCGCCCGCATCGTCGATGGCTCCGAGTTCCACGAGTTCAAGCAGCTCTACGGCACGACGCTGGTTTGCGCCTTCGCCCACATCTTCGGCTATCCGGTCGGCATCATCGGCAACAACGGCATCCTGTTCTCGGAGTCGGCGCAGAAGGGGGCGCATTTCGTCGAGCTGTGCAGCCAGCGCGGCATCCCGCTGATCTTCCTGCAGAACATCACCGGCTTCATGGTCGGCTCGAAGGTCGAGGCCGGCGGCATTGCCAAGGACGGCGCCAAGATGGTCACCGCTGTCGCCTGTGCCCGGGTACCGAGGTTCACGGTCATCGTCGGCGGCTCCTTCGGCGCCGGCAACTACTCCATGTGTGGCCGCGCCTACAGCCCCCGGTTTCTGTGGATGTGGCCCAACGCGCGCATCTCGGTGATGGGCGGCGAGCAGGCGGCGGGTGTCCTGTCGACGGTCAAGCGCGACGGCTTCGAGGAGCGCGGCATCGACTGGCCCGCAGACGAGGAGGCCGAGTTCCGCAAACCCATCCTCGACCAGTACGAAACCCAGGGCCATCCGTACTACGCCAGCGCGCGGCTGTGGGACGACGGCATCATCGATCCGGCGGAAACGCGGACCGTGCTCGGCCTCGGCATCTCGGCGGCGCTCAACGCGCCGGTCGAGAAGACCACCTTCGGCGTGTTCCGGATGTAGGCGGGGGCGGCGCCGTGCAGCTTCAGTTCGTCGGGTGTGGAGATGCGTTCGGGTCGGGCGGCCGGTTCAACACCTGCTTCCACGTCACCGGGGACGGCGCCAGCTTCCTCATCGACTGCGGTGCGTCGTCGATGATCGCGATGAAGCGGCTGGGCATCGATCGCAACGCCATCGACACGATCCTGATCACCCATTTCCACGGCGACCATTTCGGCGGCATCCCTTACCTGATGCTCGACGCCCAGTTCTTCTCCAAGCGCACGGCGCCGCTGACCATCGCCGGGCCGCCGGGCCTGCCGACGTGGTATCCGCGGGTCATGGAAACGACGTTTCCGGCCTCGACGACGGTCGCGCCGAAGTTCGACCTCAACCTTGTCGAACTGGAGCCGGAGGAGGAACGCGTCCTCGGGCCGCTGACGGTGACACCCTACACGGTCAACCACGGTGCCGGCGGTGCGGGCCCGTTCTACGTCTACCGCATTGCCGTCGGTGACCGCATCCTCGCCTACACCGGCGACAGCGAGTGGACGGACGCGCTGATCGATGCCGGACGCGACGCCGATCTCTACGTGTGTGAGGCGTATTTCCGCGAAAAGGCGGTCCAGCTGCACCTGAACATTGCTGCCATCGAGGCACATCTCGACGTCATCAAACCCAAGCGGCTGGTGCTGACCCACATGAGCGATGATGTGCTCTCGCACCTCGGCGAGATCGGCCACGAGGTCGCCGAGGACGGCATGGTCGTGGAGTTCTGAAGATGGGCGGCACGGGAAACGAACGGCCATGAGCGACGACGTCATTCTTGTCGAGGTCGACGGCAGCGGTGTTGGGTGGTTGACCCTCAACCGGCCGGCGACGCACAACGCCTTCGACGACGCGCTGATCGCGCGGATGACCGAGGCGCTGGAAGGCCTTGGCGGCAACCCGGATGTCCGCGCCGCCGTGCTGGCGGCCAACGGCAAGTCGTTCTCGGCCGGCGCCGATTTGGGGTGGATGCGCCGGGTCGCCGAGTACACGTTCGAGCAGAACGTCGACGACGCCATGGGTCTGGCGCGCATGCTGCGCACCCTCGACCGGCTGCCGAAGCCGACCATCGCCCGCGTGCAGGGGGCGGCGCTAGGCGGCGGTGTCGGCCTCGTCGCCGCTTGTGATATCGCCGTTGCCGCCGACACGGCGACGTTCGCGCTCACCGAAGTGAAGCTGGGACTCGTGCCCGGCGCCATCAGCCCGTACGTCATCGCCGCCATCGGTGCCCGCCAGGCGCGCCGCTATTTCCTCACCGCCGAGCGGTTCGATGCCGCGCGGGCGTTGGACCTGGGGCTCGTGCACTTGGTCGCGCCTGCAGACGGACTCGACGGTGCCGTCGGCGAACTTCTGGAAACCCTTGCCACCAATGGCCCGCAGGCTATGGCCGGCGCCAAGGACCTTGTCTACGCCATTGCCGGGCGGCCCATCGACGAAGACGTGATGCGCGAGAGCGCCGAACGCATCGCCGGCGCCCGCGCGTCCGACGAGGGGCGCGCCAGGGTACAGACATTCCTCGACCGGCCGCGTGGAGGCTGATGGTGAGCCGTATGTTTTCCAAGATCCTTATTGCCAACCGAGGCGAGATCGCCTGCCGGGTCATGCGCACGGCGAAGCGGCTGGGCATCGGCACGGTCGCCATCTACTCCGATGCCGATGCCGGGGCGCTGCATGTCGCCATGGCCGACGAGGCCTATCGCATCGGCCCAGCGGAGGCGGCGGAGAGCTATCTCGTCGCCGAGCGCGTGCTCGCCGCCGCCAAGCAGGCCGGCGCCGAGGCTGTCCACCCGGGTTACGGGTTCCTCTCCGAGAATGCCGACTTCTCGGAAGCCTGCGCCGCCGGCGGCATCACCTTCATCGGCCCGCCCGCCGATGCGATCCGCGCCATGGGCTCGAAGAGCGCCGCCAAGGCGATCATGGAGACGGCGTCGGTGCCGGTCGTCCCCGGTTATCACGGCGAACATCAGGAGATTGCCGTCCTGTCCCAGGCCGCCGAGGAGATCGGCTATCCGGTGCTGATCAAGGCCTCGGCCGGCGGCGGCGGCAAGGGCATGCGGGTGGTCGAGGCCGCAGAGGGTCTGGAGGAGGCCATCGCCTCAGCACGACGCGAGTCCGCTGCGTCTTTCGGCGACGAGCGGCTGTTGATCGAGAAGTACCTGGCCCGCCCGCGCCATGTTGAGATGCAGGTCTTCGCCGACACTCATGGCAATGCCGTCCATCTGTTCGAGCGCGACTGCTCGGTGCAGCGCCGCCATCAGAAGATCATCGAAGAGGCGCTGGCGCCCGGTCTCGACGGCGCGCTTCGCCGCCGGATGGGCGAGGCAGCGGTGGCCGCGGCGAAGGCTATCGGCTACGTCGGTGCCGGCACCGTCGAGTTCCTGCTCGGCGATGACGACGCCTTCTACTTCATGGAGATGAACACGCGGCTCCAGGTCGAGCACCCGGTCACCGAGTACATCACCGGCCTCGACCTCGTCGAATGGCAGCTTCGCGTCGCCGCCGGGGCAACCCTGCCACTCACCCAGGACGACGTCACCGCCCGCGGCCACGCCTTCGAGGCGCGGATCTATGCCGAGGATCCGGCCCGCGACTTTCTGCCGGCGACGGGGATGCTCCGTCACCTCCGGTTTCCAACCGAGGGGCCGCACGTCCGCATCGATACGGGCGTGCGCGAAGGCGACGCAATCGGCATTCACTACGATCCGCTGATCGCCAAGCTCATCGTCTGGGACGAGGACCGTACCCAGGCCCTGGCCCGTCTCCGCCAGGCGCTCGCCGACGTGCAGGTCGTCGGTCTGGCGACCAACACCGGTTTCCTCGCATCGCTCGCCGGCCATCCGGCATTCGCCGGCGGTGATCTCGACACCTATTTCATCGACCGCCACCGCGGCGACCTGTTCCCCGATGCACGGCCGGTGCCGGCGCGCATCCTCGCGCTCGCCTGTCTCGATGTCCTCTTGCGGCGCGATGCCGAGGCGCGAACCGCCGCCGAGTGTTCGGCCGATCCCTACAGTCCGTGGCATTCCACCGACAGCTGGAGGCTCAACGACGACAACTTCCACATCCTCACCTTCCTCGATGGCGACGTGCGCGCCGCCGTCCTCGTCCACTATCGGACAGGGCACGTGCTTCTGGAGGTTCCCGGCGCCGCGCCGATGACCGCCGGCGGCGAAATCGACGGACGTGGCGACCTGATCGCCGACCTCGACGGCGCCCGCACCCGGGCGACCGTGGTACGCCACGGCAACGATCTCACCATCCTCGAGGGTGGTGTCAGCCACCGCCTGACCATCGACGATCCGGCCGCCCGCGCCGAGGCCCAGGAGGCGGCGGCCGGCGGTCTCACCGCACCGATGCCGGGCAAGGTGATCGCCGTCGCGGTCGCCGCCGGCGATACCGTGACGCGCGGCGCGACCCTGCTGGTGCTGGAAGCCATGAAGATGGAGCACGCCGTCACGGCGCCGGCCGACGGCACCATCGTCGCGATCCACTACGCCGTCGGCGAGCAGGTCGAGGAGGGTGCCGAACTGGTGACCTTCGAGGACGACGGCGGCTAGTTCCCTTTCGCCGGTGGCGTCTCGTGGTCGCCACGAACGTTGCCGGATGGCGCCGTGTCACATCGAACGATTCATCGGCGCGCTTAACATCGCGCTCGTGGCGGGGTATCTATACCGCATGGTGGAAAACTGCGCGGGTGCGTGACCGGCCTCCGGTCCGCGACGAAACCATGCCGCCCCAGGATCAAAACGTCGCCTACGACTTTTCGCGCTTGCAGGTCCTCCTCGTCGAGGATTGCGCGCCGATGCGCAAGCTGTTCAAGAACGTGCTCCACGCGCTCAGCATGAAGCGGATCGTCGAGGCCAGGGACGGGGCGGATGCATTGCCGGCCTTGGATGGCTATTTCGCCAATGTCATTTTCGTCGACCAGGAGATGACGCCGATGAACGGCACGGATTTCGTCCGCGAAGTCCGCGCCGGAACCGACGGCATCAACCCGTTCACACCCGTGATCATGGTCTCCGGCCACACCGAGGTGTCGCGGATCCTCGCCGCCCGTGACGCCAGCGTCACCGAGTATCTCGCCAAACCCATCTCCGCAAAGATGGTCCTGTCGCGGCTCCGGTCCGTGGTCGAGAATCCGCGGCCGTTCATTCGTACGGAGGAGTTTTTCGGACCCGACCGCCGGCGCCGTCAACTACCGTTCGATCAGGCCGAGCGGCGCAAGAAGCCCCACGAGTATGCGGGGCCGTTCCGTCAGAACGCCCGCTGATCCGATGCGTCTGCCGTCCGAAGTCAGGATCGTCGAGGTCGGGCCCCGTGACGGGCTCCAGAACGAGCCGGGTACCGTGCCGCTGGATGCCAAGGTCGCGCTGATCGAGCGGCTGGCCGAGGCCGGCGCGCTGGCTGTCGAAGCCGGCAGCTTCGTGTCGCCGAAATGGGTGCCGCAGATGGCTGATACGGCCGAGGTCCTGGCGGCGATCACGCGACGGCCGGGAACCACCTATCCCGTGCTGACCCCCAACATGATGGGCTTGCACAAGGCCATCGAAGCGGGCGTCGAGGAGGTTGCCGTTTTCGGTGCCGCGTCCGAGACGTTCTCGCAGCGGAACCTCAACTGCTCGATCCAGGAAAGCCTCGATCGCTTCGCCGAGGTGGCGTCCGCAGCCCACAGGGCCGGCATGCGCGTGCGCGGCTATGTCAGCTGCGTCCTCGGCTGCCCCTACGAGGGCGAAATCGAACCAACCGCCGTCGCCGCGGTCGCCGAGCAACTGAACGGGTTCGGCTGCTACGAGATCTCGCTCGGCGACACCATCGGCGTGGGCACGCCGGCGAAGGCACAGGCGATGGTCGACGAGGTCGCCCGCGTGGTGCGGATCGAAAACCTGGCTGCGCACTTCCACGACACCTACGGCCAGGCGCTGGCCAACATCCTCGCCGTCCTCGAACGTGGCGTCGCCACTGTCGATTGTTCGGTCGCCGGTCTCGGCGGCTGTCCGTATGCCCGGGGCGCCTCGGGGAACGTTGCCACCGAGGATGTGCTTTACATGTTGAACGGCCTGGGCATTGGCGCGGGCGTCGACCTTGATTCAGTCGCCGCGGCCGGTCTGTTCATCTGCGGGGTCCTCGGCCGCGAGCCGGCGTCAAGGGTTTCGCAGGCAATGTCGGCGCGTCTCCGGGAATGACTCTTCATCTGATCAAGCTCGCTGTCGGTGTTGACGATGTCGATCATCTCGCCGAGTTGCAGGCGCGCCGCCTCGCCCAGGCCCGGGCCGAGAACCGCCCGGCGGTGCTTCGCCATGTCACGCGCCATGCGCCGCGGCGGGCGGAGGAATTGCTGGACGGCGGCTCGCTCTATTGGGTCATCCGCGGATGGGTGAGGGTGCGGCAGAAACTCGTCGGCCTCGACCCGGTGATCGGCGATGGCGTGCGCAAGTGTGCGCTGGTCCTCGATCCGCTTTTGGTGCGGACCGTGCCGAGGGCACACCGCCCGTTTCAGGGATGGCGCTACCTGCCAGGGGCAAAGGCGCCGCCGGATACGGTCGATGGCGATGGCGTGGCCGACGTCCCCGAACACATGGCCGCTGAACTGAGGGAACTGGGACTTCTGTAAATGAGTGAGCGTGCGTTCAAGGGGGTGTTCCCCTACCTGGTGTCTCCGATCGACGATCGCGGCGCGGTGAAAACCGACGTGATGGGCCGCCTCGTCGACCACGTCATTGCCAGTGGCGTCCACGGCCTGACTCCGCTCGGCAGCACCGGTGAGTTCGCGTATCTGACCTGGGACCAGCGGGTCCAGGTCGTGGCGGCGACACTGGAGGCCAATGCCGGGCGCGTGCCGGTGACCGCGGGGATCGCCGCGACGACGACCGTGGAAGCGTGCCGGCAGGCGGCGGCCTTCGAGGCCATGGGGGTCGACGGCATCGTCGCCGTGATGGACGCCTATTTCCCCATCCCCGAGGACGGCGTCGTCGCCTATTTCTCGGCGATCGCCGAGGCCGTGTCGTGCCCAGTGGTGATGTACACGAACCCCAACTTCCAACGGTCGGACCTGACGCTCTCCGCCATCGACCGCCTCGCCGACATCCCCAACATCCGCTACATCAAGGACGCCTCGACCAACACCGGCCGGCTGCTGTCGATCATCGAGATGACCGGCGACCGGCTGCAGGTCTTCGCCGCCTCGTCGCACATTCCCGCCGCCGTCATGCTCATCGGCGGCGTCGGCTGGATGGCGGGACCGGCGTGCCTGATTCCGGCCGAAAGCGTCAACCTCTACGAGCTTTGCGTCGCCGACCGCTGGGAGGAGGCGATGGCAGCGCAACGCCGCCTGTGGCGGGTCAACCAGGTGTTCGCGAAGTACTCCCTTGCCGCCTGCGTCAAGGGCGGATTGGAGATGATGGGCTTCGAGGTCGGGCCGCCGCTCGCTCCGCAGCCGGCACTGGACGACGCCGGCCGGGCCGAGGTGCGACGTGCGCTGGAGGCCGCGGGTGTTCTTTAGCGCGGCGGACAACTAATCGGGATAAGGAGAAAACGGTTGCAAACCGTTGATCTTGGGGATCGAATACGCCCCTTCGGCGCCTGTCTGCGGCTGCTGCAACAGGTTGGTTTTGGCTCCGAGCAAATCGTGCGCGATTTGCGCGTCTCGGAGTGTCCAGGACGCAGGATCGGGAGACCGCTACCGTGATGACCCCCGCAGACGACCACGAGGTCATCAATCCGCCGCACAAACTGGCCTCTAAGGTGGGTATCGGCGGCCCGGGCGCGGTGACGCCGGAGGTCCTCGAGCAGGCCGAGCAGGTCATCGTCGGCATGACCGACAATTATCTCGAATGGGTCGAGCGCGACCTCGAATCCATCGACGCGGCCTACCGATTGCTGGCAGCGGAACCGGACAAGACCGACGAGCACGTCAAGACCATCTTCGGGATTTCCCACGACATCAAGGGCCAGGGCGGCAGCTTCGGATACCTGCTGATGACGGCCATCGGCAACGAGCTGTGCCGCTTCATCGAGGCCCGCGAGACGGTCGGTCCCGGCGATGTCGAGGTCATCCGCCTGCATATCGATGCGATGAAGGTCGTCATCGGCGACCGCTTGCGCGGCGACGGCGGCGACAGGGGTGAATCGCTGCTGATCGGCCTGCAACAGGTCATCGACAAAGTCACCAAAGGCTGACTCCGACGTGGCGCCGGCCGCCCTCTCCGGACGCACCGCGCGCCGCATTGTCACGCTTGTCGTCTTTCTCGCCATCGGCGGGGCGGCGTTTCTAGGGTTTCGCGCGACCCGGCCGCCCATTCCCGACGACAGCGACTTGACGGCCGTCGAGCGGGTCCGCTCGGTGATGATTATGCGCCACCTCCTGGCCGAGGCCGAGGCCGGCGACGTCGAAGCCCGATACTATCTCGGCCGCATGGCCGCGCGAGGGGACGGCATCCCGCGTTCCCTGGACAAGGCCAGACAGTGGTTGCGGCCGGCGGCGGAGAAGGGGCACATCGGTGCACAGGTCGAACTGGGCCGCGCCTTGCTGTCGGAGAACGGTGCCGGAGCCGACGCGGCCGAAGCAGCGAGATGGCTGCGGGCCGCCGCCGACGGGGAAAACGCCGAAGCGCAGGCGACGTTGGGACTGCTGCTGTCGATGGGACGGGGCGTCGAACAGAACCTCGTCGAAGCCGCGGAATGGTACCAGCGCGCCGCCGATCAGGGGCATCTGGTGGCGATGACCGAGTTGGCGGCGCTCTATGTCATCGGTGCCGGCGTCGCTCCCGATCCGGCGGAGGCGGCACGTTTGTTCCACGCGGCAGCCGAGCGCGGTCACGCGAAGGCAATGACCGAATTGGGCCGCTTGTATGTTGCCGGCGCGGGAGTGCGCCGCGATTCGGGCGAGGCCAGGCGGCTGTTCGAGCTGGCAGTCGAATTGGGCGACGCCCGGGCCCTGTTCAATCTTGGGATGCTGTATTGGAGCGGTACGCTGGGCCGCCGCGACGCCGTGATGGCCGCGCATTGGTATCGCAGGGCCGCGGAGCACGGCATCGCACTCGCGCAGGCGCGGCTCGGCGTCATGCATGCCGCCGGCGAGGGGGTCGACCCCGATCCTGAAGCGGCCTATCGCTGGCTGCTGATCGCGGCGCGGACGGCGACCGAGGAATGGCTAAGGCGCCAGGCCTTGGGCCGCGCCCAATCGTTGCAAGCGGAGTTGACACCCGAGCAACGGACGCGGGCCGAGCAGTCGGCGCGGCAATGGCAGGCCAGACCTGAGTGACCGTTATCGGCTGAGCGGAATCCGATCGCGGAAGTCGGTCAACCAGGCCAGCCGCGCCTCGAGCAGGCCGATGTCGTGGTCCAGCCACGGAATCAGATAGCCGCCGTCCTCGGCATTGTGTTGGCGCAGGTCGTCGAGGCGGGCGAGTTCCTGTTCGCACGCCTCGACCAGAAGGTCGGCCTGGCCGTACTGATCCGAGGGTTCGAGCAGATGGAGGAATCGGAACTTCAGGGCGATGATGAGTTTGTTGAGTTCGGTCGCGGCGGCGCGGACGTTCGCCGTCAGCAGCAACCGCGTTTCGGCGCGTCCCGCGTCGGTGACACGCAGAGGCGCGTCGCCCTGGGTTCCCGTCGATTCAATCAGACCTTCGTATTTCAGCAGTTCGATCGAATGGCCCATCACCTCGGGTGACGGCCCGATCACGTGACTGACGAAGTGGCGCACGCTCGTCGCCAAGGCGGCGTAGCTCATCGGTTCCAACGCCAACGTGCCAAGGGCGCACAGCCGGATGGCCTCTTTGGGTGTCAGGGTGTTGTCGGAGAACATGGCACCGATCAACGATCACGGGAAACCGAATAAGCCTAGATCATTCTCTCGTATCGTAGAACCGTTTTGACCGTCCTCTTGGAGCACGGAAGAGAGGTTTCTGTCGCGATCTCGCCGCACACGTCGCGTGGGGCCATGCCAATGCGCGGCTTTCGAACCGTCGGCATTCGGCGTAGGTGGAGATTACACCCGGCGTGGTCTGGGCGAACTTCTGTCTGCAACGAGCTTTATGGACTGGCGTTTCATGAACGCTCCGAGCGTGTACGAATCCACATCAGGCGATATGACATATTTTTGGGTCATGCCTATCTGAGTGTCTCTGGATGGGGCATGAGGTTAAGCAAGGCAATGAAAAACAAGCATGCGGGTCGTTCAAGGATTTCCGAGGCCAAGGTCCGCGAGGTCGTGCGCTGTTTCGCCGCCGATCTGACCGCCCTTCAGGCGGCGGCTCTGAGCGGCTTGAACCGCAATACGGTGGACCGGCTCTACCGGGG
>Ga0209144_1000135_pt1 | contig 14947 bp, 18 predicted proteins | sample WorMettrBAHAMAS1_FD_187392 | JGI IMG/M metagenome (GOLD analysis project Ga0209144, IMG submission 187392) | Marine gutless worms symbiont microbial communities from Max Planck institute for Marine Microbiology, Germany - Inanidrilus... | ecosystem: Host-associated > Annelida > Digestive system...
GCGACTTCACGCTCTACAAGGAACGCCATCTCGTCGAATGCTTCATCGGTAAGATCAAGCATTTCCGCAGGGCCTTTTCTCGCTTCGATAAGCTTTCCGCGCGATCCTTGTCGTTCCTGCATTTCATCAGTGTCATCATATGATTGCAATAGATTCGTCAACAGAACCTAGCCGCATCTGAAGAAAGGGATTGGAGCCATGTCCACCCACGCGGGGTTTGCCCCCGAACCATCTGATCGCACCGCCTGTTTTTCCGTCGTCGCCGCCGCCGATCCCGGCGTCATGCAGCGCGTTTTCCAGGTCTTTGCCAAGCGAGAGCTGGTACCGACGCAATGGCACAGCGCCGTCTGCGGCCCCCGCAGTGCCGACCTCCACATCGACGTCCAGGTCGCCGGCATGGACGCCGGTCTGCAGGACCGCATCGCCGGGAGCCTGCGCGAAGTGGTCAGCGTCGGCACCGTGCTGACCTCGGAAAAGCGGCGCGCGCTCACGGCCTGACGGGGCGAGGACGTGAGAGGGCGAGCCGGTTGAGCTACCTGGATCGTGTCCGCGCCTGCAACGACTTCGATCGGTCCGGCTACGTGCCCTTCCTCGTCGCCGGAAACGAGGTCGGGTTGGTTCGGCCGGCCTTTGCCAGCACCCTCGTCGAGTTTACGGGCGTATTCCAAGTCGACGACCGAGGCGTTTCGCTCGCCGACGACCTGCGGACACCGGACGAGCGGACTCAAGCCGTCGACTCGGTCCTCCGCCGCCTCGCCGAACGCGATGTCATCCGGCATTGGCGGAACGAGTCCTATCCCGTTGCGACGGCGTTCTCGGCGCCGCCGCTGCTGACCATGGCGCGCGCCGCGGCAACCCTGTTCGGCATCCGCGCGTACGGCCTGCACGTCAATGGCATCGTCCGCGATGGCGCCGACATCCACATGTGGATCGGCCGGCGCAGCGCCGACCGCGCCGTCGCGCCGGACAAGCTCGACCAACTGGTCGCCGGCGGCCAGCCGGCGGGGCTTTCGCTGGCCGAGAATCTGATCAAAGAATGCGCCGAGGAAGCGGACATCCCGCAGACTCTGTCCGAAACGGCGGTACCGGTCGGCGCGATCAGCTACCGCACGGCGTGGGGTGAAGGACTCAAGCGTGATGTCCTGTTTCTCTACGACCTGGTGCTTCCCGTCGACTTCGTCCCCAGGAACACGGACGGCGAGCTGGCCGGATTCGACCTTTGGCCGCTCGCCCGCGTCGCCGAGCGCGTCCGCGACACGGATGATTTCAAGTTCAACTGTTCGCTCGTGGTCATCGATTTCCTCATCCGCCACGGCCGCATCGCGCCTGACCATCCGGACTACCTCGAGATCATCGCCGGCCTTCACTCGGAATAGGCTGGAGACGCCCTTCGACGGACCTCCTCGGCGGTGAGCCCGGACTCGCGCAGGGCCCTCAACGTCAACGAGCGGTCGCGCTTGGCGAAGCGCTTGCCGTCGGCGCCGCGCAGCAGGGGGCGGTGACGGTATTCAGGGACATCCAGCCCGAGCAGCGCCTGCAGCAGGCGATGCACGTGGGTGGCTTCGAACAGGTCCTCGCCGCGCGTGACCAGGGTGATTCCCGGGAAGTGGTCGTCGAGGGTCACCGCCAGGTGATAGCTGGTCGGCACGTCCTTGCGGGCGAGGACGACGTCGCCGAACCGAGCCGGGTCCGCAAAAACGGTGCCACGGTCGCGGTCGACCCAGTCGAGGCCTCTGGTGAGCGCCATGGCTTTGTCCATATCCAGCCTGCGGGCATGGGACTCGCCTCGACCGACGCGGTCCTGGCGCTCGCCAGCGCTGAGGCGGCGGCAGGTACCCGGATAGAGGGGGCCGTCCGGGCCGTGGGGCGCTTGGCCGGCGGCGGCGATCTCGGCGGCGATGTCCTTGCGGGTGCAGAAGCAGGGATAGAGGACGCCGAGGTCCTCCAGGCGGGACAGCGCCTCGGTGTAGTCGTCCATATGGTCGGATTGCCGCCGGACCGGCTGTTCCCAGCGCAGTCCCAGCCACGCGAGGTCGTCGAGAATGGCCGTCTCGAATTCGGGGCGGCAGCGGCCGCGGTCGATGTCCTCGATGCGCACGAGGAAGCGTCCGCCGACGGCGCGCGCCTGCGCCTCGGCGAACAAGGCCGAATAGGCGTGGCCAAGATGAAGATCGCCCGTCGGGCTCGGCGCAAACCGGGTGACCGTCGTCCCGTCCTCGTCATCCTCGCGTGACAACGCCGTCCCCTTGCTTTACCAAGTCGGCGCCCGCAACGCCCGGTCCTCCAGGATGCCCATGTCGCAAGTTCCCCCGATGAACGGTCCCAGCCTGCCCCCCAAGAGCGGCGGCGCGCCGAAGCAACTGGTCATCCTGCTGCACGGCGTCGGCGCCGACGGCAACGACCTGATCGGCCTGGCGCCATACTACCAACTCGTCCTTCCCGACGCCTATTTCATCTCCCCCAACGCGCCGTTCCGCTTCGACATGGCGCCGTTCGGATACCACTGGTTCAGCCTGCAGGACTTCCAGCCGACGACGCGCCTCGTCGGCGTACAAACCGCGGCGCCGATCCTCAACGCGTTCATCGATGCCCAACTCGCCGAGCACGGTCTGAGTGAGGTGTCCCTGGTGCTGATCGGCTTTTCGCAAGGCTCGATGATGGCATTGCATGTGGGCCTCAGGCGCGAGCGCCAATTGGCCGGGATCATTGCGCACTCGGGCATGCTGGTCGGCGAAGACCTTCTGGCCAGCGAGCTGCGCAGCCGCCCACCCATATTGCTCACCCACGGGGCCATCGACGAGGTGTTGCCGGTTCAGGCCCTGCCGGCGGCGGAGGCCGGCCTGACAGCGGCGGGGATCGACGTCGAGGCCCACGTCATGCCCGGGCTCGGCCATGGCATCGACGAAGCGACGATCCGGCTGGACCTCGATTTCCTCGCCAAGGTGTTCAGTGTCGCAGCGCCCTGATTCCACTCGTTTGTGACATCAATTCTTCATCAACCGGGCGCCCGTCGTGGCGCCCTGAGGGTTTGGCAGACACCCACAACATATGGTACCCTGCCGCCGTCCTTCGGGAAGGGGACGGACCCCGATAGCCTTGGAAAACTACCCGACGCTGGTGCTGAATGCGGATTTCCGTCCGCTCAGCTACTTCCCGCTGTCCCTGTGGTCGTGGCAGGACACGATCAAGGCGGTGTTCCTGCGCCGGGTCAACGTCGTCTCCGAGTATGACCGGTCCGTGCGCTCGCCGAGCCAGGAGATCCGCCTGCCGAGCGTGATTTCGTTGCGCGAATACGTGCCGCTGGCCCGGCGCACGGCGTTCACCCGGTTCAATGTGTTCCTGCGCGACCGGTTCGACTGCCAGTACTGCGGCGGATCCTTCCCCTCGGAGCACCTGACCTTCGACCACGTCATTCCGAAGGCACGGGGCGGGCGGACCGAGTGGACCAACGTCGTTACCGCGTGCGAGCCCTGCAACCTGCGCAAGGGCCATCGCGTCCCCCGCGAGTCCGGGATCTTTCCCGTTCGCGAGCCGCGCGAGCCCTCGACCTACGAGCTGCAGGACAATGGCCGGGCCTTTCCGCCCAACTACCTGCACGAAAGCTGGCGCGACTTCCTCTATTGGGACGCCGAGCTGGAGCCGCTCTGACCACTCGACGCCTTTTCCGCCGTCGCCTTTGACACGCAGCGCGCGGTCCGTATACTCCGCCGCTCATTCCCGGAAACGTGGGAGCTTTCTCCCCGCCGTAGCGCGCATGCGCGGGGCTTACCGGGACAACAACAACCTCGAGAAGGTGACCTGACGACATGACCAAGCGACTGAAGTCGAAGTATAAGATCGACCGCCGCCTCGGCGTCAATCTGTGGGGGCGGCCTAAAAGCCCCGTCAACATCCGCGAATACGGCCCCGGCGAGCACGGGCAGCGCCGGCGCAAGCCCTCCGACTACGGCCTGCAGCTCATGGCCAAGCAGCGGCTCAAGGGCTATTACGGCAACATCAGCGAGAAGCGGTTCCGCCGTTACTACGACGAGGCGGTGCGCCGCCGCGGCGACACGTCGGAAAACCTGATCGCTCTGTTGGAACGCCGGCTTGACGCCGTCGTCTACCGGATGAAGTTCGTGCCGACGGTGTTCGCGGCCCGCCAGTTCGTCAACCACGGCCACGTCAAGGTCAACGGCAAGCGGGTCAACATCCCGTCCTACCTGATCCAGGATGACGATGTCATCGAGGTGCGCCAGAAGTCCCGCGACATGCCGCTGGTGCTCGAGGCTATCGAGTCGCCGGAACGCGATGTTCCCGACTACATGACCGTCGACCACAACAAGATGACCGGGACGTTCCTCAGGCAGCCGAAGCTGGCCGACGTGCCGTACCCCGTCCACATGGAACCGCACCTCGTCATCGAGTACTACTCGCGCTGACGAAAGACGCGCGGTGACCGAGCCCCTGGCGAGCGTCTTCGTTTCCCATGGGGCGCCGACCATCGCCCTCGGCGACAGTTCCGTTCGCGCGTTCCTTGCGGACCTCGGCGAGGAGCTCGGCCGGCCGCGCGCGGTCCTCTGCGTGTCGGCCCATTGGGAAACAGACTCGCCGATGACCTGCGCCGCGGCGGCGCCGGAGACAATCCACGATTTCTATGGGTTCCCCGAAGCGCTCTACGAACTGCGCTATTCGGCACCCGGCGATCCCGATCTCGCCGAACGGGCGGCGATTTTATTGACCGATGCCGGGCTGGAGTGCCGCAGCACCGTCGATTGGGGTCTCGATCACGGGGCGTGGATTCCGCTGATGCTGATGTATCCGGATGCCGACATCCCGGTCGTCCAGCTCTCGATCCAGCATGCCCTGGGTCCGACGCATCACCTGGCCGTGGGTCGGGCGCTAGCACCACTACGAAACGACGGGGTTCTCGTGATGGGCAGCGGCGGCGCCGTTCACAATCTTCGGTACTTCCGGCCCGGGGGTGCCGACGTCCCGGAGTGGGCGCGATTGTTCGACGACTGGCTGGCGGAAGCAGTGGAGGATGGCCGTGTCGACGACATCGTCGCCTATCGTGAGCGCTCCGCCGACGGCGCCATGGCCCATCCCCGCGACGAGCACTTCCTGCCTTTGCTCGTCGCCATGGGCGCCGGTGGCCCAAACGGCCGAGGCCGTGTGCTCCACCGCGGATTCATGGATGGCGCGCTGAGCATGGCCGCCTACGCCTTCGACTGAAGGAGAGGCGGACCAGGTTGGCCTTAAAGGCCCGGACTCAGCCGACCAGTTCGACGCCTTTTTCGTCGAACATCTGCTGCAGCTCGCCCGTCTCGTACATCTCGCGGACGATGTCGCAGCCGCCGACGAACTCGCCCTTGACGTAGAGCTGCGGAATGGTCGGCCAATTGGTGAACTGCTTGATGCCTTCGCGCAGCGACGGATCGGTCAGCACGTCGATGCCCTTGAATTTGACGCCCATCTGGCTGAGCGCCTGCACGACGGCGGCGGAAAAACCGCACTGGGGAAACATCGGCGTTCCCTTCATGAACAGAACCACCGGGTTCTCATCCACTTCCTGACGGATACGCGCAAAGACCGCGTTCTCGCTCATCTCTTGTCCCTCGTCCAAAAACTCGTCTATGCGCCTTCGGGAACCGCGGTTTGCAGTGCCAACGCGTGCAGTTCTCCGCCCATGCGTCCGCGCAAGGCCTCGTAGACCATCTGGTGCTGCTGCACCCGGGTCTTGCCCACGAACGCCGCCGACACGACCAGGGCCGCGTAGTGATCACCGTCGCCGCGTAGATCCTCGATACGAACCTCTGCGTCGGGCAAAGCCTCGCGGATCAAGGTTTCAATTTCGCCGGCTTCCATCGGCATAGCGCGGTCGATCCCCTCCCTCGGCTACGGCGCCGACATGTAGTCGGGCATCCAGCGGGCGTTCACGTCGCGAAGACGCGCTACGGATATGGCGTGTTGTTCACCGACAGTCAACGCCGCGCCGCCGGTGGTGCCGATCCGTCGGGCTGCGATACCAGCGGTTTCGGCATCGGAAATGAGCGTGTCGGCGGCATCTTCAGGGACCGCCACGACGTAGCGGCCCTGGTCCTCGCCGAACAGCCAGCCGTGCAGCGGTCTCTGGCCGGTCTCTGTTGGGACGTCGATCGCCGCGCCGATGCCGCCGGCCATCGCCATCTCGGCCACGGCGACCAGCAGCCCGCCGTCGGAAACGTCGTGACAGGTGGTCACCCGGCCGGCGGCGATCAGGTCGCGGACGAAATCCCCCGTGCGGCGCTCGGCGGCGAGGTCGACCGGCGGCGGCGCGCCCTCGTCCCGGCCCTCGATCTCCCGCAGATACAGTGAGCGGCCGAGCCAGCCGGAGCCCATGTCGCCGAGCAGAATGAGCGCCTGCCCTTCGCCCGCCAGCGCGATCGTCGCGCGCCGATCGCCATCGGCCAGCAGTCCGGCGGCGCCGACCTCCGGCGTGGGCGGAATGGCGATCCCGTTGGTCTCGTTGTAGAACGAGACGTTGCCGGACACGACGGGGAAGTCGAGTGCCCGGCAGGCGTCTGCCATGCCTTCGATGCAGCTGGCGAACTGGCCCATGATCTCAGGCTTCTCGGGGTTGCCGAAGTTGAGGCAGTCGGTGATCGCCAGCGGCCGGGCGCCGACGGCTGTGAGGTTGCGCCACGATTCGGTGACTGCCTGGCGGCCGCCCTCCACCGGGTCGGCGAAGCAGTAGCGCGGCGTACAATCGGTGACGAGCGCCAGAGCCTTCTTGGTCCCGTGCACCCGGACCACCGCGGCGTCGCCGCCGGGGCGGCCCGCCGTGTCCGCCATGACCATGTGGTCGTACTGCTCCCATATCCACGCTTTGCGCGCCAGATCGGGGCAGGCGATCAGCCTTTCCAGCGCCGCCATGGGATCGTTCGGCGCCGGTATCGAAGCGGCATCGAGGGGTGCGGACGGCGGAGTCGGTTTCCACGGCCGCTCGTACTCGGGCGACGCCAACGCCAGGGGATCGATGGGCAGGTCGACGACCACGTCGCCGTTCCGCCTGAGCACCATGTGGCCCGTGTCGGTCAGCCGTCCGACGATGGCGAAATCCAGCTCCCACTTCTCGAACAGCCAGCGGGCCAGATCCTCGCGACCGGGCTTGATGACCATGAGCATCCGTTCCTGGCTTTCGGACAGCATCATCTCGTAAGCGGTCATGCCCTCTTCGCGCATCGGCACCCGGTCGAGGTCCAGCTCGACGCCGACGCCGCCCTTGGAGGCCATCTCGAACGATGACGAGGTCAGACCCGCGGCACCCATGTCCTGGGTGGCGACGATGGCGTCGGTGGCCATCAGCTCGAGGCAGGCTTCGATCAGCAGCTTCTCGGTAAACGGATCGCCGACCTGCACCGTCGGACGCTTTTCCTCCGAATCGTCCGAGAACTCGGCCGACGCCATGGTCGCACCGTGGATGCCGTCGCGGCCGGTCTTCGAGCCCACGTAGACGATGGGATTACCGATCCCGGCTGCGGCCGAATAGAAGATGCGGTCGGTGTCGGCGACGCCCGCCGTCATCGCGTTGACCAGGATGTTGCCGTCGTAGCGGGGATCGAACGTGCACTCGCCGCCGACCGTCGGCACGCCGACGCAATTGCCGTAGCCGCCGATGCCGGCGACGACGCCGGCCACCAGGTGGCGGGTCTTGGCGTGGTCGGGGTGGCCGAAGCGCAGCGCGTTGAGGTTGGCCACCGGCCGCGCGCCCATGGTGAACACGTCGCGCAGGATGCCGCCGACGCCGGTCGCCGCGCCCTGGTAAGGTTCGATGAACGACGGGTGATTGTGGCTTTCCATCTTGAAGATCACCGCCTGCCCGTCGCCGATGTCGACGACACCGGCGTTCTCGCCCGGTCCGCAGATGACCCAGGGCGCCGTGGTCGGCAGCATCTTCAGCCAACGCTTGGAGGACTTGTACGAGCAATGCTCGGACCACATCACCGAGAAGATGCCGAGCTCGGTGATGTTGGGTTCCCGCCCCAGGATCTCGAGGACCTTGTCGTACTCGTCGGTCGTCAGGCCGTGGCTGGCGACGACATCCGGGGTGATTTCGCTCATGGCCTCGGGGCTCCGCGGGCGGGCAATGGGAGCGCGCCCAGAACGAGCGCGTCCCCGCTCTAATAGCAAATCCGCTCCGGCACGCAAACGCGGGTTTGGCGAGAAACGCTCAATCGCCGTCTCCGCGCCGGCCGCTCGGCGGGATTCGCGAGCGGCCCGTGACCTTTGATCGCGGCTTCGGGGTGCCGCCGCTTGGACCACCCGATTTGCCGCCGCCTGGACCACCGCCCGACGACACAAGACCGTCAAGCAACGGAACGCTCTTGTGGCGGAAGGGGACGATCAGCACCGCACCGACAACGAATCCGCCGATGTGCGCCCACCAGGCAACGCCGCCACCGGTGGCGTCGCCCGCGGTCATCCAGGCATTGAAGAACTGCAGTCCGATCCACAGCCCCAGCACGACGACGGCCGGCAGGGTGACGATGATCCGTAGCAACAGGGTCAGCACTTGGGCTTTCGGATGCAGGACAAGGTAGGCGCCAAGGACGCCAGAAACGGCGCCCGAGGCACCGATGGTCGGGATCGCCGATTCGGCGTTGGTGAAGACGTGCGCCAATGCCGCGGCGACGCCGCAGAGGAGGTAGAAGAACAGGAACTTTGCGTGCCCCATGGAGTCCTCGACGTTGTCGCCGAACACCCAGAGGAACAGCATGTTACCGATGATGTGCATCCAGTCCCCGTGCAGGAACATGCTGCTGATTAAGGTCAGTTCCGGCGCGATGACGGCGATGTCGGGGTTCAGGCACTTGTCGCCGAGGATCGTCGCCGGAATGGTGCCGAACTGGTAGATCGCGCGCTGGCCGCCTTCGGTGCCGAGCGAGACCTGCCACAGGAACACGCCGGCGCAGGCGGCGATCAACGCCACGGTCACATACTGGAAGCGGATCCGTTTGAGCGGGTTGGTGTCCTTCAGCGGAATGAGCATCGCCGTGCATCCTCCGCCGTGTGCGGCGGTCAGTCGAGTGCCGCGAGCAGTCCGTCGAACATCGGCCGGCCGTCGGTTCCGCCGAGTTGCGAATCGGCGAGGCGTTCGGGATGCGGCATCATGCCGAGCACGTTGCGGCGTTCGTTGAGGATGCCGGCGATGTTCCGCTGCGACCCGTTGGGATTGGCTTCGTCGTCGACAGCGCCGTCCGCGTCGCAATATCGGAATGCCACCCGGTCCTCGCCCTCGAGCCGGTCCAGCGTCCCTTCGTCGGCGAAGTAGTTGCCCTCGTTATGGGCGATGGGGATGCGGACGACCTGATCCCGCTCGTATTCTCGCGTGAACGCCGACGCATCGGTGCCGACCTTCAGATGCACGTCCTTGCAGACGAACTTGAGCGCCGCGTTGCGCATCAGCACGCCCGGCAGCATCCCGGTCTCGGTCAGCACCTGGAACCCGTTGCAAATGCCGAGCACCTGCACGCCTGCGTCGGCGCGCGCCTTGACCTCGCGCATCACCGGCAAGTGCGCCGCCATCGCCCCACAGCGCAGATAGTCGCCGTAGGAAAAGCCGCCGGGGACAACGATGAGATCGAGATCGGGAACTTCGGTCTCGCCGTGCCACAGCATCAGCGGCGGCGTGCCGACCGACTGCTCCAACGCCACCGCGACGTCGCGGTCGCAGTTCGAACCCGGAAAAACGATGACGGCGGCTTTCATTCCGGAACCGTTCGCAAACAGCGTTTCGATCCCCGTTGGCCCGTGCGCCGCAACCTTACTCGCCGATGTCGATGGCGTAGTTCTCGATCACCGTGTTGGCCAGCAACTGGCGGCACATCGCATCGACCGATTCGCGGGCGCGGCCGGGATCGGTCTCGGCGAGTTCGATCTCGATGTACTTGCCCTGGCGGACCTCGTCGACACCACCGAATCCGAGGGCGTCAAGGGCGTGCTGGACGGCCTTGCCCTGGGGGTCGAGCACCCCGGACTTCAGCGTGACGTGGATCTTGGCTTTCATGTCTGACGCCCCCCGGCCGCTGGCTACTGCACCGTTTCCGGACCCTTGATGTCGGTGGGACCGCTTTCCGGCAGGATGCCGAGCCGCCGCGCCACCTCCTGGTAGCCGGCGGCGATCTTGCCCAAGTCGCCGCGGAAGCGGTCGATGTCCAGGCGCTCGTTGGTCTTGATGTCCCACAGACGGCACGAATCCGGGCTGATCTCATCGGCCAGCACAATGCGCACGTTGTCCTCTTCCCACAGCCGTCCGAACTCGACGCGGAAGTCCACCAGCCGGATGCCGATGCCGAGGAACAGCCCGCTCAGGAAATCGTTGATGCGCAACGACAGCGACATGATCTCGTCGAGATCCTGCGGCGTCGCCCAGCCGAACGCGGTGACGTGCTCCTCGGTAACCAGCGGATGCTCGAGATCGTCGGACTTGTAGTAGTATTCGACGATGGAGCGTGGCAGCGGCGTCCCCTCGGCGATGCCGAACCGTGCGGCGAGCGAACCGGCGACGACGTTGCGCACGGCAACCTCGATGGGGATGATCTCGACCTCGCGCACGAGCTGCTCGCGCATGTTGAGCCGGCGCATGAAATGGGTCGGAACGCCGATCTCGCCCAGGCGGGTCATCAGGTATTCGGAGATGCGGTTGTTGATGACGCCCTTGCCGGTGATGACGCCGCGCTTGCGCGAATTGAACGCCATGGCATCGTCCTTGAAGTATTGGACGAGGGTGCCGGGCTCCGGGCCTTCGAAGAGAATTTTCGCGGTTCCCTCGAAGAGCTGTCTGCGTCTAGCCATGTTCGTGAATCCAATCATCGGCGCACAGGTGCCGACGCCGTGGAAGGCGCCGATGATATAGCAAGTGTCTCGCGCCAAGACAATGATGCGGCGCGGTGACGCACCGGCTCCCTGTCGAGTGATGCCCAAGGCCACTGCGCTTACCGGGAGGCGCCCTCGGGCCGGAGTTGTCAGATCGTGGTTTCCCGCACGTCCCGATCCTCCAGCTCGCGGCTCGTCGGCACCTGGAACCGGGCGACCGGATCGATCCCCTCCGCCGGCACGTAGGCCCGTCCCGGATAGGCGAGGAGAACGAGGCTATCGGCGGCGGCGAGTGACCGCAGCCAGCCGGTGATCGGTTCGGCCGGGTTCTTCTCGTAGCAGACGTCGCCGGCAAGGACGACATCCCAGCCGCCCGTCGGCGAGCCGACGAGATCGCCCGCGACGATGGAGACGGTGACGTCGTTCAGAGCGGCATTGACCTGGATAGCCGCCTGGGCCATGGCGTCGATGTCGTTTGCCGAGACGATGCCGCCAGCCCGGGCCGCGGCGATAGCGGCGACCCCCGATCCGGCGGCGAGATCGAGTACGCGCTTGCCGCGGACGATCTCGGGCCGGTCGAGAACGTGGCGTGCCAGCGCCTGCCCCCCGGCCAGCAGAAGGCCCAGAAAGGCGGCGGTACACCGGCTTCGGCCAGCCACGTTTCGGTCGATTCCCAGATCGGCGTGATCTCGGTGGCCAGCCGCAAGCGAATTTCCGGCACCAGTGGCGGTGAGACCACATCGGTATTCTCAAGGATGAACGCGGCCGGATCGGCGTGCGGTTGGATCACCCGACAATCTGTCCGGCGACGACGCCGACGAACAGGATCAGCCCATAGTCCCGGTTCGATTTGAAGCGGACGAGGCAGCCTTTGGCGTCGTCGATGTCGATCGTCGCCACCTGCCATCCGAGATGGAGCGCCGCGACGATCAGCGCCACGTAGAACGGCCAAGACAGATCGGCAAGGAAACCGGCAGCACCGGTCAGCAAAATCGTTCCACCATAGAAAGCGACGAGCCAAGGCCGGGTCGACGGGCCGAACAGCAACGCCGTAGATTTGAGCCCGATCATCAGGTCGTCCTCGCGATCCTGATGGGCATATATGGTGTCGTATCCCAGCGTCCACAGGATGCCGGCGCCATACAGGAGAATAGCCGGTGCGCCAAGATCGCCGCGGACCGCCGCCCAGCCCAAGAGCGCTCCCCAATTGAAGGCGAGGCCAAGCACCGCCTGCGGCCAATAGGTGATGCGCTTCATGAACGGATAGACCGCAACGACAATCAGCGATGCGGCGCCGACGGCAATGGCGAAGGTGTTGAACTGGAGCAGCACACCGAGGCCAACCAAACACAACGCGACCATATGCAGGAGCGCTTGGCGTACTGAGACAGCGCCGCTCGGGATCGGCCGGTTGGCAGTCCGCGCCACCCGGCCGTCGAAGTCGCGATCCGCAATGTCGTTGAGCGTGCACCCGGCGCCGCGCATGACCAGCGCGCTGATCGCGAACAGAACCAGAAGCCACGGATCGGGCCAGGATGGCGTCGCCAGGGCGACGCTCCACCAGCACGGAAGCAAGAGCAACCACGTTCCGATGGGCCGATCGATCCGTGCCAGTCTCAGGTAAGGGCGCGTGGCTGGAGGCGCCAGCCGGTCGATCCAATGACCGACGGGTATGTCGCTGGCTGAGGTCGGCGTCGTGTCCACCATGCTCAAACTCATATGCGATGCCGGCACGTCCTGGCAAACCGCTTCTGCGTCGGCCTATGATCACGACAGGAGCGCTACCGATGACCGACGTCAAGCCCAAAGCCCGCTTGCACCTTAACGAGCCGCTCGCGGCGGGCACTTCGATCACCGTGTCGGGCGATCCGGCGCACTATCTCCGCACGGTGATGCGTGCCGTTCCCGGGGACACGATCGGCGTCTTCAATGGCAAAGACGGGGAGTGGCGGGCCAGGATCACGGCCGCCGATCGCCGATCCTGCAGCCTCGCCATCGAGACTCTTGCTCGCCCGCAGCGTACCGAACCCGGGCCATGGCTTTTGTTCGCGCCGATCAAAAAGACGGCACTCGATTTCCTCGTCGAGAAGGCAACGGAGCTCGGTGCCGAGCGCCTCTGGCCGGTAATCACCGAGCGGACGGTAGCGCAGCGGGTGAACCTGCGGCGCCTGCACGCCCACACCATCGAGGCCGCCGAGCAGTGCGAACGCCTGACCGTCCCCCATCTCGCCGAGCCGGTTGCGCTGTCGAAGCTTGCCGGCGTCTGGCCGACAGACAGAGCCCTTTTCGTGCTTGATACCGCGGGAACGGGGCAACCACTGGCCGAGGTCTTGCAGTCGATGCGCACGAATTCCGGTCCGCCTCCGTCGCACGCATTGTTGATCGGACCCGAGGGCGGACTCACATCCTCCGAGCTTGACGCTTTGCTCGATCTGCCCTTTGCTACCGTCGTGGGGCTGGGACCACGCATCCTGCGCGCCGAGACTGCGGCACTGGCGGCATTAACTTGCTGGCAGACCGTGGTCGGCGACGGGATGGCTCCCCCTCGAAGCTGACCCCGGCAGCGAGAGTTTCACAGTCATGCCCGAAGGACACTCGCACGCCGCCGCGCCGGCCACCGACCGCCCTACGCTCGTCGCGTACCTGGAATCCGGTTGCAAGCCGGCGTCGGATTGGCGCATCGGCACCGAACACGAGAAGTTCGCCTACTGCCTGAAAGACGGCCGTCCCCTCGAGTACGAGGGCGAACGGGGCATACGGTCGATTCTGGAGTCGCTGACGCAACGTGGCTGGACACCGGAGCTCGAGGGCGGTCTGCCGATCGCCTTGACCGCTGCGGACGGCTGCTCGATCACGCTGGAACCGGCGGGGCAGCTCGAGCTGTCCGGCGCCCAACGCAAGACCCTCCACGAAACTTGCGGCGAGACGGACCGGCACCTGAGCCAGGTCAAGGAGGTCGCCGGCGAGTTCGGCATCGGCTTCCTCGGCATCGGCTACCAGCCGAAGTGGCCGATGGCGGCGATGCCGTGGATGCCCAAGGCGCGCTACGGAATCATGCGCGAGTACATGCCGAAGCGCGGCAACCTCGGCATCGAGATGATGAAGGGAACGTGCACGATCCAGGTCAACCTGGACTTCGATACCGAGGCAACGATGGCGCAGATGTTCCGGATCGGGCTCGCCCTGCAGCCGGTCGCCACCGCACTGTTCGCAAACTCGCCCTTCCGCGAGGGCGACATCAGCGGCTTCCTGAGTTACCGCAGCCACGTCTGGACCGACACCGATCCCGACCGTTGCGGCACGTTGCCTTTCGTGTTCGAGGATGGCTTCGGCTTCGAACGCTACGTCGACTACATGCTCGACGTGCCGATGTACTTCGTCTATCGGGACGGCCGCTACATCGACGTCGCCGGACAGTCGTTCCGCGACTTCATGGCCGGCCGCCTACCCGATCTGCCCGGCGTATATCCGACGTTGGCCGATTGGGAGAACCATCTCACCACCGTCTTCCCCGAGGTGCGGATGAAGCGGTACCTGGAGATGCGGGGTGCCGACGGCGGACCGTGGAAGCGCATCTGTGCGCTACCCGCGCTCTGGGTCGGCCTGCTCTACGACACCACCGCCCGGGATGCCGCCTGGGACCTGATCAAGGGCTGGACCGAGGCGGAGCGGGACGAACTCCGCCACGCCGTTCCCCGGCTCGCCCTCAAAACGCCGTTCCGCAAAGGGACCGTCCGCGACCTGGCGCTCCAGGTCCTGGAGATCGCCCGCGAAGGACTGTCCCGCCACATGCGGGAGAATGGTACCGGCCTCGACGAAGCCAAGTTCCTCAATCCGCTGTTTGAGATTGCCGAGTCGGATTTCACTCCGGCCGAAGACCTGTTGGCCGCGTTCAACCACCGTTGGCACGGCAGCGTCGATCCCGTGTTCCACGAGTACGCCTACTAGGGTCTGTTGAGGTTCATCTTGAGTTGATGATGGCGGCGCCGGCGTAGATCATGGTCTCGAAGCTTGCGTCGGTTTTGTCGCTTCGCATGGCGATGCGCTTGAATTCCTTGAGCTTGCAAAAGAAGTTCTCGATCAGATGTCGCCATTTGTAGATCCCGCCGTC
>Ga0209144_1000137_pt1 | contig 14891 bp, 13 predicted proteins | sample WorMettrBAHAMAS1_FD_187392 | JGI IMG/M metagenome (GOLD analysis project Ga0209144, IMG submission 187392) | Marine gutless worms symbiont microbial communities from Max Planck institute for Marine Microbiology, Germany - Inanidrilus... | ecosystem: Host-associated > Annelida > Digestive system...
CGACCGTGTGTTCATGAACCCCAACCTCCGCCGCAACCGCCTTGCTCGTCAGCCCATCAGCACATCTTAGAATGATACGGCAACGCTCCGACATTGAACGCGCAACACGGTGACGCCGAACCTGGCCTTGCAAAAATCTCCGCTCTTCTTCGCTCAATTCAACGACCGGCGCTTGCCGGCCCCTGGTAGGCGTCATGACACCCCCCCTCGATGATCCGTCTCGAGAGAAAACCTTATTATGAATTGAACTTCAGTTCCAGATGACTAGCGGCGGCCGGTGAATGCGACTGGCGGCGCGAGATCGCCTACGAACTGATGAAGACGAGCGGGCTTCGCGACCTCAAGCGGACCCGGTTCCTGCGAGCGCTCTTCGCCGCAGCGCTCGGTTTCCTTCTCATTTTCCTAGGCCAGGTTCTTCATGGGTTCGCCATCATTTGACGGGCCTGGGTCCGCCGGACACTCGATCAACCCTCTCCGCTACCGCGGAAGCGTGCCAGCACCGTATCCACCTGATCCGACAGACGGCGCACTTCGGCCAAATTTCTCTCCAGGGCCGCCGCCAGTTCCTGGTCGTAGGGAGGCTGACTCGAACTTTCGGCCCCTTCCGCGTCGGCGCTATCACCCGTCGGCAGGAACGCCGTCTTGCCGCTCAGTTGGGTGAGTACCGACCCGAACAACAAGCCGATGCGTTCGACATCTTTAAGCGCCGATTCGAGAGCCGCATCGAAAGCGGCGCGGTCGGTCGTCGCATCCGGGAGTTCGCCCGCCAACTCACCGGCCCGGGCGAGATTGATGATCTTCTGTCCCTCTTCGCTGATCTCGAGTGTGTCGCGGATGGTGCGGTCATTCCCGTCTGCGGAATCCGCGCGCGGTTTCGCGGGAGATGCCTTGGCGCCCAGGGTGGTGGCGATTTCGCCGGGAGAGGATACGTTCTGTACCATGTCGCGAGTTTAGCATCGAACCCGGCGCCTGTAGAGGCGTTTCCACCGAATTGACAATACTCTCCCGGTGACTGACGATCGGTGCCGCTGCCCTCGCAAGGAAAAACGATGAGCGCCAGGATCAACACGAAAAACCCGCATACCCCCGAAGCCTTCAACGAATTGGCCGAGGGGTCGCTCATCGGCCTCATGGGGGTCGAGATCACGGAGGTTTCGGCGGGCCGGCTCCAGGCCCGGATGACGATCCGCCCCGATCACTTGGCGCCCAACGACTTCCTGCACGCGGCATCGGTCGTCGCCTTGGCCGATTCGGCCTGCGGATTCGCCACACTCGCTCATCTACCGGACGGGGCCGAGACCTTCACGACCATCGAACTCAAAAGCAACTTTCTCGGCACCGCGACGGAGGGCGAAGTCCTATGCGAGGCTGTCGCCCAACACGCCGGGCGCACGACCCAGGTCTGGGACGCGACCGTAAAGAGCGCCGACAGCGGCCGCACAATCGCGCTGTTCCGCTGCACACAAATGGTGCTGTGGCCGAAATGATGGCGATGGCGCGAACGACCCGCTTTTCCTCCGGCGCCGCCATCGTGTAGGGTCGCGCCTGGATATCACGTGGAGACGTAACGGAGACCCCTATGCCGAAGAACGTGCGCGACACGATCATCAAGATCGTCATCGGCTCCTTTTTCGTCGGCCTCCTGCTGGCCTTTTTCGACGTCAATCCGCAGGAACTGATGGCCGATTTCGGCGACACGGTTCAGGCCATCTTCGGCGTCGTCGCCGACGTTATCGAGTGGGGCGTCAAGTACGTGCTTCTGGGCGCTGTCGTCGTCGTCCCCATTTGGTTGATCTTTTTCGGGATCGGCAAGCTCCGCGGCAAGAAGAGCAAGTAATTCATCTCCCCCGTCTCGGCCAACTCGGCCATTGACCTGACCGTCACTGGTGGCCTTAAACTCCGTTCAGCGTACCGGAGTGACACCGTGCAAAGACGCCCGTTATTCATCATTGCGTTTGTCGTCATCTGCCTGATGGCGATCGGCGCCGGCAATGCCATCCGTAAGGCCACCGACCCATCGGTCGCCGGAGACAGGTCCGTCTTCGCCAGTATCGGCGCGTCAATCAAGGGCCTGGTGCGGGCCCGGTTGGGGGTGCACGGCGCCGACCCCATGAACGCCAAACTGGTCACACGCGGCCATGAACTCTATTCGCTCCATTGCGCTGCCTGCCACGGGCCCAAGCTCGAGGGCCAGCCCAACTGGCGGGTCCGCAAACCGGACGGAACCCTGCCGGCGCCGCCCCATGACGCCAGCGGCCACACCTGGCACCACGACGACAAAGTGCTGTTCGATTACACCAAACAGGGCGGCCAAGCCCTGATGCCCGAAGGCGTCACGAGCGGCATGCCGGGATTCGAGGGCGTTTTCTCCGACGCCGACATCTGGGCCGTGCTGTCATTCATCAAGAGCCGATGGCCCGAGGAAATCCGCCAACGCCAGCCGAAAAGTGGGTGAGCCGTATCAGCTTCCGAAGGCGTTCGACTTCCAATACCGCGTATTCATGTCGAGCAGCAGCGAGTCCTGTTTGACCTCGAGGCAGCTGCGCAGACTGGGGTAGCGGCCGACCTCGACTCGGAATAGGCAAGCTTCGTACATGTCGGCGGCGCGCTGACGACCAGCGGCATCGACCGACGGTGCGACGTCACCGACCACCGTCTTCCAAAGATCGCGGCGGTCGTTGTGGGCCATCCGTTCGCCTGGAAGCGGGGTGGCATTGATCAAGCGGTTGACGATTCCCACCGCCACCGGTTTCGATTGGTTACCGCCGAGCCAGGCATCCGCCTTGGCACGCAAGGTGCTCGTAACGTAGGCGAGTTCTTCCTCGGTGATCGGGTCCTGGTCGCCGACCACCGGCACGGGCACCAGCGATACGCCTTCTCCGACGCTGACCGTCACCGCCTCCGCACCGATCGTCTTGAGGTCGGCCTCGGCAACGCTCAACGACACAGCCGTGAAGCTGCGGCGCGCCGTCAACTTCACGCGTCCTTTCGCCGGCAGGACCAATTGGCGCCCATCCGTCCTCTTCACGTGCAGGTCTATCTGCCCGTCGCCGTGAATGGTGTAAGCGGTGCCGGGTTCCGGATCATCGCGGCGTTTCTGGAGGCAGAAGGACGCCAGTTCGGTCGTGCAGACCCCGTCGCGGCACTGCAGGTCAACCGGTTTCGATTGCGCCGTCAGCCCTAGGATCTGGGGTGCGGCCAGCGCATTTCCGGCGACAAGCATGGTCGCGGCCACAACGGAAGCGGACACGGAATTTATAGCTGTTCGCATGGCACTCTCCTCAAATTCGGAGTTTCGCGGGAGCCCGTGCCGGTCGTGAGCGGGACCCCTGAAGCCCCGTTACCTTACAGGGTCTCACAGCCTCGATTACCAGTCAACGACTCCCCCACCGGTCCTAATGGCCTTTTCGTGACAGAAACCTAACGGCTCATCGCCCCATTTGATCGCGATTCTATGACCGTTAATATGGTGTTCATAGACCGTTGACGGACAGAAGGTACAGTCTCGTCGCCAACGGTTGATAAGCGGATCCCCACTCGTCGGCCCCGGCAACGACCATTCAAGATCACGACACCAATGGAGCCAATAATGACCTTGATCCGCCTAGAGGATTCCCTGACCCCCGACGAACGACGCCGGCGCGCCGGCCAATACCTGAAAAGCAGCGTCGCCAAGATGTCCGATGCTCTCGCCGGTCAGGCGAAGGCGGTCGACCAGTACAGAGAGGCGAGCCGCAATCTGAAACGGGCCATCGACGAGCTTTCGGAAACGGTCGATGACTATCAGCGCACCTTGGATCGGATCCAGCAAAGAAATGGCGGATTGCGGTCCGCTTCCCTTCGGCTCCGCAAGATCATGATAGCGGCGGAGGCCAATAACACCGGCGCCGTATCGATCGGTCGCAGGTTCGCCGCCGCCTGACCACCGAGGACCGGCGGCTACAACTCGTGCCGATTGCCCCGCTTGCGGTAATCCAGCCTTTCCAGGCACAATGACCGGGTGAATCCGGAGACGTCCGGCTTACCGTTTGGTCAAGTGCGAAGGCGCAATGGACCTAATATCACTCGCCATCAAGCGGCCGATGGCCATCGTCGCGGCGGTCCTGATGATCGTCGTGCTGGGGCTCGTCGCCATGCAGACGATCCCGATCCAGCTGACGCCCGACGTACGCCGGCCGGTCCTGGTGATCTACACCTGGTGGCGTGGGGTCGCGCCGGCCGAGGTCGAACGCGAAATCACCAACCGCATCGAGCAGGAACTGACCGGCATCGAAGGCCTGGAACTCATATCCAGCCAGTCGCAGCTCGGCCGCTCGCGCATCGTCCTCGAATTCAAGGTCGACCAGAACATGGACCGCGCTTTCATGCTGGTTTCGAACCGGCTGAACGGCGTTTCCGATCTGCCCGACGAGGCCAGCGAACCCAACATTCGGACCTCGACGTCGGATGATGTACCGATCGCTCGCTTCGCCGTGACCCGGCTCGACGGCAACGAAACGGCCATCGAAACCTACGGCGATTTCGTCGACGACGTCATCGTCGATCGCCTCGAACGGGTGGCGGGGATTTCCCAGATCACCGCCTCGGGCGGGTCCAGCCGTGAGATGCAGGTGGTCATCGACCCCGGCGCCATGGCCCGTTACGAACTGACCGTGCCGAAGATCCTGCAGGCGCTCAGGGGCGCCAACGCGTCGATCTCGGCTGGTGCCGTCGATGAGGGCAAGCGGCGCTATATCGTGCGCACGGATTCGGAAACGGCGACCGTTGAGGTGGTCGAGAAGGTGGTGTTGAGCACGTACTTCGACCCCGCTTCGCAGCGCCTGATCAACGTCACCGTCGCCGATGTCGGCGAGGTCGGCTTCGGTTACGAGGAGCCGTCGAGCCGGCGGCGGTTCAACGGCGAGCCGATGATCCGACTCAACGCCGTCCGCGAAGCCGGCGCCAACGTCATGGAAACGATGCGGGATTTGCGTGCCGCCGTTGACGAACTCAACACAGAGGTGTTGCCCCGTGAACGCCTGAAGATCGAGCAGTTCTACGACGAAACCATCTACATCGAATCGGCCATACGGCTGGTCAAACAGAACATCTATATCGGCGGCACCCTGGCCGCCATCATCCTGTTGCTGTTCCTGCGTTCGGCCCGCGCCACCCTGATCGTTTCCATCGCTATCCCGGTCTCCGTCATCGGTGCCTTCGTCGCCATGGCGCTTTTGGGCCGTTCGCTCAACGTCATCTCGCTGGCCGGAATCGCCTTCGCTGTCGGCATGGTCGTCGATGCGGCGATCGTGGTACTGGAGAACGTCTACCGGCACCGGGAGATGGGGCGGCCGGCCGCCGTGGCGGCGTTGGCCGGAGCCCGCCAGGTCTGGGGGGCGGTGCTCGCCTCGGTGCTGACAACTGTGGCCGTCTTTGTGCCGCTGCTGGTCCTCGAATTGAAAGCCGGGCAGTTGTTCCGCGACATCGCGGTGGCGATTTCGGTTTCCGTGCTGCTGTCGTTGATCGTCGCCGTCACCGTCATTCCGTCCCTGGCGACGCGGCTGTTCAAGAACAGCCGCTCGATCGAGGAGAGCGGCCGGCTCCGCCTACCGCTCATCGACCCGCTTGCCGGTGCCTTCGCCCGCGGCGCGCTCAGCCTCATCGATTTCATCATCCATCGCCGCGCCCTGGCCCTCGCCGTCGTCCTCCTGGTCTGCGGGACGACCGTCGTCTCCACGTTTTCCCTGCTGCCGAAACTCGACTACCTGCCGGACGGCAACCGCAATTTCGTCCTCGGCCGCATCCAACCGCCGCCCGGCTTCAACCTGGACACCACCTATGGCGTTGCGGAGCGTATCGAAGAGGCGCTCAAACCCCTTTGGACTCGGGAAAACCCGGAGCCGGCCAAAGCCGGTGAGCCGCCGAAAATCGCCGATTTCTTCTTCCTGGCCTTTCGCAACTTCACCCTGATCGGCGCCAGCAGCGAGGAGATCACCCGGGCCGGTGAACTGGTTCCCATCGTGAAACGGGCCATCTTCACGGAACCGGGCATGCGCGGCATCGTCTCCCAATCGTCGATCTTCGGCCGCCATATCGGCGGGGCGCGGGTCATCAACCTCGATATCTCCGGTGAAAGCCTGGAGGAAATCCTCGAGTTGGCCCGGCGCGCCGACCGCTTGACGCGTAAGGCCCTGCCGCGCCGCGACGGCACCCAGGTCCGGCCGCGACCCGGTCTCGAGATCGCCGCGCCCGAAGTTCGTGTCATTCCCGATTTGCAGCGCCTGGCCGCGGCCAACATGACGGCCCGTGACTTCGGCCAGACCATCGACGTCTTCAACGACGGCATGCGGGTGGTCGAGATCAACGTCGGCTCCAAACGCATGGACCTGACCCTCAAGGGTCCGGAGCGCGCCGTCGACCGCACCCAGGGCATCGAAAACCTGCCCATCGTCACCGGCGAGGGCACCATCGTGCCAGCCAGTTCTCTGGCCGCCATCGAGGTCACGACGGGACCGCCGGAAATCCGCCACCTGGAGCGGGCCCGTACGGTGACGCTACAGATCCGCCCGGCCAGGAAACTACCCCTCGAGGAGGCCATCGACATCATCCGCGAGGAGGTCATCGGCACCATCGACGCGGAAGGTTTCCCGGAAGGCATCAAGATGCGCCTTTCGGGCGCGGCGGACGACCTGACCAAGACCTGGAACGCTTTGAAGCTCAATCTATTGGTCGCCGTCGTCATCGTCTATCTGCTGATGGCGGTGCTCTTCGAAAGCCTGCTCTATCCGCTGATCATCATGTTCTCGGTACCGCTGGCGACGGCCGGCGGCATCGGCGGCCTGGCGCTCCTCAACACCTACGCCGAACAGCCCCTCGACATGCTGACCATGCTCGGCTTCGTCATCCTCATCGGCATCGTCGTCAACAACGCCATCCTCTTGGTCGACCAGACCCTGCAGCACCTGCGCCACGACCATATGATGCCGGCCGATGCCATCATGGAAGCGACCAAGAACCGCATGCGCCCGATCTTCATGTCGACCCTGACCAGCATCTTCGGCTTATTACCGCTGATCGTCTTTCCCGGCGCCGGCTCCGAACTCTATCGGGGTCTCGGTTCCGTCGTCATCGGCGGGCTCACCCTGTCGGCCGTCCTCACGTTGGCCATCATCCCGCCGCTCCTCGCCGTCATGGTGCGCAAGCCGGCCGCCGAGGAGGCCCAGCCGGAACCGGTCAAGCGGGCCGCCGAATGAACGGGAACGAAGACGAAGACGAAATCGCGAAGCTCCGCGCGGCCATCGAACGGGCCGAAACCCAGGAACGGGAATTCATGGCGGCGGAAGCCGAACTTGAGCACGCCGGGCGGCGTATCAGCGATCAGCTGGAACGGTTGGGCGGACGGGACCCGGTAAGCGAGCGAAAACTCGCCGAGCTGCGCCGGACCCGAGATATCAACACCGGGGACAGCCGCCGGTTGCGCGAACATTTGAGGGACCTGCGCCGGGAACTGGCGGCGGTGGAGACGGGCGCGGGAGAGGCGGGCGAGCGCTGAACAGTGTCGCCGCATCACCCACTTTTTCGCCGCGTTACTCCCGCAAGCAATTATTGATCGTGAGTCCTGCGGGCAACACTGTGGCTATGTCACCGCATGCCGGATCGAGTAGCTCTTGCGGGAGATCAGTCGCTTGTCTGAGTTGTTTGTTGAAGAGGAGGCGGCCCAGTCTTACGTCAGCCGCTATGAGGCTGGCCCCGCTGAGGTTGGCTCCGCTGAGGTTGGCCCCGGCAAGGTTGGCACCGGAGAGGCCGGCCCGGCTGAGATTTGCGCCGCTGAGGTTGGCCATTTGTAGGTTGGCCCCGCTGAGGTCGGCTGCGGTGAGGTTGGCGCCGCTGAGGTTGGCTCCGAATAGGCCGGTCTTGCTGAGGTTGGCTCCGAAGAAGTCGGCCCCGGTGAGTTTAGCACCGAATAGGCCGGCCCCGATGAGGCTGGCGCCGCTGAGGTTGGCCCCGTTGAGGTTGGCTCCTGAGAGTTCGGCCCCACTAACGTCGGCACCGTTGAGGGCGACCCCGCTGAGGTTGGTCCCGATTTGCTCGGAGCCTTTCAAGTTGGCTCGCCGCAAATTAGCGTCCCGAAGATTACTGAAGGATAGGTCGGCGTCTTTTAAGTTGGCGTGCTGCAGATTAGCGTCCCGAAGATCACTGAACGATAAGTCGGTTTTGGAGAGGTCCGCGTAATGGAGATCGAAGGGTCGCTGAAAGCGTTCCAAGAACATGGCGCCGCCGATCACCCCAATTCCGGCCGTGATATATGTACACAAGACCAACCGGACGCTCCATTCCCGCCGCCATGCCTGCGACAGATGAACGAGCGTTACGAAGACGGTGAGGATCAGAAGGCCGTAACCCAATTCCTTTGGGATGGCCATGGCTTTCCAGGTGAAAGCCGCCAAGATTGCGGGAACCAACAAATAAAGAACGGCTTCTGACAACCGCCGCAACACGGGATGGCGCATCGGCGAGATGACAATGGCCCGCTTAACGGCTCTATCGTTAGCAATCTCGTCCAGATGATGCCAGTGCTGGACGTAAATTTGGAGGTAGATACGAACGCCGATGAGCAGCAGCGGTCCGACAATGAGCAGTGCCTTTGCCGAGGTGGCGCCGACCGACGGCACGGAAACCGTGGCCGCCGGGTATAGCAAATAGGCGTCCGGCTGGCCAATGGCCAGGAGTGAGAACAGGCCCAACGCCAACAGGGACAGCATCAGACGAGTGACGGTTTTCGCCGTCTCGGTCAAACCGGCGACGATTTGATCGTCGGTATAGTCTTCATGCGTTACCATATCTATGCCCCTCCGAGTTGTATTCCCGTTAGTTTAGACCTAAAGGCGAGAATCCGTCGCGGAGGTTCTTGATCGCCACCTCGATCAACAGAAGTCCGGCAGTTTGACCAAGCCACTCCAGTTCACACCTTGGCCAACGGCTCGATCACTGAGCTTTTGTTCTATCTTTGTTCTTGACAATCGCCCCGATTTTCTGCTATAAATTCCTATTTCCGCCGCACCAAACACGCGGCTTTGCGGATTGCCCTTATGAAGATCAACGGTTTCCGTCTTCCTGCCTTGCCGGGGTGCGAAACCCGGCCCCTTGAGACCGGCTGGACCGGTCGCCGATTGAGGAGAAAGTGTTGGAAAAGACGACCCCATTTTTTCTCTCCGGTCGACGAAAGTCGACATTCCGCCGTCACGGGTCGTCGTTCCGTCATCATTTCCGCGCGGCGAATTGGGCCGTGTCGCGGGTCCGCCGGCGCAGTGTTCCGCTTGCGCGGGCCAAACACCAGCCATCCCGAAACAACACCCCAACAGGCCCCTCCCCTATGGTATCCTGGGACGACGCCCAAAGCCGGAGGGTCGGGTCATGAACAGCTTCCCGATGTTTCGCCACCCGTTCATCCTTGTTCCGTTTGTCGTCATCCTGTTGAGCCTGTCCCCTGCCGCGCCGGCGGCCCGTGACGATCCCTACACAGGACCCCGCGCCAAGATGATCGAGACCATCGTCGCCCATGCCCGCTTTTCGGGCGAGGCGTTGGAAGATGGCACCCTCGATCCGCGGGTGTTGCAGGTCATGCGGGTGGTGCCCCGTCATGCCTTCCTGCCGCAGCCGGGCGAGGTCGAACAAACGTGGTGGCGTCGCCTGATCGGCGACGATCCGGCGCTGGCTTATTCCGACCGGCCGCTACCCATCGGCTACGGCCAGACCATTTCCCAGCCCTTCATCGTCGCTCTGATGACCCATCTCCTTAGGACCGAAGCCGGCCATACCGTCCTCGAGATCGGCACCGGTTCAGGCTATCAGGCGGCGGTGCTGTCGCCCCTGGTCGCCCGCGTCTGCACCATCGAGATCATCCCCGAGCTGGCCGAGCGGGCGGCGACGACGCACGGCGAGATCGGATACGGGAACATCCAGGCGCGCACCGCCGACGGCTATCACGGCTGGCCGGAATGCGGTCCATTCGATTCCATCGTCGTCACCGCGGCAGCCAGCCACATCCCGCCGCCCCTGGTCCAGCAGTTGAAACCGGGCGGGCGCATGGTCATCCCTGTCGGGCCGCAGTTCACGGTCCAGCATCTGACCATCGTCGACAAGGGCATCGATGGCCGGGTGACCACCCGGCAGGTCCTGCCCGTTTCGTTCGTGCCTCTTGTCCGCGCCGAATGAACGGCGACATTGGTCCGCGCCGAATGATCGGTATCTATATATCCATATTCGTCGTCTCGGCCGCCGTGCTCTCCTATGAAGTGCTGCTGATGCGTCTGTTCGCCATCGTCCAATGGCACCACTTCGCCTATATGGCGATCAGCATCGCGCTGCTCGGTTTCGGCGCCAGCGGCACCTTCCTCTATTTGCGGCGTGCCCGGTTGATCGATAACTTTCATCGGACATTCGCAGTCAACGCGACCGGATTCGGAGTCACTGCGCTGGGTGGGTTCCTGCTCGCCCAACAGGTGCCTTTCAATGCACTTGCCGTCTTCTGGCAGCCCTGGCAGTTGCTCTATCTCGGCGTTCTCTACCTGCTGCTCGCCGTTCCGTTTTTCGCCGGCGCCAACTGCATCGGGTTGACGCTGATGGTCTTCGGATCGCGCATCGGTCCCGTCTATTCGGCCAATCTCCTGGGATCGGGAAGCGGCGCGCTTGCCGTCATCGGCCTTCTTTACGTTTCCGAACCGGGAGCCGCGCTCACCGTCATCGCCGCAACCGGGATCGCAGCCGGCGCCATAACGCTGTTTTCGGCCGGCACCAGACTTTGGACCAACGTCCTCGCCGCCGCAGCCATTGCCATCGGTGCTTTGCTTCCGGCCTCGTGGACGGCGCTGGAGCTCTCCCCTTACAAAGGTCTGAGCCGGGCGCTGGCCGTCAAGGATGCGGCCGTCCTCGGTAACCAGTCGAGCCCGCTCGGGCATCTCAGCGTCGTCGACAGCCCGGCCGTGCCCTTCCGTCATGCCCCCGGATTGAGCCTCAACACCCCTACGGACATCCCGAAACAACTGGCCGTGTTTACGGACGGTGACGGCATGACCGCCATGAGCGCATATGGCGGCGATCCGAGCGGGCTGGCCTATCTCGACTTCACGTCCAGTGCCCTACCCTTTCACCTATTGGAAAAACCGCGCGTCCTCGTTCTCGGGGCCGGCGGCGGCACGGACGTGCTACAGGCGATGGACCATCGTTCCCAATCCGTCGATGCCGTCGAGCTCAATCCACAGATCGCGGCTCTCGTCGACGATGTCCACGGCGCCTTCTCCGGGCGCCCTTATTCGCTACCGGGAGTGCGTCTCCATCTGGCCGAGGCCCGCAGTTTCGTCGCCGCCCGATCGGAAAGCTGGGACCTCATTCAGATTCCTCTACTCGACTCGGCGACGGCCGCATCGGCCGGCGTTCACGCCCTTTCGGAAAACCACATCTACACCGTCGAGGCGATCCGCGACTACCTCGACCACCTGCGCCCGGGCGGCCTGCTGGCCGTGACCCGATGGCTGAAACTGCCGCCGCGCGACAGTCTCAAACTGGTGGCCACCGCCAAACGGGCCCTGATCGAGAACGGCGTCCATGAACCCGAGCGCCGGATGGCCCTGATCCGCAGTTGGAACACGACGACGCTTCTGATCAAGAACGGTGCCTTCACCGCAAACGAGATCGGCACCATCCGGCGCTTTTGCGACGAGCGCTCCTTCGACGTCGCCTACGTTCCGGGCATGGTTCGGGAGACCGCCAACCGCTTCAACATTCTACCGGAGCCCTACTTCCACGACGGCACAACCGCCTTGCTGCGAGGTGACGGGTTCTCGGATCGCTATAAGTTCGATATTCGCCCGGCGACCGACGACCGTCCCTACTTTTTCGACTTCTTCAAATGGCGGTCGTTGCCGGAGTTCCTGTCCCTGCCGGCGCAAGGCGGGTTCCATTTGCTGGAACTGGGCTACCCGATCCTGACCGCGACACTGGCCCAGGCCATCCTCATCGGTTCCGCCCTCATTCTCGTACCGCTTGTATTCGGCGGGGACCGTGTGCCGTTCGAGCGGGACAGCCTTGCCGTCGTCGTCTATTTCGCCTGTCTCGGCCTTGCCTTCCTGTTCGTCGAGATCGCCTTCATCCAACGCTTCACCCAGTTCCTCGGACATCCGATCTTCGCCGTCGCCGTCGTCTTGGCCGCCTTCCTGATCTTCGCCGGCGCCGGCAGCGCCGCCAGCGCCTCCCTGGCCGACCGTTTGGCGCGCATCGCCGATCCACTCATATTGGTTACGGCCGTCATCGCCGTCATCGCCACCGCTTATGTCGTCGGGTTGCCACCCCTTTTCCGGGAACTGGCGCCATTGCCGACGTCCGCCAAGATACCCCTGTCGCTCGCTTTGATCGCGCCTCTCGCCTTTCTGATGGGGTTGCCGTTCCCCTTGGGCCTCGCCCGCGTTTCGGCCGCCAAGCCGCGGCTGGTCGCCTGGGCTTGGGGCGTCAACGGGTGCTTTTCGGTGATCAGCGCCGTGCTCACCGTCGTGCTCGCCATTCATTTCGGGTTCACGGTGGTGGTCCTGGCGGCGGTTGGTCTTTATCTTGCCGCGGGTGCCGTGATGCGCAACCGGTTCCGTCAGTAATAGTCGGGTTTGACCAGGCCCTTGCAGCCCCGGGTGTCGGTGTTGTTGAAATTGGCACCGCGCACGTCGGCGCCGCGGATGGTTGCCTTTTCCATGCCGGCGGTGGCGTCGTCGTGGACCACCGGTACCAGGTCGCCGCCCTTGCCGGCCGACTTCAACAAGACGCCGTCGCGCAAGTCACCCTCGACGATGGAGATGTTTGAGAGGTCGGCGCCGGCCAGGCAGGCGCCGCGCAGGTCGGCCCGGTCCATGCACGCGCCGACCGCATAGGCGAAACGCATGTCGGCACCGAACAGGTTGGCGTCGCTGAGATCGGCATTCGACAAGTCGCAGTGACAGAGCAATGCACCGGTCATTTCGATGCCCGAAAGCTGGCGTCCGGTGAAGTCCAGGTACGACATGTCGTACATGCCGAGCTTGGCTCTCTCGCCGCCCTGCCGACCGTCGGCGAAGGCTTCGTGACGGTCGAGGATCTCGTCGAGTTCCTGTTGCGAGATCTTCGTCCACTGGTCCTCGAAGTCGGGCGTGTCTCGGAGGCTCATCAACCCGTCCTTTTTGGGCGGCGCGATACCATTGTGGAGATCATTGCCGTTCATTCTCCCCAGGGTAGTGCCGCTACGGCATTGCGGGCTGTGTCCGCCGTCACTATGTTGCGGAGGACCCGAATACCTAAACACTTGATTCCCGGACCATCTTGCATGAACCAACCGCGTCCTGTCCACATCATCGGCGGCGGTCTCGCCGGCAGCGAAGCGGCTTGGCAACTGGCCCGGGCCGATGTTCCCGTCGTGCTCCACGAGATGCGCCCGGTGCGCGCCACCGACGCCCACAACACCGACGGTCTCGCCGAACTGGTCTGTTCCAATTCCTTCCGTTCGGACGATCACGAGTTCAACGCCGTCGGCCTGCTGCACGAGGAGATGCGCCGGATCGGGTCGCTGATCATGGAAGCGGCCGACGCCAACCGGGTACCGGCCGGCGCCGCGCTCGCCGTCGACCGTGACGGTTTCTCTGACGCCGTCAGCCGCGCCATCGAAGCGCATCCGCTGATCACGATCGCCCGCGAAGAGGTTGCCGGTTTGCCACCCGAGGATTGGGATCAGGTGATCATCGCCACCGGCCCGCTGACCTCGCCACCATTGGCCGAAGCCATCTCAAACCTGACCGGCGAGCAATCTTTGGCCTTCTTCGATGCCATCGCGCCGATCGTCTACAAGGATAGCATCGATTTCTCCAAGGCTTGGTTCCAATCGCGCTATGACAAGGGCGACGGCAAGGACTACATCAACTGCCCGCTGGACCGGGACGGTTATCACGCCTTCATCGAGGCCCTGATCGATGGCGACAAGGTCGATTTCAGGGACTGGGAGAAGGACACGCCCTACTTCGAGGGCTGCCTGCCGATAGAAGTGATGGCCTCGCGCGGCGTCGAAACGCTCGCCCTCGGCCCCATGAAGCCGGTCGGCCTGACCAATCCGCACGACCCGGAGACCAAAGCCCACGCCGTCGTCCAACTGCGCCAGGACAACGCCTTGGGCACGCTCTACAACATGGTCGGCTTCCAGACCAAGCTCACCTACGGCGAACAGAAACGTATCTTCCGCATGATTCCGGGTCTCGAAGAAGCGGAGTTCGCACGCCTCGGCGGGCTGCATCGCAACACTTTCATCAACGGCCCCTAACTGCTCGACGACAGCCTGCGCCTGAAAGCGCAACCGAGGCTCCGTTTCGCCGGCCAGATCACCGGCTGCGAAGGCTACGTGGAAAGCGCCGCCGTCGGTCTGCTGGCCGGGCGCTTTGCGGCGGCCGAACGAACCGGGGGAGCCCCGTCTCTGCCGCCACCGACGACGGCGCTTGGCGCGCTTCTGGGCCACATCACCGGCGGTGCCGATGCCGAGACCTACCAACCCATGAACGTCAACTTCGGCCTGTTCCCGCCGATCGACCTGCGCAACGAGAAAGGCCGACGCATCAAGGGCCGGGCCCGCAAGCAGGCGATGAGCCAGCGGGCGTTGGAAGACTTGTCCGGGTGGTTGCGGGAACAGAGTACTTAGGTGGACACCTCGAAAAACTCTAACCTTTGGCGGCGTGACGCCGGAGTTGGCATCGGGCGGCCTGCCTTGTCGGCCTTTCGGGCCGGGTTTCCGGTTTTTGATGTCGGTTTCGGGTGTTTCGGAGCGGGTTTTCCTCTATCCGGGCGCACTTCGGGCGTTGAGCCAGACGAGGCGCTTCATATTGTAGGCCAGGTTGACCATGCCGATCTTGGTC
>Ga0209144_1000138_pt1 | contig 14863 bp, 12 predicted proteins | sample WorMettrBAHAMAS1_FD_187392 | JGI IMG/M metagenome (GOLD analysis project Ga0209144, IMG submission 187392) | Marine gutless worms symbiont microbial communities from Max Planck institute for Marine Microbiology, Germany - Inanidrilus... | ecosystem: Host-associated > Annelida > Digestive system...
TCTTCTTCGCTCAATTCAACGACCGGCGCTTGCCGGCCCCTGGTAGGCGTCATGACACCCCCCCTCGATGATCCGTCTCGAGAGAAAACCTTATTATGAATTGAACTTCAGTTCCAGATGACTAGTAGGCGCGGTGCCGCCTCGATGACAGAAAGGTCCGGAAACTGATCGCAAAGCAGTCGTCAATCCACATGAGGCGAACTGGCGGCTACGGAGGAAAGCGGCGGTTCCTCTCGTAATACGTCTCGTTTGGTAAACGTGATAATTCGGATACCGCATACCGGTCCTAATGTTCTTTAACGGCAACACCCCCAAATCCCCCGCTGTCATTCCCGCGAAAGCGGGAATCCAGTCGGCGTACGCCTTAAGCTGGATTTGAGACCGTTTCCTGGACCCCCGCTTTCGCGGGGGTGACGGGAGGAATGTGCCTCCAATGGGGGGTTAGCCGATCTCCGGGAATTTCGAACTTGGTTTTCCTTTAGCAGCAGCCCCGATCATCAACCTCTCGGGTCCTTTTCGGATGACCTCGAAAAAAACTACCTGCCCGGCTTGACGCGGGAGAGCGCCTTAAGGCGTCAGCACCTGCCTGAGCTCGCGGCTGTCCGCCATGTTGTCGAGCGCCAGGTTGATGTCGATAAGGGGCAGGCGCTTGGTGATCAGCTTGTCCACCGGGAACTTACCGGATTTGTAGAGGCCGACGAACTTGGGGATATCCAAGGGTGCGTTGCAGCTGCCCATGTAGCTGCCGATCAGGGCCTTGGCGCCGGTGACGTGGGCGGCAACGTCCAAGGCGTAGGGCGTTTTCGGGCTGACCAGGCCGAGGGTGACGACGCGGCCGCCACGTTTGGCGGAGGCATAAGCCGTCTCGAAGGCTTCCAGGACGCCCGCGGATTCCAGCGCGCAATCGACACCGCCGCCGGTGAGTTCGACGACCGCGGCGGCGGCGTCGGGACCGGCATCGACGGCGTCGGTGGCGCCGAGGTCGAGGGCGCGTTTTCTCTTCTGCGGGTCGGGGTCGACGGCGATGATGCGGCTGGCCCCGGCGAGAACGGCGCCGAGGATGGCGCTGGAGCCGACACCGCCGATGCCGGCGACGGCGACGGTCTCGCCCGGACGCACCCGGCCGGTGTTGACGATGCTGCCGGCGCCGCATAGGGCGGCGCAGCCGAAGAGCGCGGCGATATCGGCCGGCAGGTCCTTTTCCACCTTGACCAGGGACTTCTCGGAAACGACGGCCATTTCGGCGAAGGCGGAGAGCCCCATGTGATGATGGATGGGCTCGCCGTTGAGTTTGAGGCGAGGCCCGCCGGTCAAGAGTGCGCCGGCGCGGTTGGCGGCCAAACCCGGTTCGCAGAGATGCCCGTCGCCGCCGACGCAGCAGGAGCAGGTCCCGCATTGCGGCTGGTAGACCAGGACCATCTGGTCACCGGCGGCGAAGGGCGAATCATGAGAACCGACTTCCTCGACGATGCCGCTGGCCTCGTGGCCCGGCACGATCGGCATGGGCCAGGCGCGGACCCCGGTGATCACCGACAGGTCCGACCGGCACAGGCTCACCGCCCGGATCCGAACCAGCACCTCGCCGGGGCCGGGCGGCTCGGCGTCGATGGTCTGCAGGGTGAGCGGCCGGCTTTCAGCGAACGGCCGGTCGGTGGTGCAGGTTTCGAGCACGGCGGCTTTCAGTTGGATCATGGCGGCGGGCCTTCGCTGGGGGCTTGCGGGTGGCGCAAGTCTGCCACCGGGAGAGAAGCGCTGACAACCGGTATTCGCCGGGCTCCGGGTTCGAGGCGGAGAAGTTAGTGATACAGGTTCCGGATGGCCTCGCGCGTCGCCCGGCACACCGAGGCTTCCGTCTTCTCGAGAATGGCGACGCGGTCGAAACGTTTGGGGTCCTCGTTAAGTGCGTCGCGCAGCGCCTGACCGAAGGCCATGCGCAGTTCGGTGCCGATATTGAACTTGCAGACGTGGGTGTGGAGCGCCAGGTGGCGGCGCATGTCGGTGGGGACGCCCGACGCACCGTGGATGACCAGTGGCACATCGGTGACCGCCTCGATGGCGGCGAGCGCGTCGAGGTCGATCTCGGCCGCCTGGGTCTGTTGCAGGTGCACGTTGCCGACGGAGACGGCCATGGCGTCGACACCGGTCTCGCGGGCGAAGCGCGCCGCGTCGTCCGGGTCCGTGCGGGCCGAGGCCTCGCCCTCATCGTAGCCGACGAAACCGATCTCGCCCTCCGAGGAAACACCCGCCGCGCGGGCCATCTCGGCGATGGCGGCCGTCTCGTCGATGTTCTGGGACAGCGGTTTCCTGGAGCCTTCATACATCACCGAGGTGAAGCCGCAATCGATGGCCTCGCGGCAGGCGTCGGCTTCGTAACCGTGATCGAGGTGCGCCACCACGGGCACCGAAGCGCCTTCGGCCAGGGTGCGGAACATGGTGCCGAGGACGCGGAGCGGCGTGTGCTTCCGGCAGCCGGGGCCGGCCTGCAGGATCACCGGCGCGTTCTCCGCTTCCGCCGCGGCGACGAAGGCCCGCGCATCCTCCCAGCCCAGCACCACCAGCCCACCGACGGCATAACCCTCCTTGAGGGCCGGTTGCAGGACGTCGGAGAGCGTGGCCAGCGTCATTTGAACTTGGCCACCATATCCATGATGCCGGGGATGGTCTTCAGCTGATCGGCGTGGGTCGGCTGAAAGTTCTGCTTGAGGCTACGCTGGCTGAGGCCGCCCAGGATGGTGAAGTAGTACATCTCGTAACCGGGCAGCACGGCGCAGGGGTGGTAGCCCCTGTCGATGCAGACGGTCGAGCCGTCGACAATGTGATAGGCGTCGCCGGGTTCATTGTCCTCGCGCTGCAGCATCTGCAGGCCCGACCCGTAGTTGGGCCGGAAGCGGAAGTTGTAGGTCTCGTCGTGGCGCGATTCGTCGGGCAAGTGGTCGGTGTCGTGCTTGTGCGACGGGAAGCCGGACCAGCCGCCGGCGCCGACCGTGTAGAGTTCGGAGACCAATAAGCGCCCGACCCGGCCATGCTGTTTCTGGCCGAGGATGTGTTTGATCTTGCGGTGGGTCTTGGTGTCGTCCGAGCCGTACTGGACCTTGTCGATCTCGTCCTGGCGGACGGCGAAGGGCTCCAGGGTTTCCTCGAACTTGGCGCCGGCGACGAAGACCTCGGCGGTGTCGGAAACGCAGACCATGCGCGCGGCCGTATCGGTCGGCAGGTAGACGCCCTCCGGCTCGCCATCCCAAACATCGGCGACCCGGTTGCCGATGGCCTCGAAGCTCTGCCCGGCGGCCTCGACATCGACGGTGCCGGTGGCCGGTACGATGCAGCTCTCGAAACCGGCCAGGCGGTAGTCGTAGGACTCGCCACGGGTCAGCTTGACGATGTTGAAATAGTTGAGCGGGACGCAGTCGTTGCCGATGTCGACGATCGGCTGGTTGTGGTTGTCGTAAGGTGCGATATGCATGTCATTTGCTCCAGCAGGTGCGGCCGGTGCCGCGTAGGGTACCTCTTAGGGTTCGGTTGGGCCGGGGTGTTCAGCCAGGAAGTCTTCCAGTTCGGCCGTCGTCGGCATGGCCGGCGCGCAACCGACCCGGGTGACGACGATGGCGGCGCAGGCGGATCCTCTGAGGACGGACGTGCGAAGGTCGTGGCCGGCGGCCATCGAGGCGATGAAGCCGCCCATGAACGAGTCACCGGCGCCGGTCGGCTTCAAGGCCGTGACCGAATAGACGCCGGTGCGGAACTCGTCGTCCCGCGTTATAGTGATGGCACCCTCCTCGCCCATCTTGTAGATGACGATCTCGGCCGTTGTGGCGGCCAGCTCGCGGGCCTTGTCGAGGCCTTTGTCGATGCCGTCTGCCATGAAGCCGAACTCGAGATCGTTGCCGATGATGACGTCACATAGGGCGCCGGCCCGGGAGTAGACCTCGGAGGCGACCTCCGGCGACGGCCAGGAATAGGGGCGGTAATCGAGGTCGAAGATCAGCGGTAGGCCGGCCTCGCGGGCGAGATCGAAGGCATGGAAGGCGGCGCTCCGGGACGGCTCGGCGGCGAACACGGTGCCGGTGGTGATCAGCGCGCCATATGATCCGTAATCGACGGCGGAAACGTCTTCGACCGTCATCTCGAAATCGGCGGCGCCGTTGCGGTAGATCACGGACTGGTGGTCCTCGACCCTGGATTCGATGACAGCCAGCGAGTTGCGGGCCTCGCCGCCGACCGATTTCACGTGGGTGGCATCGACCTCGTATCTTCTGAGCTCATTGAGCGCGAAGCGCCCGATCGCATCGTCGGACACCGAGGTGACCAGCGCCGCCTTGCCGCCGTGACGCGTGATGGCGGCACCGATGTTGGCCGACGAGCCGCCGAGGCAGGAGAAGAAGTGGGTCGCCTCCTCGGTCTTGGTGCCCGGCGGGTCCGCATAGAAGTCCATGCCGGCCCGGCCGATGATAATGAAGTTGTTTTGGCGAATGCCCGAAATAACTGTCATGCAAGGCCCTCCGCGTTTTCTGCCCGCGCCTCGTCGAGGTTCTCCGGATAGGGATAATCGAAGCCGAGCAACTGGCGCAGGTCGGAACCGGCTTCGCGGAGGAAATCGTCGGGCAACGCCGCCGGCATGTCCTCCAGGGGCTTTACCCATTTCGGCAGGTAATTGATCAAAACGGCGCTGCGGTCCTGGTCGGAACGGTTGGGCATGGCGCAGTGCCAGACGGCACCAAAGAACAGCACCGTGTCGCCGGACTCACCCAGCATGCGCTCGGCCTTATCGTAAAAGCCGTCCTCCTCCGTCGGATAGCGGAGGACCTTCTGGCTGCCGGGCACGTAGGCCGTGGCGCCGGAATCCTCGGTGAACGGGTCGAGCAGGATGGTCGCCTGGGCATTGACGGCGAAACTGCTGTTGAGGCCGAAAGGATGGCTGTCGCGCTTGTAGAAATCCCAGTAGGGGTAGTCGACATGGGGTTCCTGGCCCGGACCGCCCGGCAGGATACGGTTGGCGGCGATCGAGCCCATGATGAACTCGGTGCCGAGGAAGTGCCGGAACACGGCCATCAGGGCCGGATGGGCGGCCATCTCGGAAAACACCTGGCCCTTGGCCAGCAGGTTCCATACCCGGCGCTGCAGGTCGACCCGGCCGTCGACCTCGGCCTCGCCCTGAAAATGGGTGACCTTGGCGCCCTCGCCTTCCGAGTGGTGCATGACGATGGCTCGCGCATCGGCGATCTGCTCCGATGTGAACAGGCCGCTGACCGATACGGCGCCGCCGCCGTTGAGCAACTCCTCGGTGACGGCAGCCGGATCGAGGGTACGGGCCGTGAAGCGCTTCACCTCAGACGCCCCGCCTCTGGCGGGAACGCGCCGCTTCGATCTCCTCATGGGCGGCGCGCACCTTCGCGCTGTCGCTGACGTGCGGCGTGCCGACCTCCCACCAGGCGTGGCCCTCGGTCGTCCAGCCCTCATAGGCATCGACCTGCATAGCAATGACGTAGGTGCGGTCGGCCGCCTTGGCACGCTTGAAGGCGTCGGCCAGTTCGGCCGGGTTGGCTACGGTCTCCGCCTCGGCACCCATCGACCGGGCGTGGGCGGCGAAATCGACCAGGAACGGCTCGACCGCGATGTTGCAGTCCTTGATCAGGTTGTTGAAGGACTCGTTGCCGGTGCCGTTCTGCAGCTTGTTGATGACGGCGAAGCCGCCGTTGTCGAGGACCAGGATGATCAGCTTCTTGCTCGTCAGAACGGAGGAATAGATGTCCGAGTTGAGCATCAGGTAGGAGCCGTCGCCGGTGAAGATGATGGTGTCCTGATCGGGTTCGCGCTCCGACTGGGCGATGCGCGCGCCCCAGCCGCCGGAGATCTCGTATCCCATGCAGGAATAGCCGAACTCGACGTCGACGGTGCCGGTCTTCAGCGTGCGCCAGTTGGCCGTAACCTCGGCCGGCAGGCCGCCGGCGGCGGCGGCGACGCGGTCGGCCGGGTCGCAGAGCTCGTTGACGATGCCGACAGCCTGGGCGTAGGAGGCCGGGCGGTTGCCAGGGCGCACGTTGTCGGCGACGTAGGCATCCCACTTCTTGCGTTCTTCTTGGGCCGATGCGGTCCAGACGTCCGGCGCCTTGTAGCCGGCCGCGGCTTCGCTGAGCGCCGTCAAGGCCAGTTTGGCGTCGCCGACGACGGGGGCCGAGCGGTGCTTGCCGGCATCGTGCCGCGCCGTGTTGATGGAGACGAACTTGGCCGTCTTGTCGAAGGCCGTCCAAGAACCGGTGGTGAAGTCCTGCAGGCGCGTGCCGACGGCGAGAATGACGTCGGCTTTTTCGGCGATGGCGTTGGCGGAATCCGAGCCGGTGACGCCGAGCGGGCCGATATTGAGCGGGTGCTCGGCCAGCATATTGGCGCGCCCGGCGATGGTCTCGGTGACCGGGATGTTGTGGGTCTCGGCGAAGGCCGTCAGTTCGGCGACGGCCGTGGAATACTGGACGCCGCCGCCGGCGATGATCATCGGCCGTTCGGCGCCTTGCAGCAGCGCCGCGGCGTCGGCGATCTCATCAGCATCGGGAGTAACTCGGCGGATGCGGTGGACCGTCTTCTCGAAGAACTCGACCGGATAGTCGTAGGTCCAGCCCTGCACGTCCTGGGGCAGGCCGAGGAAGGCCGGGCCGCAGTCGCCGGGGTCGAGCATGGTGGCGATGGCCGCCGGCAATGATTGGACGATCTGGGCCGGATGGGTGATGCGGTCCCAATAGCGGGTCACCGGCTTGAAGGCGTCGTTGACGCCGAGCGTCGGGTTGTAGAAGTTCTCGGCCTGCTGCAACACCGGGTCGGGCAATCGCGTCAGGAAGGTGTCGCCGCAGAGCATCAGCATCGGCAGACGGTTGACGTGCGCCAGGGCCGCCGAGGTCACCAGGTTCGAGGTGCCGGGACCGGCCGACGCCGTGCAGAACATGAACCGCCGGCGCAGGTGGTACTTGGCGTAGGCGGCGGCGGCGAAACCCATGCTCTGTTCATTTTGGCCGCGATAGAGCGGCAGTTCGTCGCGGTGGTCGTTCAAGGCCTCGCCGAGACAGGTGACGTTGCCGTGCCCGAAGATGGCGAAACCGCCGCCGCACAGGCGAAGTTCTTCCCCGTCAATCTCGATAAACTGGTTGGCAAGATGGCGGACGATAGCCTGAGCCAGGGTCAGGCGGATGGTTTCGGCCTTTGCTGTCATGCGAGCCTCCGGCGGTTCGGGGTGATTTTTGGTTCAAGATTGATTTATGGCATTGCCTTGAGCCAAGAAACAGGATACTAATTTTGCAACCGGTTGCAAACAATTTTCTTAAGGTTAAACCGGGCCTCATAAGAACCCGTGGACCAGGATCCGCTCGTTGCGATCAACCCCTTAAGGTTTTGACGTTGGCATCTTGATAAGGTGGGCGACATGACAATCAGAATTGGAAATGCTCCTTGTTCGTGGGGTGTCGAGTTTCCCGACGATCCGCGCAATCCGCCCTGGCAGAGCGTGCTCAAGGAATGCGCCGAAGCCGGCTACAAGGGCATCGAGCTGGGACCCGTCGGCTTTATGCCGGAGGACCCTGACGTGCTCGGTCCGGCCTTGGCCGAGCATGGACTGGAGTTGATCGGCGGCGTCGTCTTCCGTGCCTTTCACGACCCGGAGAAATGGGACGACGTGCTGGACGGGGCGCGGCGGACCTGCCAGGCCCTGACCGCACACGGCGCCAAACAGCTGGTCCTCATTGACTCGATCTCGGCCAGGCGCGCCCCGACCGCCGGTCGCGCCCAGGAAGCCGAACAGATGGACGCCGCCGAGTGGACCGGCTTCATCGACCGAATCCGCACGGTCGCCAAGATGGGCAGCGAGGATTACGGCCTGACCGTCGGCATGCACGCGCACGCCGCCGGCTTCATGGACTTCGAGCCGGAACTGGAACGGCTCCTGGACGAAGTCGACGAGGCGATCCTGAAGATGTGCCTCGACACCGGGCATCACGCCTACGCCGGCTACGACCCGGTGGCCTTCGTCGCCGAACATGCCGGACGCATCTCCTACATGCACTTCAAGGACACCAGCCCGACCGTCAAGGCCGACGTCATCGCCAATCGCACCGGCTTCTACGATGCCTGCGCCCAGGGCATCTTCTGCAACCTCGGCGACGGTGAGATCGATTTCCCGGCGGTCCGCGAAGTCCTCTTGAACGCCGGGTTCGAAGGCTGGTGCACGGTCGAGCAGGACTGCGACCCGGAAGGCGACACCTCGCCGATCGCCGACGCCACGGCGAACCGGACCTACCTGCAGTCGATCGGCTTCACCTGAGGGAGGCCGCCATGGAAAAGCTGAAGTGGGGCCTGATCGGCGGCGGTGAAGGCAGCCAGATCGGCCCGGCCCACCGGCTCGGCGCCGGCCTCGACGGGGCCTTCGATTTCGTCGCCGGTGCGCTGGATCACCGGCCGGACGCCGGCCGCGCCTATGCCGAGCGCCTCGGCGTCGCTACCGATCGCGCCTATGGCGATTGGCGCGAGATGCTAGCCGCCGAAAACGACCGCGAAGACCGCATCGACCTGGTCACCGTGGCGACCCCGAACGCCACCCATTACGAGATCACCAAGGCATTTCTCGAAGCCGGGTTTCACGTGCTTTGCGAAAAGCCGATGACGATGACGGTGGCGGAAGCGGAAGAGATCGTCCGCGTCGCCCGCGATAGCGGCAACATCTGCGCTGTCAATTACGGCTATACAGGGTATTCCCTGGTCCGCCACATGCGCGCCATGGTGGCACGCGGCGATCTCGGACGGGTCCGCCTGGTGGTTGCCGAGTTCGCCCACGGCCACCATGCCGACGCCGCCGATGCCGACAACCCGCGCGTCCGCTGGCGTTACGATCCGGCCCAGGCCGGCATCGCCGCCCAGTTCGCCGACTGTGGTATTCACGCGTTACACATGGCGTGCTTCGTCACCGGGCAAGAGGTGTCCCGGCTTTCCGCCGATTTCGCGTCCTGCATCGAGAGCCGTCCGCTGGAGGACGACGCCATGGTCAACTTTCGCATGGACGGTGGCACCGTCGGGCGCCTGTGGACGTCGTCGGTGGCCATCGGGCGTCAACACGGCCTGACCATCCAGGTGTTCGGCGAGACGGGCGGCCTGCGCTGGGCCCAGGAACAACCGAATCAGCTCTACTGGACGCCGCTTGGCGGACGCGTCGAGATCATCGAACGGGGCGAGGCCAACCTGTCGCCGGAGGCCGACCGCAGCACCCGGGTGACCATTGGTCATGCCGAGGGCATGCCGCTGGCCTTCGCCAATATCTATAGCGACCTGGCCGAGGTCATTCGGGCCCGCAAAGAGGGTCGCGAGGCAGACTCGGCGGCCGATCTCTACCCGCGGGCCGAGGACGGTCTGCGTTCCATGGCCGCGGTGCAGGCAGCGGTGGCGTCAGCCGGTGACGCCGGCGCCTGGGTGGACGCGCGGCCGCCGATGTTCCGCTAGGCAGGGGTCAAAGCGGCCTGAGGGTTCCGCGCTCGACGATGCGGCAGCGGAATACACGGGTTTCCGGTTCCCGCTCCGGCTCTTTCAGCATGGCGACGATCAATTCGATCGTCGAATTGACCATCTCGCGGATCGGCTGACGGATGGTGGTCAAGTTAATGTTTTCCCAGGCTGCCATCTCGATGTCGTTGAGGCCGATGATCCCGACATCTTGGGGGACCTGGAGATCGGCCGATTCAAGGGCGCTCATGGCGCCAATGGACAGCACGTCGTCGCCGCAGAAATAGGCCTCGGCCCGCTCGCCCTTGAGCAGATCGGTCATTCGTTTCCGCCCGGCCTCGAAGGAATAAGCGTCACTGAAACAATGGCTGGCGCGGACGCCGGAATGTTCGGCGGCGGCCTCGAGAAAACCGGCAAGGCGGTCCTGGGTCGACGTCGCGGTGTTCGGCCCGCCCATGAAGGCGATGTGGCGGTATCCCCGCTCGATCAACGTCTCGGCGGCGGTCCGCCCGCAGGCACGGTTGTCGATGCCGACGATGTGGACCTCCGGCGATGTGGTATGGCGGCCGAAAGTGTTGACGACGGGCACACCGGCCTGGCGGAAGGCATGGGCAAATGCCGGCGGCAGGGTCGAAGAGGCAACGACGACACCGTCCACGGAATACTGTTGCAGCATGCGCAGGGAATGCCCCGGGTCCTTTTCTTCGGACAGGTTGACCAGGAGGGGCCACAGTTCCCGCTCCTGCAGGCCGCGGGTGAACAGATCGAAGATCTGCAGGAAGAACGGATTGTGGAAATTGTCGGCGACTAGGCCGATCAGTTTGGTGCGCCGCGTGGACAGTCCGCGAGCCAGGAAGTTGGGCCGGTAGCCCAGTTCCTGGGCGGCCTTTTCCACCTTGCGCCGCATCTTGTCGGAAACCGACGCGCCTTCGGTGAAGGTCCGTGACACGGCGGACCGCGACACGCCGGCGCGTTCCGCAACGTGCTTTAGTGTCACCGCCTTCACTCGTGCCTCCGACCCCACCAGTACCGTTGCGCTTGAGACAGTCGCAAATTCCGCCAGATAGTGCAAGTTTTTTGCAACCGGTTGCAAACTCGCCGCGCCCGTTCACGATTCTTCGGGCGCCCGCCAAGTGCTGTCACCGGGGCGCCCGACGGGCCGTCCCTGCAAGCCTCCTATTTTCGTTCCAGGAACCGCCCAAAGGCCTTGTCGTGACTGTCGATGTGTCTGACGAGCCAGGTCTCGAGTTCGTCGACGAGGTCGAGGCCGGCGGACTCGTCGCCGGCGTCGATGAGGCGGCGCAGGTTCTTGACGTCGGCCATCAGGCCGTCATGTTCGGCGACGTGGGCGTCGAAACCGGGGTAGGCGTGAAGCCGCATGAGGAGCTGTTCGGAATTGAAATGCAACTCCGTGTAATCGATCAGGTTATCGAGGATTTCGGCCTTCTCGGCGTCGCCGGCGTCGCTGCGGATGGCCTGGGCGAAGGCACGGAAGAGGCCCAGTTGCACCCGGTGCTCGCCGGCCATCACCTCTCTGTCTTCCTGGTCCTGTTCAATCATCTCCATTCTCCCCTCTTTCCGTCCTCCGAAGATATCGCCTAGAGCAGCGTGCCGCCGGCTGCCAGGCCCGGCTTGGCCAGCCAGTTGATGCGTTCGATGAAACCGGGGCTGAGGCCGACCTCGGCGGCGGCGGCGTTCTCGTCGATGCGCTCTGGGCGCCGCGTGCCCGGAATGGGGACGATGTCATCGCCCTGGGCGAGCAGCCAGGCCAGCGCCATCTGGGCCGGCGTCACGCCGATCTCATCGGCGAGGTCGATCAACGGCTGGAAACGGTCCCGGTTCTCCGCCAGGTTGTCGCCGGAAAAGCGCGGCATGGCATTACGGAAATCGTTTTCGTCCAGCGCCTGGGGCGGACCGGCCAGGAAACCGGCACCCAAGGGCGACCAGGCGACAAGCGCGATGCCGAGCTCACGGAGCTTCGGCAACAGGTCGTGCTCGGCCTCGCGGCGCCACAGGGAATACTCGTACTGGACGGCGGCGATGGGATGCACCTTATGGGCGCGTTCGACCTCGTCCGCGGTGACGTTGCTGAGGCCCAGGTGCCTGACCTTGCCGGCCGCGACCGCTGCGGCCATGGCGCCGACGGTCTCCTCGACGGGGACGGCGGGATCGAGATAGTGGGCATACCAGAGGTCGATGCAATCGACGCCCAGGCGTTTGAGGCTGCCCTCGAGGGCTTTCTCGGCATAGGCCGGGGTACCGTTTATGCCCAAGGAAAAGCCGAAACCGGTCGGCAGTTCCGTCGACGGTTCCGCTTCGTCGAAAACAATGCCGAACTTGGTGGCGACGACGTCGGTATCGTCCGACGCCCCGTAATACCCTTCGAGCACCATGGCGCCGTAGCCGATGGCCCCGACGGACGGCCCGTCCTTACCCAATGAACGCTGTTCGATCATGGCATGCCCTCCCCGACGGCGGCGCCGTCAAAGCCTGCGACCCCTGGTGCGGCGCACCAGGCCTCAAGTTAAGAATGCCACCTTTGGCGGTGCGATGACAGCCGTATGCAGGGGCGGTGGCAGGTATTCGGGTGGTGTTTCGTCCGAGGGGCGGACACACGGCGCCGTTCAATCGGCGGAACGGACCAAACCGGCATTTTGGGCTTTCGACTACGTGCAGCCCTTTGCGGACATCGCGGTAGTTAGCGTTTGGCCGCCTATGAAACTGCAATGGGGATATTCAGAATTCGGAGGATCTATTTGAGAGAAAGTAAGACAGAATAAAACACCCAGTGCCAAAGGCAGAACGCGGAATACTATCACAACGTGTTTCGTCTTAATGGATTAATCGTAGAGAGTTTGAGATACTCTTATTATCCACGTCATTTACGGCTCGAATAATAATAAAGAAGGGGCTGATTATTAGTGTTGGAAAATTAAACCCGAGATTGGGATCAGGATCTCGGCATGACCCAACAACCCAGAGAGTTAAAGAATAGCCACACAACCAGCTCTGACGCTCGTAGTTCGAGCCCCAAAAAAGTGCCCGAGAGTATTCACTTTGAAACCGTGTTTCGAAATGCGGGAGCGGGGATCGTTGTTGCGACGCTGACCGGGCAGATCATCCGGGCCAACAGTAAATATGAGGAAATCACAGGGTACTCGGAAAAGGAACTGATCGAGATTGGCTGGCAAGCGCTTTCGCATCCGGACGACCTCGAGCCCCACATGACCTATGCCCGCGAGGCCGCTGAAGGCCTCCGTGAAGGGTACAGCCTCGAAAAACGTTACATCCGCAAGGACGGCAACGTCATTTCTGTCTCCATCGATGTTTCGATTAGCCGAGACATCAACAATGCAGCGACATCGGTCATCGCCGTCGTTCACGACATCACCAAAAGGAAGCAGAACGAAACGGCGCTGAGCGATAGCGAAGCGAAATACCGAAACCTGTTCGAATCCTCACCCATTTGCATCCACGAAGTCGACCTTGACGGCTGCATCATTTCCATGAATTCGGCCGGCCTCAGGATGATGGGCGCCGATGACCCCGAGGACGTGATTGGAATGCACTACCTGGACGTGCCGCTTCCCGAACACCGGCAACGGATCGCCCAGCTGTTGGACCTTGCCAAAAACGGGCAAGGCTCGAAGTTCGAGTTCAGTGCGGCCGGCAAAGTCGGCGTTAAACACTTCCTAAGCAGCATTGAACCGATTACGGATGATGACGGTCATGTCACTAGGATGATGGGCATTACCCAGGACATCACCGAACGGAAAAGAACGGAAGAAAAACTGCTTACGGCCTTGAACGACAGGGCCCTGCTATTGGACGCCATCGAGCATAGTGGCGAAGGCATCATACTGTTCGATGCCGATGACCGTTTCGTCTACGCCAATCAGAAATACAAACAGATTTATCCGGCGGAAATTCCGGATCTGATCCCGGGCAAACCGTTCAAGGACCTCATCACAAATTGTGCATACAGTGGAATCGTGCCGGCGGCGATCGGCCGCCAAGAGGAATGGATCGAGGAACGGCTACGATCTCACAAGGATTTCGACAACGTCGAAGAGCATGAGGTCGCCAGTGGACGTTGGGTCCGTATCGCAGAGTTTCCAACCAGGGATGGCGGTACCTTTGGCATTCGCACGGACATTACCAAGGAAAAGAAATCCCTAGAGGCCTTGAAGGATTCGGAGGCCCGCCTGACTGCGACGATCGAGAATTCGCCATACGAGGTGTTTTTGAAGGACACCGGCGGACACTATCTCATCGTCAATCGTCAGTTCGAACGCAATTGGGGCGTGAAGCGAGATCAGGTTATCGGTCGTACCGATTTTGAAATCCTCCCCATGCAAATGGCAAGACTTTGTCATGACCAAGAGCAAGAGGTCCTGCGCACTCGGGGTGTCATTGAGAAGGAAGAGGAGTGCGATCTGCCGGATGGGCTTCACACGTTCATGACGACCAAATTCCCGATCATCGATTCACATGGAGACGTGATCGCCATTGGCGGTATTGCCGCCGACATAACGGACCGCAAGCGGGCCGAGACAGCAATTTTGGCATCCAAGATGGAAGCTGAGAACGCTAATCGGGCTAAATCCGAGTTTTTGGCGAATATGAGCCATGAACTGCGCACACCGCTCAACGCGATAATCGGCTTTTCCGAGGTCCTGACAAAAGAGACTTTCGGGTCGCTCGGCGATCGGAGGAACGCGGATTTCGTTTCTGGGATACACAAGTCTGGTATTCATCTTACCCGAATCATCAGCGACATTCTGGACATCTCGAAAATCGAAGCCAATGAAATGCGCGTTGACGAATGCACCGTCGATTTGGCGAGGGTGGTCGAAAACTGCCTCGCCATGACCGTCCAGCAGGCGGATACCGCTGGGGTCGAATTAAAGATGGACGGGGAAAGCCACATTCCGTTTCTTCTTGCCGATGAGCATCATGTTAAGCAGGTCCTACTCAACCTCATTTCAAATGCCATCAAGTTCACGCCGCCTGGGGGCCAAACGACAGTTGGTGTTCGACAAAATGATGAAGCTGGATTGGAGATCCACGTCGCGGATACGGGCATCGGCATCGACAAGAAAGATATGGAGAAAATCCTGGAACCATTTGGCCAAGTTGCTGAGAGCTTTTGGCGCGATCACGGTGGCACCGGACTTGGTTTACCGATTTCCTTGTCTCTCATGAAACTTCATGGCGGCAGTCTGGACATCGAGAGCGAACTCGGCAAAGGAACGACGGTGATCGCTAGTCATCCGAATCTAAAGTTCGACGCATAAAGTTTTCTCTGTTTTCTGGCAGAAGCGTTTTACGGCGGCGAGGATTTCGTCGGCTGATTTCGTCCATCTGTAGGGCTTGGGGTTTTCGTTGTGCC
>Ga0209144_1000140_pt1 | contig 14826 bp, 15 predicted proteins | sample WorMettrBAHAMAS1_FD_187392 | JGI IMG/M metagenome (GOLD analysis project Ga0209144, IMG submission 187392) | Marine gutless worms symbiont microbial communities from Max Planck institute for Marine Microbiology, Germany - Inanidrilus... | ecosystem: Host-associated > Annelida > Digestive system...
GCGAACCGTGATTTCGTCATGCTGTGCCAAGAGTTGGATCTGTTGGGAGGAGAGACCATCGCCATCGGCGGCTTCTTTTTCCATGTGAGCGCCAGTGATGCCAGCATCACGACCAAGAAGAGCTTGGGTCGGCAGTGTAACGTAGTCTCTAGTCCGATGCTCGGCTCGGTGTCCACTCGGAGCAGCGATTTTCGAGGCCGGCAAATCGTGCGCGAAACAGCATATAATCGGTCCGAATTCAGCTTTCCGAAAAGCTGACTTATTTTCGAGCTGTCCTTGAATGCCGATCATCGACAACCCTTATCTCGCCTTGACCACCCCCGGATTACCGGGGCTGTGTCCCTATGTGCCGGGAAAACCCATCTCCGAGCTGGAACGGGAGCTGGGCATCCGCGATTCGATCAAGCTCGCGTCCAATGAGAATCCGCTCGGGCCGGGCCCCAAGGCGCAGGCGGCGGCTACCGCGGCCATGGCGGATTTGGGTCGCTATCCGGACGGCGGCGGCTTCGCGCTGCGCCGGGCATTGGCGGAGCGTCATGGTGTGGACCCGGCGGCCATCACCCTGGGAAACGGCTCTAACGATGTACTGGATCTGGTGGCCCGGATCTTCCTGCGGCCCGGCACGGAGGCCGTCTTCTCGGAGCACGCCTTCGCGGTCTATCCCATCTCGACCCAGGCCGTCGGAGCGACCGCCCGGATCGCGCCGGCGCGGGACTACGGATACGACCTGGAGGCCATGGGCGCCCTGGTCAACGAGCATACCCGCGTGGTCTGGATCGCCAATCCCAACAATCCCACCGGTACCTGGCTCCCGGCCAGGCTGTTGCGGGCCTTTCTGGCCGCCCTGCCGGAGACCTGCATCGCCGTGGTGGATGAGGCCTACAGCGAGTATGTGCATGCCCCTGACTATCCGGATGCCGCTGCCTGGCTGGATGCGTTCCCCAATCTCATCGTTACGCGGACCTTCTCGAAGATACACGGGCTAGCTGCCCTGCGGGTGGGCTATGGGATCAGCGATCCGCGGCTCGCCGAGCTGCTGAACCGGGTACGCCAACCCTTCAATGTCAACACCCCGGCCCAGCTGGCGGCGATCGCGGCCCTCGGCGATGCCGAGCATGTGCGGGACTCGGTCGCCCTCAACGATGCGGGACTGACACAGCTCACCGCCGGATTCGACCGTCTCGGGTTGGGCTACATCCCTTCAGTAGGTAACTTCATCGCGGTGGACCTCGGCCGGCCGGCGGGGTCCGTGGATCAGGCCCTGCTACGCGCGGGCTGCATCGCCCGCCCCGTGGCCAATTACGGGCTTCCCAACCACCTCCGGGTGAGCGTCGGTCAGGAGGAAGAAAACACCCGATTCTTGGCCGCGCTGGCGATGGTGCTGGGCCAAATGAAATGATCGCGCGACTGGCCGTCATCGGGGTCGGCCTGATCGGCGGCTCCCTGGCCCGGGCCCTGCGCGGTGCGGGCGCGGTGGACGAGGTAGTCGGTTGCGGTCGCTCCGTCGCCAACCTGCAGCTGGCCATCGCGCTGGGGGTAATCGACCGTTTTACTCAGGACCCGGCGCAAGCGGTGCAGGATGCCGACCTGGTCTTCATCGCCGTTCCCCTCGGCGCCATGCGGGGCACCTTTGCCGCCATCCAAGGGCGGCTGCGGGACGATGCGGTCGTCACCGACGGGGGCAGTGTCAAGGGTAGCGTGGTGGCGGATGCCCAGGCAGTCTTCGGCGGCGTACCGGCATGGTTGGTCCCCGGCCACCCCATCGCCGGCGCCGAGCGCAGCGGTGTGGAGGCCTCCGATCCGACTCTGTACCGCGACCGGCGTGTAATTCTAACCCCCCTGCCCGGGACCGATCCGGTGGCCCTGGACCGCGTGACCCAGATGTGGCACAAGTGCGGTGCCCAGGTTACTACTCTGGATGTGATGCACCACGATCAGGTGTTGGCCGCCACCAGTCATCTTCCCCATATGCTGGCCTTCGGCCTGGTGGACACCCTGGCGCGATTGCGGGAGCACGACGAGATCTTCCGCTATGCCGCGGGTGGCTTTCGGGATTTTACCCGTATCGCCTCGAGCGACCCGGTCATGTGGCGGGATATCTGTATCGCCAACCGGGAGCCGTTGGGTGAGGTGCTGCAGCGATTCAGCACCGAGATGACGGACCTCGCCACCACCATCCGCGGCGGCGACGGCGACCGGCTGCTGGAGATCTTCCGGCGCGCCAAGGCGGCTCGGGACAGCTATGTGGATGGCGTCGGGGTCGGAGCAGAGGAGTAGATAGCCGGCTTGCACTGGGAGCCTTGAGGGACCTGCATCTTTACAAATGAGTCAAGTTTGTGCACCGCACAAAAAACTCATGATCGGGTGCGCTGTGCTCATTGCTTTTATCCGCAAATTATGCAGATTCTCGCAGATTATTTCTGTTCTTTCAATCCGTGGGAATCTGCGTAATTTGCGCATAATGAGTTTGTGCACTGCACAAAAAGTTCACGCCTCGTCGGTCTGAGGCGATGCCTCGCTAGGGAATGGTAAGCACCTGACCGGCGCGGATGTGATCGTCCTCGATGCGGTTGGCACTGCGCAGGGAAGCCAGGCTCACGCCGTAATGTCTGGCGATCTCCATGAGGGTGTCGCCGCGGTTGATCACGTGACGATGCCCTTTGCCGCGGCCCCTGCCGGCAAATTTGGTGCCCGGCGGCGAGTGGCTAGCGAAGTAGGACTTGATGCCGGCCAATATGGCGCCGGCTAGCTTTGCCTGATGCTTGTCGCTGCGCAGACGCTTTTCTTCCTGCGGGTTGGAGATGAAGGCAGTCTCGACCAGCATGGAGGGTACATCCGGCGCCTTGAGGACCACGAACCCCGCTTTCTGAACCCGACCCTTGTGGACCGCTCCCACCTTCTGGAGGTTGGCGAGCACTTTGTTCGCCGCCAGGTTGCTGTGTTCTAGGGTTGCATTCTGGGTCATATCCAGAAGTACGGTAGCCAGGAGGGTGTCGTTCTCGTTGAGATCGATACCGGCGATGAGGTCGGCACGGTTCTCCCTGTCCGCCAGCCATTTGGCGGCCTCGCTGCTAGCCCCGCGATGGGACAGGGTATAGACGGACGAGCCGCGCACCCGCCGGTCTCGAAAGGCGTCGGCATGGATCGAAACGAACAGATCCGCCTTGTGCTTGCGCGCCAGGTCGATGCGCTTGCGCAAGCGAAGAAAATAATCGCCGTTGCGGATCAGCACCGGGCGCATCCCCCGTTCCTTCTTCACCAGCCGCGCCAGCTTGCGGGAAATCCGCAGGGTAACATCCTTCTCCCGCGTGCCCTTGGCACCGAGGGCGCCCGGGTCTTCGCCCCCGTGCCCGGCGTCGATGGCAACGATGACATCCCTGAGCCGAGTCCGGCCGGAAGGTAGCGGCCTGCCGACCGTGGCCTTCTTTTTATCCGCCCCGTTCCCGACTGGAGTCAGATCGACTACCAGCCGATGACCATACCGCTCATTGGGCTGAAGCAGGAAGCTCTTGGCATGGACCTTCCGCTTGAGGTCCAGCACCAACCGTAGATCGTTGCCTCCGCGTACCCCACTGCGCATACCGATCAACAGGGGCTCATCGGTCTTCACGGCCGGTAGCTTGTCCCTGAGCCGGGCATCCGGGACGTCGATGACCAAACGGTGCGGATTCTCGAGGGGAAAGATCTTGTGCGGGACCGGCGCCGCAGTATCCAGCACCAGCCGGGTGTGATCAGGTGCCGTCCAGATGCGTGCGCCCTGGACATCCACTTGCCGCGCCTGGAGGGAGAACGGCAGTAATAGCGAAAACAGCACGATCAACCTGTACATCGCAGGCCCTGATTCCGGACATCTGTGGTGAAAGGTCTTCTTAGAGTAACAGGGTTTCCTCGATCTTCACAAATAAAAACGGGTAATTAGCTGCTCTTTTTAAGGGAACCTTACACGGAGCAGCCGCGTCGTGGGGGAATCTGCCAGGCTATGAATCCAACCCATTGAAATCATTGCACCTAAGTTAGCTGCCGGCCACCGATTGCGGTAGGCCAGGTTAGGCGCATGTCCCGGCGTCGAGAGATACCAACAAGTCTGAACGCACCGTAACCCGGCAACCGATGAGGGAGAGAAAACTACGAATCGCACGAATCCTCGCGAAAAGGAATCCTAGCGAGGCTGCGCCTCAGACCGACGAGTCGAGATGAGGCACACCAGGGACCTGTCTGCCGACAGGCAGGCGGTGCGTCGTACCCAACAATTCAGGGGGCAGGGGGCAGTTTTCAGGGGTAAACAACTGATACTACCTGACCCCTGACCCCTGACAACTGCCTCCTTGGGAGTGCACAAACTTGACTCATTTGTCAAAGTCCGGGGCAGTCAAGGAATCCTAGTGAGGCATCGCCTCAGACCGACGAGGCGTGGATTTTTGTACGGAAACCGGAAAACCCGAACCGTACGCAAAGATCCGAACCCTCATGCGGGTGGGTAGTGGTTAAATTCAAAGTGACATGCTTGCGCGACTTAACGATTCGACCCCCACTGCTTTTTCCATCCCTGTCGCCTGGATTCCAGCAATCCCTGCCGGAATGACGGGGTAGGGGTCGGCAGACTTCATCACTTAAAATTTAGCCACTACCTGCGGGTGAATTCGCGTCCTTGCGTGTTTTTCGTGCTGTTCGTAGTTCCTGCTCCCCACGCCCGCAGAACCTGGACTCATCATTCATCATTCATCATTCCAAGGCGGGTCCGTCAAGGAATCCCAGTCCCCCGCTCCGGAGAGTACCTCGACCACGGAACGGCATAGTGTGTCGAGCTGCTCGTCGGTAATGATGTAAGGCGGCATCAGGTAGACCAGCTTGCCGAAGGGCCGCACCCAGACGCCACACTCGACGAAACGGCGCTGGATTTCACGCATCCGCACCGGGCGCTCCATCTCCACTACGCCGATCGCACCCAGTACCCGTACCTCCGCCACCCCCGGCAGCCGCGCACAGGGGGCGAGCCCGTTCCGAAGGAGCTGCTCGATGCGCCGAATGGTGGCCCGCCAGTCGGACGCCAGCAGGAGATCGATGCTGGCATTGGCCAGGGCGCAGGCCAGAGGGTTGCCCATGAAGGTGGGGCCGTGCATGAACACCCCCGGCTCGCCGGAAGAGATGGTGTGGGCCACCTCCGCGCTGGCCAGGGTCGCCGCTAGGGTCAGATAGCCGCCGGTGAGTGCCTTGCCGACGGTCATGATGTCCGGCGCTATCCCCGCGTGTTCACAGGCGAAGAAGCGCCCGGTGCGTCCGAAACCGGTGGCGATTTCGTCCGTGATCAGGAGGACCCGATAACGGTCGCAAAGCCCGCGCACCCGCTCCAGATAGCTTGGTGAGTAGAAGCGCATCCCACCCGCACCCTGGATGATTGGCTCCAGAATAACGGCGGCCAGCTCCCGATGGTGTTCGGCGAGCAGTGCGCTCAGCTCCGCGATGTCCCGGTCCCGGCACGGGGCGTCGAAGCCACAGGCGGGAGGAGGCGCAAAGAGCTGTTGCGGCAGCAGACCGGAGAACAGGTGGTGCATGCCGGTGACCGGGTCGCACACGGACATGGCGGCGAAGGTATCTCCGTGATAGCCGGAGCGAATGGTCAACAGGCGGTGCTTCCCAGGCTTGCCCTCGGCGTGCCAGTACTGGATGGCCATCTTGATTGCCACCTCGACAGACACGGAGCCCGAATCGCATAAAAAAACGTGTTGGAGCGGCGCGGGCGTCAGCCGCACCAGGCGCTCCACGAGCTGGACCGCCGGCTCGTGGGTCAGCCCGCCGAACATGACATGAGACATGCGCGCGAGCTGATCCGTGGCCGCCCGGTTCAGGACCGGGTGATTATAGCCGTGGATAGCGCACCACCAAGACGCCATGCCGTCGATGAGGGTGCGCCCGTCGGCGAGCTCGAGCAGACAGCCATGGGCCGAGGCGACGGGATAGACCGGATCCCGGTCGATGGTCGATGTATAGGGGTGCCAGGCGTGGGCCTGGTCGACGGCGATCAGGTCGGCAGGATTCATTGATAGCAGGTAGTGAGATATGAATAAGGGTTCGTATCCATTCGTAGCTTTCGTGCTTTGCGTGGTTATCCGATTTACTTAGATTCCACAGGATGATCCTCAGGTCTAACGAGGCTTCGCCTCAGACCGACGAGGCATGAATTTAAGGAAGCTGTCATCTCGACCGAAGGGAGAGATCTTCTTAGCTTGCAGAAGCTCCCAGGGCACAAGATCACTCCTCCGTCGGGACAAGGATTTCTCGCTGCGCTCGAAATGCCAACCGGAATTTTTTATGCAATGCATAAACTTAACTCATTGGTAAAGATTCGGGTCCCTCAAGGGATCCTAGCCTCGACCCATATATACGCACTGCATGAAAGGGACAATCAAATTCGCTGCTCCCGGTACAAGTCCGTGCGCAATGGAATTTTCCGCATCGACCCGAAGCACATCATCGCAATTTCCGTAGCTCCGCAATCAGCCTGTCCTTTTCCTCCAGGGCCCTGTCCATTCCCGCGATCTGTCGCTCCATATCCTCCAGATCCGCCAGAATGTCATCCTCCACGTCATTGTTTGTCTGATCTTCGGCTCACAGATGGCCCGATTTAACCAGCGGATGACCTGCCGATATTCTTCCGCGGAATTTCCTAGTTTAAGGTCTTGTCATTCGGCCTCTCAAAGGCCATATTGATCCTGTCACTAGATTGGAACGGCCCGCGCAGGACGGAATTCTATGAACATCGTACAGATTTTTGAGCAATTCCCAACGCAAGAAGATTGCATTGCCTACCGTGTCCACAGTGCGGCGCAGCAGCTCCGCCTGCTCGGCCCTGGTCAGCTTATTTGAAACTGCTCCCAAGTGAGATCGCGACTGAACGCAGAGGTGTGCTTGGCCGCAATCAACATATCGAGCAGGTTAGCGTCGTCATGCCACATAGACGGGCCTCGCGCGCTCGAGTATGTGCTTGCGGCGGATGTAGTTCTCGCTCTGCTCGACCAAGCGATTTTCCACCAAGTCCACGTTGTGGTCCCACAACCTTTCGAGCTCCTACCGCATCTGTGCAAGTTGCGTAAAGCCCTAATGGATCTCCGCGTCAAAGGCGACCAGTACGTCGATGTCACTGTCAGGCCGGAAGTCCTCCCGCAGCACCGAACCGAACAAGGCAAACTCGACCACCTGCCATCTGCGGCAGAAATCCGCGATCCCTTCCCGTGGTATCTCGATGTGCGTATTCATCCCTCCACCTCCATTACCCTGAGGCTCTCGATGCCTCGGTCGTCCACGATCTTTACGGCGATGCGTCTGTGCTCGCCCGGCTCGAAAGGCAGCGACACTGTGCCGCGATAGGTCTCGATCAGGTCCTCGTCGGTCTCTGCCTTCAGATTCTTCACCAAGCGTGCCCAGCCTTCCTTTGGCCCGGCCATCGGGAAGAAGACCTAGCGCGGATACAGGCTTCGTCCGTCGTAGTCGGTATCCAGCAGCCAGACGGCGATCTTGTCCTCCCCACCCGATTCGATGTCGCCGGTCTTGGTGTTGTAATAGTCGAAGCCGTGGATAGTGATTTGTGAATAGTGGGTAGTGGATAGTTTTCCGTCAGCGACGGAGCGATTTGACGAGCCCGGTCAGCAATTTTCCGACTTCCTCGCAGTCGTTCGATACGGCTTCGACGGTCTCCCTCGGAAAGAAACCCAAGTTCCCGGACAAAATCAGCAGCGTCTCCAATTCAGCCAGGGAGCCCCGCGCCACGCCCAGGAAGTGCGGAAATTCCCCCCTCCAGCCGCGCCTGTCCCTCGGTACCTGCCTCTCAGCGAGTTGCCGGAATCGACACCGCTGCCCGCGTCGGTTGTGGGCGTATCCCATCGCTCTCTTCTTTGGGCAATTGCGATGAGATGCAATGCCTATCGCCTCCGCCCGTTTGATGATGTCCTCCCGCTCGGAGGGGTACCGCTCCGGAACCTCCCTGGGGAGCGTGTCGGTCAGGCGGAAGGTCATGAAGTATGTACCTCCCTTCGCCTTCAGATGAGGCAGATATCCCCGATCGTGCCAGCCGGATCGTAACGCGGACATCTCGCCTGCTCGCTGCGCTTCAATTCCCTCCGTTATTGCAGGCGGGGACGCCTGCGCTACGATGGCTTCATCGTTCACCAAGTCAACCCTGATCCACCACCTTCATGCTCAGACGTACACGGCCCTGTTTGTCTACTTCCAGGACTTTGACACGCACCAGGTCGCCCTCCTTCAGCTTGTCGCTGACCTTCTCCACCCGCTCCTCGCTGATCTGTGAGATGTGCACCAGGCCATCGCGCCCCGGCAGAATGGTGACGAAGGCGCCGAAGTCCATGAGGCGGGCGACTTTGCCCTCGTAGATCCGGCCTACCTCCACATCGGCCGTGATCAGCTCGATGCGCTTCTTGGCCTCCGCGCCGGCGCTCTTGTCTACGGAGAAGATCTTGATCAGGCCGTCGTCGGTGATGTCGATGGTCGCCCCGGTCTCTTCGGTGATGGAACGAATGGTGGCACCGCCCTTGCCGATGACGTCGCGGATCTTCTCCGGGTGGATCTTGAACTCGATGATGCGCGGGGCGTGCTCGGACATCTCGGCACGGTGCACGTCGATGATCTGGTTCATTTCCCCCAGGATGTGCATCCGTCCCTCCTTCGCCTGCGCCAGGGCGACCTCCATGATCTCTCCGGTGATGCCTTCGATCTTGATGTCCATCTGCAGGGCGTTGATTCCCTCGGCGGTACCCGCGACCTTGAAGTCCATGTCGCCGAGGTGGTCCTCGTCGCCCATGATGTCGGTGAGCACGGCGAAATCGCCGCCTTCCTTGATGAGTCCCATGGCCACGCCGGCCACCGCGCCCTTGATGGGAACGCCGGCGTCCATCAGGGACAGGCTGGTTCCGCAGACGCTCGCCATGGAGCTGGAGCCGTTGGATTCGGTGATCTCGGAGACTACGCGCACCGAGTAGGGGAAGGCATCGGGACTCGGCATGACTGCCAGCATCCCGCGCTTGGCCAGGCGACCGTGGCCGATCTCGCGCCGCTTGGGACTGCCGACCCGACCGGTCTCACCGACGCAGAAGGGGGGAAAATTGTAGTGGAGCATGAAGGGTTCGCGTCGTTCGCCCTCCAGGGCATCGACGATCTGTGAATCGCGCTCGGTCCCCAGGGTGGTGACCACCAGGGCCTGGGTCTCGCCGCGGGTGAACAGGGCCGAGCCGTGCGTGCGCGGCAACAGGCCGGTGCGGATGGTGATCGGGCGCACGGTGCGGCCGTCGCGACCATCGATGCGCGGTTCCCCGGCGAGAATGCGGCCCCGGACAATCTTTTTCTCCAGCTTCTCGACGGCGTCCATGACCGTCTGCTCCGACCACTTGGGTTCCGCCCCGGCAGCGAGCTCCCTCACCGCCGCGTCGCGGACCTGGTCCAGGGCACGATAGCGCGTCATCTTGTCTGCAACGCGGTAGGCGTCGCCCAGACCGGTGCCACAAACGGACGCCACCGCCTCTTTAAGCTCGGTGTCCTCCGGCGCCGGCGTCCAGGCTAGGGAGGGCTTGCCGACCGCGGCCGCCAGCTCCTTGATCGCACTGATCGCTACCTGCATCTGCTCGTGACCATAGAGCACCGCACCCAGCATGACCTCTTCGGAAAGGCCTCTGGCCTCGGACTCGACCATGAGGACGGCGTGCTCGGTACCGGCCACCAGCAGGTCCAGGTCGGTGTCCGGTCCGAGACCGGTAACGGGCGGATTGAGCAGGTACGCGCCGTCCTTGTAGCCGACGCGGGCGGCCCCGATGGGGCCGTTGAAGGGGGCACCGGATACCGCCAACGCCGCCGAGGCGCCGAGCATGGCCGGGAGCTCCGGATTGACCGCGGGGTTGAGGGACTTCACGGTGGCGATGATCTGGACTTCCTGGTTATAGCCCTTCGGAAAAAGGGGCCGGATCGGGCGGTCCATGAGCCGGGCGGTGAAGATCTCGGTCTCGCTCGGCCGGCCCTCACGGCGGAAGAAGCCCCCCGGAATGCGGCCGGCGGCGTAGGTTTTCTCCTGATAGTCCACGGTCATGGGAAAGAAGTCACGGTCGGCGGCGGGACGCTTGTCCACCACGACGGTGACTAGGACGACAGTCTCGCCCATGTCGACGAGTACGGCACCATCGGCCTGGCGGGCGATCTCGCCGGTCTGGAGGGTTACAGTGTGGTCGCTGAATTGAAAGGTCTTTTCTATGGGTGTCACTGGTTGTTCCTCGGGGTCCTGGTTGTCCGCCGGTAAGCGCGGTTGCGCGCAGCAGTCTTATTAAGACCCGATGTGATGCGATAATCGCGGGGTTTTCAGACTCAAAAGCCGGTAGCGCAACCCCCGGACCCGACCCCGTAGCGTCGGGTCCGAGTCAAGGACTCGCCGACCCCTTACCTAGCGGCGTAGGCCGAGACGGGAGATCAAGGTGCGGTAGCGATCCCGGTCCTTGCCTTTGAGGTAGTCGAGCAGATTGCGACGGACATTGACCATGCGCACCAGCCCCCGCCGCGAATGATGGTCGTGTTTGTGCTCGGAAAAATGCCCGGTGAGCTGTTTTATGCGGGTGGTCAACAAGGCGACCTGCACCTCGGGGGAACCGGTATCACCCTCTGCACGCTTATATTCGTCGATGACCTGTTGTTTTTCTGTTGTGCTCATTGCCATGGAATCGTCTCCCCGGATCGGAAGCTTTGAAAGGCCCGGCGGTGATTGCCGACAATCGCCTCCCATCGCAGCTGCGACGGCGACCACCCCGACAATGAGTTCAGGGGGTCGGGTCGGTGAAAATGAATTGGAAGTTAGATATCTGCGTTATTGTCGAGTTAAAGATTTCAACAATCGTATTTTTCAAAGTGCCCTAAAGTGACAGCATGAGTCATTCGCATTATGCGAGCTATAACTTCACTACCGGATCTCAATGTCTTAAAGACTGCCTGAAAAGGCAGCCTTTCAGATTTCGATACGAGTCGGAAAGGAATGCACCAGATTCGATTGCGCCAGTTCGTTCCCAAGATCGAAGAATCAGAGTCGGCCATTTTCGTCGCAGGTCCATACCCCCAGAGCACCGGCGCCCAAGTGCAACATGCGCTTTTCAGCCATTTCCTTGCCTGTATTACTGCAGGATCGAACTTCTATGCAGATCTCCGGTGCCACCGGCGCAGGGATCTTTCCCGCCGATTGAATCTCATTCCAGCACGCGGCGGAACGCCAGACCACGTCCGCAACCCGTACTCCCGCCGCGGTCCGGATCGCGTACTCCGGAACGGCTCTGCTGCCTTTCATACGCTGATTGAGTTCTTCCTGAAGTACGCTCTGGAGCTCGGAATGCAGGGGCCAATGAGGTGTCATCAAGATCTGACCTGCTCGTTGAGCTCGATCTTGTAGGGGAGGTTCTCGAGGCTCGAATCGGCAACAACGTCGGCCTAGTGCATGGTCCTGTCCTCGTTAAAGAAAACGGAATTTCCTAGTTTAAGGTCTTTGCATTTTCACGGGATTGGGCCTTACGCGGCGCGGCTTAGCGCGGACGGAAGATGGGACTCAGGTGCCCGGATTCGCGGACTCTAAGGCAATAAATACCCTTATATCCAATTAGTTAAAATCGGGGATCACAAACCCGAAATAAAGGTCTGTTCATATTCGCTTCGCGTCTCGAAAAATTGCAGGGAAGCGATTTTCAAGCTCCCCTTAAGCGGTTCAACGTGGTTCAAATCGGCGGATAGTGGTAAATCTTTAGGCTCTTTGAGGATAGGTCCGATTGACATTTCGTAGGATGGGCAAAGCCAGCGCCCGGCAAGCCGGGCTCGCAGCTGCGGTCATTCCACGACGGTTTCCAAGCCGCGACGGCTTGGGAGGATGCCCCCGGCGCGGCGTGCCCATCACCAGCTGGATTTCTGCATCGGAAGGGACAGGACAATATAATTTCCCTGATTCAGGCGGAAAAGATTTCTCCTATTCCCACATAGCACAGAATGCAGCATGAAATACAGCAATTTCATCCCACTACTTCTCGGAAAAGCGAATTCTTTCATAATCTCCGGAGCGTGGAAACGAGTGCAAAAGATCAGTTTCGATTTGTTCTCAATAATAGATAAAGCATCTTCTCTATGAGTTCCTTTCGTTCTAGTTCATTCGGCATTCTTTTGATCTTCCCATTTTCCATGTTGTCTCTGGTCCAGCTAAGAACAAACTTCAAGTCCTCCTGAAGCTCACCATCCAAGTCGTTATCCTCAAGCCTAATAAGCGCATACAAAATGGCATTTTCAATGCCGACTCTCAAAGCTGCCTTCGTTGCAAAGGCAACTAATTGCTACCAACATTTTTCCCAGACGTAACTTCCTGCACTTATTGTAACATTTTCGTGTCCATTGGTGTTCATTCGTGGTTTCCGATTCGCGTGATTCGTAGTTTTCGTTTACAGCAACCGCTTCGGCTGCACCTTGCCATCATCCAGGATATAACCGACGCCTATGAACCTCCGCGACGGATCGTAAAGCCTGACCAGCCCCTGCGTCGGTGCCTGGGGTACCACCACCGCCTGACCCTGACGCAGGTAGAAGGCGGCGTCCTCCGAGAGGCGTACCGACGGCCAGTGCTCGAGGGCGCTCTCCAGCGGCAACAGCAGGGCATCCAGGACCTCAAGCCCCACTGTCAGGGCGTGCCGTTCGACCTTGTCCAGGGTGACGAAGCGTGCCCCGGACTCCAAGTAGGGTCCGACACCCGTGCGGCGCAGCCCCGTCACATGACCGCCACATCCCAGCGACTCACCCAGGTCCGCCGCCAAGGTACGGACATAGGTCCCCTTGGAGCAGTGCACCTCCATCTCAAATTCCGGTGGCTCGAAGCTGTCCAACTCGATCCGGTGGATATTCACCGTCCGCGGGGTCCGCTCCACCTCCAGGCCCCGGCGCGCCAGCTTGTAGAGCCGTTCCCCCTGGTGCTTGACCGCGGAGTACATGGGCGGCAATTGCTCGATCGGGCCCAGAAATCGGGCGAGCGCCGCCCGCAGATCCTGCTCGCTCACGTCCTCGACGGGTGTTTGAGCGACAACTTCGCCCTCGGCATCCGCAGTGGTCGTCGTAATCCCGAGCCGCACCCGGACCCGATAGCGCTTGTCCGCATCCAGCAGGAAACTGGAAAACTTGGTGCCCCCTCCCAAACAAATCGGCAGGAGCCCAGTCGCCAAAGGGTCCAAACTCCCGGTATGACCCGCCTTGGCGGCCTTGAAGAACCGCTTGACCCGCTGCAGGGCCCCGTTGGAGGTAATACCCAGCGGTTTATCGAGCAGCAGGATGCCGCTGACGTTACGTCCGGACCCACGCCGATGCCCCATGTCAGCCCCTATGTCCCAGCGGGGAAGTGGGCGCTAAAATCGGAAACGAAATCAACCCATGTACGACCAATAGCTTCGCCTCCCTTTGAGTGCAGAACTTCGCCGAGACAGTTGGCGGTGAAGACCCGTCCGGACCACTGCAGCAGGCCCTGCTCGCCGGCTTGCCCGATCCGTTGCCGTACTCCTCGGGTAAGACGCCGAGTTTCAGGTGCAGCTGACGTTCCGGTACCAAAGCCTCGGCTTGGTGCCTGCCCCACCACATGCCTTGCTGCATACCCTCCTCGCGGAAGTGTTCAGCAAATCGGCTCATAGTCTGCGCCTCGTCGGGAGACAGTCTCGTCGATATTCAACCCGCTCATTATCGTCAAGCAGCGCGTAGATGTCGATGAAATCTAAGTACCCCATTTCACCTTATTTTCCGTTCTCAGCGCGGCGAGAAGCGGTCAGATGCTAGGCACGCGAGCGCAGGAATGAACGAGTCCTATTTCAAGCTCGCACAACAACGCAGATGGCCGTTTCCCACCTCGCCTGAAGGGAGCCCCCCAAACACGCCCGATCGTTACAGCGCTTGGCATCTGAACGCGCCCTCGCCCGACAGCCGATTTGGTATATCTTCAAAAAATTAGGTTGTATTTTTTCCTTTTCACAATATCGAAATGTCCAGTGTAAGACCGTTATCTATATCCAGAGTCAATTCAGGTAATGGCTGTATAGAATCATCCTGTAATAATTGCCGCATTACTTGAGCGCAAATATAGCTATGGTTTAAGGAAGGCATTTCTTCCACCTGCTTTTCTATAGCCTGAGTATTTTCAAGCATAGGGTTTCACCATTTGTAGTTACTTCATTTTGTAGAAGCTAACGCTAAGAGGCTGTCTAAAAAGACATAAGTTAATAGAAAATCACCCAGCGGTCATTTTATAGGGCATCTGGTTATTACAGATCTATCGGAGAAGCAAGCGACTTGATGTGAAATAAACCTGAGCTTCACTTGAAGTTGGCTTGCGTTCGTAATCTTTACTTAATCGACGTAACGCTTTAAAAATAAGTAATACATTTTATCACGAAAATCAATTGGAATAGACGACGTAGTTTCATTTCCCAAGAACAGGGTCGTGGCGAATGAATTTGTCGTTGATATCGAGGAATGTCTCAGAACATTTCGTCCCAGCTCGTAGAGGGTATCGAGCAGGCGTGGCGTGACCGTAGAGGCCGGTTTGGGTGTGGGTGCGCTGTACCGCTTCCAGGGCGGTCTGGTGCGAAACAAACGGTGCTCGATTGGATGCCACTTGGAGGTGTACGGCGGGTAGAGGACCGCCCGCAGACGCCGCCCGAACCGTCGGCTCAGCGCCACCAGGTCTTCCTTGAAGCGCAGCGAACGCGCGGCGTTGGCAGCGCCGGCATCGAAGGTCAACAGGATTTGCTGCGCGTGTGGATAATGCTCGGCACGATCTTC
>Ga0209144_1000142_pt1 | contig 14794 bp, 9 predicted proteins | sample WorMettrBAHAMAS1_FD_187392 | JGI IMG/M metagenome (GOLD analysis project Ga0209144, IMG submission 187392) | Marine gutless worms symbiont microbial communities from Max Planck institute for Marine Microbiology, Germany - Inanidrilus... | ecosystem: Host-associated > Annelida > Digestive system >...
CGACCGTGTGTTCATGAACCCCAACCTCCGCCGCAACCGCCTTGCTCGTCAGCCCATCAGCACATCTTAGAATGATACGGCAACGCTCCGACATTGAACGCGCAACACGGTGACGCCGAACCTGGCCATGCAAAAATCTCCGCTCTTCTTCGCTCAATTCAACGACCGGCGCTTGCCGGCCCCTGGTAGGCGTCATGACACCCCCCCCCTCGATGATCCGTCTCGAGAGAAAACCTTATTATGAATTGAACTTCAGTTCCAGATGACTAGGAAGGAGGCGGATTGCTCCTACCGCGTATTACGTGGAGGTGCCTGGAACATTTCTCCAACAAATCTCCGCTCTGCTAATCGTTATGGAACGCATCCAGATGCACGGAACTTTAGCTTCGGGTTTCGTGTCGCACGAGAAATCCATTAGCCCAAGCCATAAGTTTTAAGCTGCCGTTCGTGTTCGGACGAACCAGTGACAACACTACGGCGCTCACTACCAGGGGGCTCGCAACAACGACTAATTCGTCCCTCGCGTCGAGCGTTTTCGAGTAATAGACTTCATCGACGCGCGAAACCCTACACCCCAAACACCCTCGCCCAATACCCCGTCTTCCGGTTGGCGATGCGCGGGACTTGAATACAACCGAATGCTATAGCTTGAAGTATAAATCGCGGCAGAATTAGAAAGGTCAGTGGATGCCCTTCGTCGTGGACTTTCTTGAAGACCAAGGGTTCGTGTCCCTTACCATAAGCGGCACCGTCACGAAAAACGACCTTGAGACTTCGCGCGGAGATGTCAGCCGAACGCTGGTCGACAATGTCTGCAAAAGGCTCCTTATCGACGTGACCGAAGCCAAACCTCAACAGTCTTTGACTCAGGACTTTCAATTCACCAGCGAACTCCATCGGCATTTCCCGGCCGTTACGCGCCTGGCTATCATTATCCCGGTTCAGGATATGGAGAGAATGGAATTTGTGAAAGACGTCGCGTCGAACCGCGGCGTGAGAACAGGTATTTTCCTAGACGACAGATCGGCTTTGAGCTGGCTCGTCGGCGACTGACGACATCGTTTCGCGAGCTCGTTTGTCAGAGAACCTTCGCCTTAGAACATCTACCCCCCAAACACTTTCGCCAATATCTCCGTCGTCCGCTTCGCCGGGTTCTGACGGATCGCCGCTTCCTCGCGGGCGAGATAGTGGAACAGACCCTGTTGGGCCAGGTTGACTGTGTGGTTCGAAAGATCCGCCTTGACGTCGGGGACCAGCGGTAGCTTTGCGTAATCGCCCATGAGCTGGTCGTAGGCGGCGATGGCACCGACCTCGTTTAGAGTCCGATCGACAATCGGTTTGATGACCTTGGCGAGATCATCGGAGGCTATTTTCTTGAAATACTGGGTCGCCGCGTCGTCGGGGCCGTCGTAGATGCGTTTGGCGTCGTCCAGCGTCATTTCATTGATGGCCTTCCAGATGAGTTCCTTGGTTTTCGGTGCGGCCTGTTCGGCGGCCCGGTTGAGTTTGAGCTCGACGTCGTCGACCAGGTCCGACAGGCCGAACTTCTTCATCAGGCCCTGCACCCTCTGCAGTTCCGGCGGCAGCGGAATGTGGATGGCCGGGTCCGCGTTGTAGCCGTCGGCGGCACCGATCTGGCCTACGACACGCTCGGTGCCGACTCTCAACGCCTCCTTGAGACCGGCGATGATGTCGTCGTCGCTCAAGAGCGTCGTACCCGTGGTTGGAGTCCCGGTCCCGACACTGTCGACGGCCTCTTTCAGTTTGTTGAACAGGTCGGACGCGTCCGCCGGGCGCGCTGAACCCGCCGAGCCTGCGGCAATGAGTGTCAGGGCTATAAATACCGGGATAAGAAACCGCATGTCCTGTCCTTCGAGGGCCATCGTTGGAGCATAATGGGTGCTGACGGTTTCGCAATCGGATCGTCTCTCAACCCTTCCGTTCGTTTACCCGCGTTTGCGGATCAGCGGAATCGGGCTACAAAGGGTGCCAACAAAAGCTGCGGGTGACGCGCGGTTTCGGAAAAAGACTTAACGGGGGCGGAACCATGGATGCGCGGAAACGAACGGCGGACCTGCCGGGCGGACCGCTGACCTATCGGGAGACGGGAGCGGGCGACGCCATCGTCTTCCTGCACGGGCTCGCCGGGAACTCCTTGAGTTGGGTCGGTCAGTTCGAGCGATTTTCCCGGGACTACAGATGCATCGCCTGGGACGCGCCGGGATACAGCGGGTCGGCGCTCGCCGAGCCCGACGTCGATCGCTTTTCCGAGGCCTTGGTCCAGTTGTTCGAGCACTGCGCCGTCGACCGGGCCACGGTGGTTGGCCACTCCATGGGCGGCATCGTTTCGGCGCGTTTCGCCGGGCGCCATCCGGAACGCGTCGAACGTTTGGTCTTGTCCTGCACTCATTGGGGTGGATGCCGCTCGAAGGGATCGGGATTGACCGATGATTACCGGGAACGCCTCCAGGCCTTTGACCGCGGCGGGCCCCGGGAATACGGGCTGGCACGGGCCCGTGCCATGCTGGCCCCCGATGCGCCCGCCGACGTCTTCGATCTGATTGCCGAGATCGCATCCCGGACAAGTCGCGACGGCGTCGAGGCGGCGGCGCGCATGATCAACGAAGCCGACAATCGTGACCTGCTCACCGCATTCGCTTGCCCGGTGTCGGTGTTCGCCGGCGAAGTCGATCCGGTCGTCACCAGGGAGCGCACCGATGAACTGGCTGCCGCTATCCCCGGCGCCGACCTGGTGACCATCGCCGGCGCCGGTCATGCGCCCTATCTGGAAAAGCCGGCAGAATACAATGCGGCCTTGGGCACGTTCCTCAGCCGCGAGGTTGCCTAATCCCGGGCGCCAAAGGCTCTTGAAGCGCTGGCTTATCCGCGGTTTTCTTAGCCGGGCCTTTACGATTGGGGGATCCGCGTGAGCGATAACCACACGCCAGAGTCGTCGAACCGGCGCTTTCGCTTGGCCATCGGCGCCGTACTTGTCGGCGCCACGCTGCTGGCCTGGGGCGGGTTCCGTTACCTGCCGTTCCTGGCCCAGGTCGAGAACACCGTCGCTGACCTGCGCATCGCCGCGTTGACGCCGGGCCAACCGCAGCACCCGGATATCGTCATCCTTACCGTGACCGAGGATACGTTGGCGATGTTCCCCTACCGCTCGCCTTTGGACCGCGGCATTTTGGCGACGACGATCGCCAAGCTGAATGCCGCTGGTGCCCGCCATATCGGGCTCGACATCCTGTTCGACCAGGCGACCGAATCCCAGAAGGACCAGGTCCTGTTCGCCGCCATGGCCAATTCGACGGTGCCGATTTCAGTATCCTGGGTGTCGACGCAGGACGGACTGACGGATAAACAGGCGAAGTTTCTGGAGAACGTACCTTCGAACGTCTACCGCGCCCTTCCCAACCTCGCGTCCGACCCGGCCGACGGCACGGTACGTTGGATCTTCCCAGGCGGCGAGCGGAATGGGCGCTGGGTGCCGGGGCTGGCCTATTCCCTGACCGGTCTGGACAGCGGGCCGCAAACCAAGGCTGAACGGTTGCTTTACCGCCAGCCCCCCAACGACAAGACCCCGACCTTCAAGTCCTTTCCGCTTCACGCCTTCCGGCTGCTGCCGGCACCGTGGTTCAAGGACAAGATCGTTCTGGTCGGCGCCGACTTGCCGCAGGACGATCGACACCGCACACCGTTGATCGCCGGCCTCGGCGAAAAGGCAGGAACCCTTCCGGGTGTGTTCATCCATGCCCACGGTGTTGCCCAACTGCTCGACGGTAAGGCGCCTCCGGGAACGGGTACGGCCGTTTTGATCCTGGTCATCGCCATTGGGGCCACGCTTGGCGGCTTGGTATTCGCCGTGAAGATGCCGCCCTGGGCAAAGGCCCTGATCACGGTCGCCGTCATCGTCGGGTTCTGGGTCGGCGGATTCGTGCTCTATCAACAGGGCCAAGTGCTGCTGCCCTTGGTGTCACCCAGTGCAGCCTTCGTCCTCGCCGCAGGCGGCGTCACGTCTCTGTTCCTGGGCCGGGTGCGGGCCGAGAAGAAATACATCCGGGATGCCTTCTCGCGCTTCACAGCGCCCCAGGTCGTCGATCAGATGATCGAGGACCCGACCAAGTTCACGGTTGGTGGCGAGCGCCGCGAGATTTCCGTCCTCTATTCGGATCTCGCCGGGTTCACCAGCATGATCGAGAAATCGAATCCGGCGGAAATTCTGCCGGTCCTCAACGAGTATCTGGACGGCATGTGTTCGATAGCCTTCGGTCACGGCGGCACCATCGACAAGATCGTCGGCGACGCTGTCGTCGTGCTTTTCAATGCACCGGTCGGCCAGGACGATCATCGCCAGCGGGCCGCCCTTTGCGCCATGGAGTTCGACAAGTTTGCCCGCGCGTTCCAGGCCCGCTACCGGGAACAGGGGATCGAGATCGGCGGCATCCGGGTCGGCGTCAATTCAGGCATGGTTACGGTCGGTAATTTCGGGGGCAAGGCGTTTTTCGACTACAACGCTCATGGCGATGCCATGAACACGGGCGCCAGGCTCGAGAGCGTCAACAAACAGACCGGCACCATGGTGTGTATCGCCGAAGAGACGATGAAGGGTGTGGACGGCATGCGGGCGCGGCCGATCGGCCGATTGGTGTTGAAGGGTAAGACCCAGGGCGTGCTCACCTTCGAGCCGGTCGACCATTTGCCGGAAGAACAGGTCGCGGCCTATGAGGCGGCCTACGGCCTCCTGAAGGAAGAGCACGCGGATGCCCCTAAGGCCTTTGGGGAATTGGCCGCTACCTACCCGGATGATAAACTCGTGGCCATGCATGCGGGCCGATTGGCTAGTGGCGCGACCGGAGAAACCATCGTGTTGAAGGATAAATAGAATATGAACGGCCGCAATTCGATTTCGTTTATCTCCTTTGTTTTGCTTTTCGCCGTACCGTCCTGGGCCGGTCAATTGGTAATCATCGCTTCAACGTCTCCGGATCACCCGGCCGGCGGCATGATCGAGGATGGCACGAACGTGACGCTCGCGACCGGAATGGAATTGAGCCTGGTATCGGAAAGCGGCCAAGTGATCATGCTGAAAGGCCCCCATTCCGGTGCCGTCGCGGCCGCCGCCGGTGATGGCGACAAGAATTTGACGGCGGCGCTCGCCAAGCTGGTGGCGCCGCAGGGGGGCGGCACCAGCAAGCTCGGCGTCATGCGGGGTTCGGCCAAGGCGGACCGCCGGATGTCTGGCATATCGATGTGGGACGCTCCAGCACCCATTGTTTCCGCACCGGCACGCTTCCGGCATTGTGGCGGGCGAATACCAAGAAAAAGGGCTCGGTGTCTCTAAAGGAGCTACCGAAAGGCGGCAAGACCAAGGTTGCGTGGCCGAAAGGCGCGGCGGACCTGAAGTGGCCGTCCGAAGTATCGGTCCGCGATGGAATATCGGTGATGGTCCGTCTCAAGGGCCAGCGGACGGCGGCCCGGGTCAAATTAAAGCAAATTGCCGGAGCTCTCAACCGATGCGCACCGGATCGTCTGGATGGCGGAAAACGGGTGCGTCGGTCAAGCCAGGAAGTTGCTCGCCACCCTCAGATAAGGAGGGACGTCTGATGACGGTTGCGACCGCATTCTTGTCCTCGGGCCGGACGCTTGTGCGGTTTGCACTTGTGGCCGCCATAGCAGCGCCGTTGTTGATCTCCCCCAGTCCGGCAACAGCAGTCTCCGGTTCATCGAATGACGCTTCGTTTCTTTTCCCGGCATTTCGTGAAAAAGGCACTTCGGCCGAGGCGCGCAACGGGATCGACGGAATTCGCCTTGCCCAATCCGGCGGCGGCAAGAAAGGCAAAAAAGGAAAGAAGAAACGCAAGTCCGGGCAGGCCGGTGGCGAGGGTGGGGTGAATGCGGCTCAGCAGGCACTTTTTTACCGCAAACGCGGCAAGCAGGCGCAGAAGGAAGGACGCCTCACGGATGCGGTTGCGGATATGCGTAAGGCCCTCGAAGCGTTGCGCAGCGCCCGTATCAACCCGAAGAAACGCCAATCGATCCTGAAGGACGCAGCCTTCGTCGAGCACCAGATCGGCCACACCAAAAAGGCGATTCGGATCATGCAGGATGCGGCGGCGATCCGGCCCAATCCGCTGACCTACCGCGGCCTCGCCTATATGTACGCCTCCCAGGGCGACATCGAACGGGCCCGTGAGGCCAGCGAGAAGGCAAAACGCACCATCCAGCAGATCTTCATGACCAAGCGTCCACCGTCGGAGAAGCGACTGCAACTGGAGGCGGAAAGCCATCGCATGGACGCTTTCCTGATGGAGCTTCAGGGGCGTTGGGCTGACGCTGAGGTCTTTTTGCGCAAGGAACTCGATGCGCTTGCAGAGTCCGGCAAAATGGACACGGATCCGTCGCTTCGCGCTCGGCGCCACGGGGGTCTGGCGCGAAACTTGATCAGACAGGGGCGGTTGCGAGAGGCAGAAGTGACGGCGCGGACAGCGCTTAACGACGCTCTCGACAAAATCGGCACCGACAACTCTGTGACCGGCGACATCGCCCGCAAGCTGGCCGCGACATTGACCGCCCAGGGCCGCGCCGCGGATGCCGAACAGACGGTTCGTGATGCCATCGGAATATACCAGAACGCCGGTCTCAACGACCGCCAGTCGAAATTGCGCGGCGCCCGGCGCGATCTCGCTTCGATCCTCGCCTTCCAGGCTGAATGGACGGACGCCGCTGAGGAATTCGCGCGCATCGAGATGGTCATGAAACCGGAAGGGTTCACGCGCATGCTCGGCAAGACGCCGTCGCTGGCCATCGCATTGATCAAGACCGGCCGGACAGCGGAAATTCTGCCCCATCTGGAAGACGCCCATCGCCATGCCAGCCGGCAGTTCGGCGAAAAGCACCCGCGGGCTGCCCTGGCTCGTGTCACCCTGGCGACGGCCCTGGCTCGGGTCGGTAAACACGCCGATGCCCTTGTTCACTTCATCTCCGGCATCCCTCTGATGCTTTCCAAATCTCGACCGATCGACGACGAGAACGCCACCGAGACGGCACAGGAGCGATGGAAAGCCGTTTTTTTGGAAGCCTACATCGGCCTCCTCGCCGATATCCGGGGGACCGAACACGAAAAAACGGCAGGCATCGACGCTATGGAGGTCGCTTTTCAACTGGCCGACACCGCGCGCGGCCGGCGTGTGCAGAGCGCCATTGCCGCTTCAGGCGCCCGGGCCTTGGCGGTGAAACCGGAACTGGCCGATTTGGTTCGCCGCGAACAGGACTCGCGCAAACAAACGGCCGCTCTGAATGCGCTTCTGGCCGAGATCTTGAGTAAACCGCAGGACCAACAGGTTTCCGAAGTCGTTGCCGATCTGAATGTGCGTATCGATAAGCACCGCGACACGCGGGGCGATCTTATGGCGACCATCGAGCGCCGCTATCCCGATTACGCCGGTCTCATCAATCCGCAACCGGCGGCGATCGGACGATGCGCGCAAGGCCTTGAAGCCCGACGAGGCGCTGGTCGCCTTCTTCGTCGGCGAGGAGCGCTCTTTTGTTTGGGCGGTACCGAAATCCGGAAGCGCTCATTTTGCGGCTATTGACGCCGGTGAGGAGGACATCGACGACACCGTGGCGTTGATCCGCGGTGCCCTGGAACCCAATGCCGCGACCCTGGGGGACATCCCGCCCTTCGATGTGGAGACGGCATTCGATGCCTATCAACAGCTCCTGCAGCCAGTCGCGGATGGCTGGAAATCGGCCGCCAATTTGGTCGTGGTCGCCCACGGCCCGCTCGGCTGGTTGCCGCTGACGGTGCTGCCGACGAGAACACCCGGCCCGGCCGCGGCAGGAGAGATGTTGTTCGCCGGCTACCGTACGGTCCCCTGGCTGGTTCGCGACCACGCGGTCAGTCGCGTGCCCTCGGTCAGTGCCTTGGCCCTACTCCGCAAACTTCCGCCGGGCAAGGCCGAGCGCAAACCGTTCGCCGGTTTTGGTGATCCCTTCTTCAATGCGAGCCAAAAGGGCGCGCCGTCACCGGGCACCCGACCGGCCGGCACCGGAGACGTTAAGACCCGCGGCATGGTGCTGGCGCGCCGCGCTGCGCCGATGGCGTCGCCAGGTGATGGCGCCGGCGCCATTAAACTCGACGCCTTACCCAGGTTGCCCGACACCGCCGACGAGATCCGCGGCATTGCGCTCGCCTTGAATGCCGACCCCAGCCAGACGCTGTTCACGGGCGAGAAGGCCAGTGAGGGTTTCGTCAAAAAGGCCGACCTATCGGGCTTCAAGGTGCTGGCCTTCGCCACGCACGGTCTGGTGCCGGGCGAACTGGAGGGGTTGCAGGAACCGGCCTTGGCCCTGTCGTCGCCGGAAGTGGCCGGCGGCGGCGAGGACGGTCTCCTGACCATGTCCGAGATCCTGGCGCTCAGATTGGATGCCGACAGGGTCATCTTGTCGGCATGCAACACGGGTGCCGCCAATGGTGCCGGTGCGGAGGCGGTTTCGGGCCTGGGTCGCGCCTTCTTCTACGCCGGCACCCGCTCTCTCCTGGTCAGCAACTGGCCTGTGGAGAGCGCCTCGGCGCGCAAGTTGACGACGGAACTGTTCCGTGTCCACGCCGCCGAACCGACGCTGCCCCGCGCCCAGGCGCTCAGGAAATCGATGCTGTCGCTGATCGACGGCCCGGGGTTGGTCGATGATGGCGGCAAGAGCGTCTTCAGCTACGCCCACCCACTGTTCTGGGCGCCCTTCAGCCTGATCGGCGACGGTGGTGCGGGGTCGTAAACGCCTTGTATTCGGCGGTAGTCGTGTTGTGCATGCCGTCGATAGATGTGAAGAGATCGGCTATAGTATTGTCCAACCGAACCTCAGTGATGGCGAGAGGCAGGCGGAAAAAGAACGTCGGCCGAAATTGGACCTTTTCGATCGATGACCGACCTCCGCGACATGCAACTCCTTGCCGCCCTGGCCCGCCATCGCCACTTCGCCCGGGCAGCGGACGAGTGCGGGATCTCGCAACCGGCGTTTTCGGCCCGCATCCGCAATCTGGAAAACGAACTGGGGACGCCCATCGTCAAGCGCGGAAACCGCTTCATGGGGTTCACCGATGAAGGGGAAATCGTCCTCAAATGGGCCCGCCAACTGCTCGCCGATGCCGAAGGCATGCGCCAGGAAATCGAGCAGGCGAAAGGGCTGTTGTCGGGCCGGCTCCTTATCGGCACGGTGCCGACGGCGATCACCTACGCGGCCCGGAATTTGGAACGCCTGCGCGAGCAGCACCCTGGCCTCGTCATCGAGATCCATTCGGCCTCCTCATCCCAGATTTGGCAGGGCCTGGAGGAGTTCTCCCTCGATGCCGGCATCACCTATCTCGAGCAGGAAATCCCCAAGTCCCTGAAGACCGAGGTGCTCTACGACGAGCGTTACGTGCTGCTAGCGCCGCCGGCGTTGGCGCCGCGCACCGAGGGAACCGTCACCTGGCGGGAAGCCGCCGGGCTGCCGCTCTGTCTGCTCACCAAGAACATGCGTAACCGACGCATCCTCAACGAGGTCTTCGAGGAGGTCGGCGTCGAACCCAACCTGATCATGGAGACCAATGCCTTGACGGCGGCTCTTGCCCAGGTCGAGACCGGAACGGCGGCGACGATCGCTCCGGAGAAGCTCGCCGCTAGCCTGCCGTTCTCGTCCAGTGCCATTCAGCTTTCCTTGGTCGAGCCCGAGGTGGCGAAACCCATGTGCCTGGCGGTGGTCGAGCGGGAACCGGCGTTACCGGCGATCCTGGCGTTGGCAAAGGCATTGAGCGACCAGGCGCAATAACCTGGGCAAATCACGCCTTAACGAAATACGATTTGCCGCCGCGCCCCATTCGGGTTTCCCTATAATGGTTTCTGAGAAGGGAGGAGGGTGCCATGGCTCCGCTCGATGGTACGAAGGGCGTCTGGAAATCCGGGCGCGGCAAAGGCAGGCGAACGCCGAAAGGGCGCCAATACGACGATAGCGCTCTCAAGGACGTGCGCGGTCTCCTCGGCGACAGGCCGCGCCGCCGCGATCTGCTGATCGAATTCCTGCACTTGGTCCAGGACCGCTACGGCTGCCTGTCGGCGGCGCATCTGCGGGCACTGGCCGAGGAAATGAACCTATCCCAGGCGGAAGTTTACGAGGTCGCCACCTTCTATGCCCATTTCGACGTCGTCAGGGAAGGGGAGACCCCGCCGCCTGCCTTGACCGTGCGTGTCTGCGATTCGCTGTCCTGCGAACTGGCGGGCGCCCGGCAACTGCAAAGTGCTCTCGAAGACGGCCTCGACCCGGCCGAAGTCCGCGTCGTCCGCGCGCCCTGCATGGGGCGCTGCGACACGGCGCCGACCGTCGAACTCGGTCACAACCACATCGACCGCGCGACACCGGAGACAATCAAGGCGGCGATCGACGCCGGCCATACCCATCCGCATATTCCGGACTACGAGGGTTTCGATGCCTACCGGGCCGATGGCGGATACGAAAAACTGGAAGCCTTGCGAGGCGGCGGGACGGCGCCGGAAACCGTCGAGGAGACCTTGATCGAGGCCGGATTGCGCGGCCTCGGCGGCGCCGGTTTCCCGACCGGGCGCAAATGGTCCTTCGTCCGCGCTGAGCCGGGCCCGCGCTATCTCGCCGTCAACGGCGACGAGGGCGAGCCCGGGACCTTCAAGGACCGCTATTACCTGGAGCGCGAACCGCATCTGTTTCTCGAAGGCATGTTGATCGCCGCCTGGGCGGTCGAGGCCGAGACGGTCTTCCTCTACATGCGCGACGAGTACCCGGCGATCCTTGAGATCCTGCGCCGCGAGATCCGCAACCTGGAAGCGGCGGGGCTGGTCAGGGAGGGCTACATCGACCTCCGCCGCGGCGCCGGGGCCTACATCTGCGGCGAGGAATCGGCGATGATCGAGAGCATCGAGGGTAAGCGCGGCCTGCCCCGTCACCGTCCGCCCTACGTCGCCCAGGTCGGCGTTTTCGGCCGGCCGACCCTCGTCAACAACGTCGAGACGCTCCATTGGGTCGCTCGTGTGCTCCGCGAGGGGGCGGAAGTCCTGTCCTCGGTCGAGAAGAACGGCCGCGAGGGCCTGCGCAGCTATTCGGTGTCCGGGCGCGTCAAACATCCGGGCGTCTACCTGCTCGCCGCCGGGTCCACCATCGACGACATCATCGAGGCGGCGGGCGGCATGGCCGACGGGCATGTCTTCAAGGCCTACCAGCCTGGCGGTCCGTCGTCCGGGCTTTTGCCGGCGTCCCTCAATGACGTACCGCTCGATTTCGACACCCTGCAGGAGCACGGGACCTTCATCGGCTCGGCCGCGGTGGTCGTGCTTTCGGATCAGGACCGGGCCCGCGATGCGGCGCTCAACATGCTGCGCTTCTTCGAGGACGAAAGCTGCGGCCAATGCACGCCCTGCCGGGTCGGCTGCGAGAAGGCAGTGAAACTCATGGAGCAGGACGTTTGGGATCAGCCTCTTCTCGATGACCTGTGCGACGCCATGGCCGACGCCTCGATCTGCGGTTTCGGCCAGGCGGCGCCGAACCCGATCCGCCTGACCATGAAACACTTCGGCGAGGAGATCGGATCATGACTGCGGCCGAAACACCGAAGACGGTCACCTTTACGCTCGACGGCGAAACCGTTTCGGCCCGGGAAGGCCAGTCGATCTGGGAAGCGGCCAGGGCCGAAGGGACCGGCATTCCCCATCTCTGCCACAAGCCGAAACCAGGCTACCGCGCCGACGGCAACTGCCGGGCCTGCATGGTCGAGGTCGAGGGCGAACGGGCCCTGGTCGCCTCATGCATCCGGCCCGTCAGCGAGGGCATGGTCGTGGCCACGGACTCCGAGCGCGCCGTCAAGGCCCGGCGTTTGGTCATGGAGATGCTGATTGCCGACCAGCCGGACCGGGACAAGGCCCACGACCGCTCGTCGCAGTTCTGGTTCATGGCCAAACGCCAGGCCGTTTCCGAAAGCCGTTTTCCGCCACTTGAAGAGTCGCGCGTCCCGCTGCTCGATGACTCCCATGCCGCCATGCGAGTCAACCTGGACGCCTGCATCCACTGCAATCTCTGCGTCCGCGCCTGCCGGGAAGTCCAGGTCAACGACGTCATCGGCATGTCCGGGCGGGGGCACGATGCCCGGATCACCTTCGACTTCGGCGATCCCATGGGGGCGTCGACCTGTGTCGCCTGCGGCGAATGCGTGCAGGCCTGCCCGACCGGCGCCCTGATGCCGGCGACGGCGCTTAGGCCCGACGAGACCGGCGACAGCGCCGATTATGACAGCGAGATTCAGTCCGTCTGCCCCTACTGCGGTGTCGGCTGCCAGCTGTCATTCAAGGTCAAGGACGGCGCCATCGCCTGGGTCGACGGCGTCGACGGCCCGGCCAACCAGAACAGGCTCTGCGTCAAGGGCCGCTTCGGTTTCGATTACGTCTCCCACCCGCACCGCCTGACCAAGCCGCTGATCCGCCGTGACGACGCGCCGGCCAAGGGGCTTGACGTGGATCCCGCCGATCCCTTCACCCATTTCCGGGAAGCGACCTGGGAAGAGGCCATGGAAAAGGCGGCGAGAGGACTGATGGCATTGCGCGAGGAGCACGGGGGAAAAGCGGTCGCCGGTTTCGGGTCGGCCAAATGCTCGAACGAGGAAGCCTATCTCTTCCAGAAGCTGATCCGCACCGGCTTCGGCCACAATAACGTCGACCACTGCACCCGGCTCTGCCACGCGTCCTCCGTCGCCGCCCTCATGGAAAATGTCGGCTCCGGCGCCGTCACCGCCACCTTCAACGAGATCGAGAACGCCGACGTCGCCATCGTCATCGGCGCCAACCCGACGGAGAACCACCCGGTCGCCGCCACATACTTCAAGCAGTTCGCCCAGCGCGGCGGCCAACTCATCGTCATGGATCCGCGCGGCCAGGGCCTGAAACCCCACGCCAGCCACATGCTGCAGTTCCGCCCAGGCACCGACGTCGCCATGCTCAACGCCATCATGCACGTCATCGTCGAGGAGGGGCTCTACGACCGTCAGTACATCGAATCCATGACCGAAGGGTTCGATGCCATGAAGGACCACCTGAAGGCGTTCTCGCCCGAAGACATGGCGCCCATTTGCGGCATCGACGCGGCGGTCCTCAGGGACGTGGCGCGCACCTTCGCCGGGGCCAAGGCGGCCCTGATCTTCTGGGGCATGGGCATCTCCCAGCACATCCACGGCACCGACAACTCGCGCTGCCTGATCTCGCTCGCCCTCATGTGCGGCCAGGTCGGCCGGCCGGGCGCCGGCCTGCATCCGCTCCGCGGCCAGAACAACGTGCAGGGGGCATCGGATGCCGGTCTCATCCCCATGGTCCTGCCCGACTACCAGCCGGTCGCCCAAGAACCCACCCGCGAACTGTTCAAGGGGCTGTGGGACGCCGACATCGACCCTCAGCCGGGCCTCACTGTGGTCGAGATCGTCGATGCCATCTACGATGGCGCCATCAAGGGGCTCTATGTCTTGGGCGAAAATCCGGCCATGTCCGACCCGGACGTCGGGCATGCGCGGGATGCCTTGGCCAAGCTGGAACACCTCGTCGTCCAGGACATCTTCCTCACGGAAACCGCCAATTACGCCGACGTCATCCTGCCGGCGACGGCCTGGGCCGAGAAGACGGGAACGGTCACCAACACCAACCGCCAGGTGCAGATGGGACGGCCCGCCGTGCCGCCGCCGGGCGAGGCGCGGGAGGACTGGGCCATCGTCGTCGATCTCGCCAAACGCCTCGGCCTCGGCTGGACCTACGGACACCCCAGCGACGTCTTCGACGAAATGAAAAAATCCATGAAGTCGCTCGACAACATCACCTGGGAGCGCCTGGAGCGCGACAACGTCGTCACCTACCCGTCGCTCGCCGACGACGACCCGGGCCAGCCCATCGTCTTCGGCGACAAGTTCCCCAGGGCCGACGGGCGGGCCAAGTTCACACCGGCGTCCATCGTCGCCCCGGCCGAAACGCCGGATGACGAGTTTCCGCTGATCATGATCACCGGGCGCCAATTGGAGCATTGGCATACGGGATCCATGACCCGGCGCACCGCCGTTCTCGACTGGGCGGAGCCGGAAGCCAACGCTTCGTTCCACCCGAGGACGCTCCGCAAACTGGGCATCGCGCCGGGCGATGCGGTCCGCATTACGACCCGGCGCGGCAGCATCGACATCATGGCCCGCGCCGACCGCGCCATCGCGGAAGACATGGTCTTCGTGCCATTCGCCTTCGTCGAGGCGGCCGCCAACATGCTGACCAACCCGCAGCTCGACCCCTACGGCAAGATCCCGGAGTTCAAGTACTCGGCCTGCCGGGTCGAGAAGGGGGAAGAGGAGACCGGCGTCGCGGCTGAATAGGGTGGCCAGTCTCGGAATCCGGTCAAAGAGCGTTTTCAAGGCAGTCAGAGGGCGGCACGGCCGTTTCATTCGAAAGATGGACTTAGCGGTTCAAGAGGGATACCGCCTATTCCCATCCAATTCGACCATCCTAGTCATCTGGAACTGAAGTTCAATTCATAATAAGGTTTTCTCTCGAGACGGATCATCGAGGGGGGGGTGTCATGACGCCTACCAGGGGCCGGCAAGCGCCGGTCGTTGAATTGAGCGAAGAAGAGCGGAGATTTTTGCAAGGCCAGGTTCGGCGTCACCGTGTTGCGCGTTCAATGTCGGAGCGTTGCCGTATCATTCTAAGATGTGCTGATGGGCTGACGAGCAAGGCGGTTGCGGCGGAGGTTGGGGTTCATGAACACACGGTCG
>Ga0209144_1000144_pt1 | contig 14725 bp, 12 predicted proteins | sample WorMettrBAHAMAS1_FD_187392 | JGI IMG/M metagenome (GOLD analysis project Ga0209144, IMG submission 187392) | Marine gutless worms symbiont microbial communities from Max Planck institute for Marine Microbiology, Germany - Inanidrilus... | ecosystem: Host-associated > Annelida > Digestive system...
ACTGAGCTGCGCGTAGCGTTCGTCAAGATCGAAAAACCCAAGTTGACCCTTCATTCCTCTCTCCCATGGCCATTTCCCTCAATGAATCAGAAACCGGCGACAAAGGGGAGGTTTTTCGAGATGTCCATGTGATCGGCGATTCACTTGGAAGGCTTGGCCACAAATTCGCCCCTAGTCGCGTCGGGCCGCAAAATTGCTACGAGGACAATGTTTCTCTTGTTCGGTGCCTTTGTTGCGTGGCAATTCGACGCCAGCAAGGAGTTTCCCCATGCCCGACTTTTCGACTGTCCATCGAATGACCGCCTACATGGCCTGGGCCGACGACGTGGTGCTCAGGAACGCCGAGCAGCTCTCCGAGGCACAGCTCATGGCTCCCCGAGATGCGCTCTTCAAAAGCATCGCCGGCACGTTCGACCATATCCTTGTCGTCGAAGAGATTTTCCGCGCCCATCTGGACGGGCGGACCCACCCGCACACGGCCCGGTATCGGAGCACGGTTTTGCCCTTTTCCGAAGTCGCCGACGGACTCCGGAAAATGGACCAATACTATGTCGGGCTGGCGCGAAACTGGTCCGAGGCGGAACAGGCGGAAATCATTTCCTTCGAATTTGTCGGCGGCGGCGAAGGTGCCATGACACGTGAAGACATCTTGCTGCATCTGGTGAACCACGCCACCTACCACAGGGGCTTCGTCAGCACCTTGTTGTTTCCCCTCATATCGAAGGGCGCCGCCAGCGATCTGACCGTGTTTCTCAGGGACGTTTGGCCGGAAATCTCCCAAAATACGGGCGAAAACGCCGCATAAGCCCGTGCCTGAAGACCGTTTTCGCCACCCCCTACCCCGCCACGAGGAATCGCCGGTAGGCGCGCGACAGCAGGCCGCCCTGGCGGAAGGTCTCGCGTTCGGCATCGTTGTAGAGGCGAAGGTCGAGGGGGGGTGGTATCGACAGCACCGTCCTTGCGATGCACGGTCAGGATCGCCGATGTCAGGTCGTCTGTTAGCGTCACGTCGAAGACTTCGCTGCCGTCGAGGGCGAGGGTCAGGCGGTCGACGCCGTCCGGGAAACAGAGTGGCGCGATGCCCATGTTGACCAGGTTGGAGCGGTGGATGCGCTCGAAACTCTCGACGACGACGGCCCGCACGCCGGCCAGCCACGGCGCCTTGGCCGCCGTGTCGCGGGACGATCCGCAGCCGTATTCCCTGCCGCCGATGACGACGAGACCCTGGCCGCGGGCCCGGTAGGCCTCGATGGCCTCGAACAGGGTCGCCTCCCGACCCTCCGGTTCGATCCGCGTCCACGGCCCCTCGCGGCCGGGCGTCATCTCGTTGCGGAGCCGGCCGTTGGCGAAGGTCGAGCGGATGACGATGTCGGACGAACCGCGCCGGGTGCCGTAGGAATTGAAGTCCCGGGGCTCGACGCCGCGCCCGATCAGGAACTTGCCGGCATCCGACTCAGGCGCGATGGCGCCCGAGGGCGAGATGTGGTCGGTGGTGATCGAGTCGCCAAGGATGGCGAGCGGCCGCAGCCCCTTCATGGCTGGTATAGGCGCCTGCTCCGCCGCGATGGATTCGATGAACGGCGGAAACGTCACGTAGGTTGACGGCGGCCAGTCGTAGGTATCGGCGGTCACCTCCAATCGGTTCCAATGGGGATTGACGGTCGAGATGCCGTCGTAGTTGGCCCGGTAATCCTCGGGCCCGCCATGGGCCGCCATCAGGGCCTCGACCTCTTGCTCCGCCGGCCACAGGTCGGCCAGCGTCACCGGGTTACCGTCGGTATCTTCCCCGAGAGGGTCGGCGGTGACGTCGGTCAGGATGGTGCCCGAAAGCGCGTAGGCGACGACCAGGGGCGGCGAGGCGATCATGTTGCGCGACGCCAGGGGATGGATGCGTCCGGCGAAGTTACGGTTTCCGGACAGCACGGCGACCCCCTTGATCTCGTTTTCCCGGATCGCCGCCTCGATCTCGGGGGCCAGGGGTCCCGACATGCCGTTGCATGTGGAACACGAATAGGCGGCGACGTGAAAGCCGAGCGCGTTCAGTGGGGCCATCAGGCCGGCCGCCTCGAGATAGGTCGCGACGACGCGCGAGCCCGGCGCCAACGACGTCTTGACCTGGGGTTTGGCGGCCAGGCCCCTCACCACGGCGTTCCTGGCGATCAGTCCGGCCAGGACCATGTTGCGGGCATTGGCCGTATTGGTGCAGCTGGTGATGGCGGCGATGATGACGTCGCCGTCGCCGATGTCATGCGCGGCACCCTCGACCGGAACCCGGCGCGGTGCTTCCCGTTCGCCGTCGAGGGCCAAGGCCGGTGCCACGTCGGAGAGGTCGATGCGCTGTTCCGGGCGGCTCGGTCCGGCGACGGAGCGGCCGAGCTTGGACAGACCGAGGGCGACCACGTCGTCGTATTCGATGGATTTGTCGACACCATCGGCCCATAGCCCCTGGCCCTGGCAATAGGCCTCGACGGTGCGGACGTGATCGGCACCGCGCCCGGTGCCTCTCAGGTAAGTCAGCGTGTTGGCGTCGACCGGGCAGAACACCGAGGTGGCGCCGTATTCGGGGGCCATGTTGGCGATGGTGCTGCGATCGCCGACGGAAAGCCTGGAATAGCCGGTGCCGAACAGTTCGACGAAACTATCGACGACGCCCAAGGCGCGCAGTTTCTCGGCGACGGCGAGGGCCATGTCGGTCGCGGTGATCGTCTCCGACGGTGTTCCGGTCACCTCGAGGCCGACGACGCGGGGCACGTTCACCGCCGTCGTCTCGCCGAACATGATGGCCTCCGCCTCGAGCCCGCCGATGCCCCAGCCGAGCACACCAAGGCCGTTGATCATCGGCGTGTGACTGTCCGTGCCAAGGCAGGTGTCGGGGGTCAGGAAATGGGCGTCGTCCGCTGCACCGCTGACCACCCGGCCCAGGTGCTCCAGGTTGATCTGGTGCATAATGCCGCCGCCGGGCGGGATGACGCGCAGGTTGGCGAAGCGTGCCTCGCAGGCCTTCAGGAAAGCGAAGCGTTCGCGGTTGATATCGAACTCGCGGGCTTCGTTCTTCTCGAAGGCGGCCCCTTCGGCCCAGTGGAAGATGGTCATGGCGTGATCGATGATCAGGACGACCGGCAGCGTCATGTCGATCCGTGCGGGATCGCCCCCCGCCTCGGCAATGGCCGAGCGCATGGCCATCATGTCGACCAGCAGCGGCAGGCCGAGCATGTCCTGCAGGATCAGGCGCGACGGCCGGAAGGCGACGGCGTCACCGGCCCGCGCCGCGATCCGGTCGGCGGCGGTCTCATCGCCGTCGCCGCCACAACGCAGGGCATTCTCGGCGAGCACCCGCAAGGCGTAGGGAAGCGTCGGGAAGGCCTTGCCGAGGGGGCCGGCGATATCGGTGACCCGGCAGGTCCGTCCTGAAATCTCGATGGTCTTCATGGGGGTGTCCTCGTACGCAGGCGCCGTCCATTTCGATCGGGGCGGCCGACCAATTCTGCCCGATCATCCTTTCATTAAGCCTTCAGCCGACATCGTCCTTCCGCTTGCACAGGAACTTCCTTGCATTCATATGAATATCGAGAGGCGGGCTGACGACCCGCTCACAGGGGGAGTTCTCACGATGACGTCAGACCTGCCGACCATCAACGCCGACCGCCTGCGCCGACGCCACCTGGCGCTCGCCGCCATCGGCGCTACCGAGGCCGGCGGCCTCAACCGCCTGGCGCTGTCGGGCGAAGACATCCAGGCGCACGCGCTGATCGCCGGCTGGGCGGCCGACCGGGGCTTCGCCGTCGAGATCGACGCCATCGGAAATTTTTTCATACGGCGCCCCGGAACGGACCCGACGGTGGCCGCCGTGGGCAGTGGCTCGCATACGGACAGCCAACCCATGGGCGGCGCCTTCGATGGCAGCTTCGGCGTTCTCTCAGCCTTCGAGACCCTGGAGACCCTCGAGGATGCCGGCATCGAGACGACCCATGCGGTCGAGGCGGTCATCTGGAACTACGAGGAAGGGGCGCGCTTCACGCCCGGGCTCACCGGGTCCGGCACCCACGCCGGGGCTTACGCCCTGGAGGCTATGCTGGCGCTTCGGGATGGTGACAGGACCACCATGGGTGACTGCGTGGCCCGGTTGAAGGACGCGGTCCCGGCCGCCGCCGGTCGCCAATTGGGCCTTCCCTTCGCCGCCTTCATCGAGGCCCATATCGAGCAGGCCACCCAACTCGAGGACAGCGGCGACACCATCGGCGTGGTCACCGGCATGCAAGGCAACCGGCGTTTCGAGGTCACGGTCACCGGCGAGAACGCGCATGCGGGGACGACGCCCCGGGCCCGCCGAAAGGACGCCTTCGTCGCCGCCACCGACATGACGACGGCGCTTCGCGACGTTTTCTGGGACGAAGACGACGTGGCGCGGTTCACCGTCGGCAAGTTCGAAGTGGCGCCGGGTGCCAAGTCCGTGGTTCCCGGCCACGCCGCCTTTTTCATCGATTTCCGTCACCCGTCAGCCGAGTCTCTCAAGACCATGGGCGATCAGGTGGCCGCCGTCTGCGACCGGCTGAAGGGTCCCTGCCAGGTGCGGGGCGACGAAGTGTCGAGCGCCCGGCCGGTCGTCTTCCCGGACGACATGCAAAACCGCATCCGGGCATCGGCCGAAGCGCGTGGTTACCGCAACCGCCCGCTGCTCTCCGGCGCCGGCCACGACGCGCGTTTCATGGTCGACGATTGCCCCACCGGCATGGTCTTCATCCCGTGCCTGAACGGCGTCAGCCACAACGAGGCGGAGCGGGCCGAACTGGACGACATGGCCGCCGGCACCCAGGTCGTCTGTGACGTGGTGGCGGGATTGGCGCAAACCTAATCCAGGCGCGGCAGCCCAAACCGGCGCCGCTGGACCGGAGGCACGACGCTCAGACGATGATCATCAGAGTCGCGACGGAGACGGACCGCCCGGCAATCGCAGCCGTACAAGCCGCCAGCTGGCGGACGGCTTATGCCGATGTTCTTCCGAAAGACTATCTCGACAACCGCTTGGACGACGACATTGCGGCCCATTGGCGCAACCAGGACATCGCGGACGGCGACGTGGTGATGGTCGCCGAGGATACGGATGTTGTCGGGTTCATCGCGATTTGGGTCCGGCCGACGCCTTACATAGACTATTTACACGTCCTGCCGGGTTTCCGATCCAAGGGTGTCGGGCGGCTGTTGATGCGTGTCGGCGCCAAGGCGCTTTTGGATGCCGGACAGCGAACAGCCTTTCTATGGGTCGCCGTCGGCAACACGCGGGCCATACGGTTTTACGAGAATCTGGGGGGACAGCTCTCCGAACGCACCGATTTGGACCTGTTCGGCACCGATGTTCCGAGCATCAAGGTCTTATGGCTCGACATCGAGACGATTTTGACCGCGAGGTAGCCGACCGGGATGCCGGCGCCCAGGCCCGGTCGCGATCACCCCCTGACCCGATCGTTCGCCGGGTCGGATATGGGCTCGGAGACGACCGTCGCCCGGCAACGCGACCCCAGGATTCCGATTTCGAGCTCGGTGCCGGGTTCCGCCCTCGCGGCATCGATGAAACCCATGGCAATGTTCTTGCCGACCCGATGTCCGAAACCGCCGGATGTGACGGTACCGACGAGGTTGCCGCCGGCGTAAATGGAATCACCCGCATGAGCGGGCGCGACATCGCTGTCGACGATCATCGGCACGAAACGGCGCCGGGGTCCCGCCGCTGCCCGCGCCGCCAAGGCCGCCTTGCCGGGGAAGTCGGGCTTTTCCAGATCGACGAAACGATCGAGGGACGATTCGAAGGGATCGTATTCGCTGATCAAATCCGCCTTCCAGTGGCGATAACATTTTTCCAGGCGCATGGACTCCGTGGCGTAGAGGCCGAAAGGCCTGAGATCGAACTCGGCGCCCGCTTCCGCGAGGATTTGGAAAGCGAGAAGGAGCTGTTCGTTAGGCACATGCAACTCCCAACCCAGTTCGCCGGAAAAGCTGACCCGCATGGCGATCGCCTCGGCATGGCCGATGAAGACAGGTTTCGCCGTTAGCCATTTGAACCCGGCGTTCGACCAGTCGGTGCGTGGCGACACTTTGGCCAGGAGATCGCGCGACCGCGGGCCGGCGACGACCAGGATGGTGTCCCTATGGGTGCGGTTGCAGATGTCGACGCCTTCGGCCGGCAGGTGATCGTTGAGCCAATCCCAATCATGGGCTTCCGAGGCCGCCGCCGAGCCGTACCAGAACCGGTCTTCGGCCAGCATGGCGATGGTCGCCTCACTCAGCACATGGCCCTTTTCCGTCAGGGAATAGGTCAGGGCGATGCGCCCGACGGCCTTCGGGATCGAACTGCAGGTGAGACCGTCGAGCCATTCGGCGGCCTTGGCCCCGCTGATCTCGAAACGGTTGAACCCCGAGACCTCCATCAAGCCGACACGCTCTTGAACCGCCTTCACTTCTTCGGCGATGACCGCCTCCGTGGGCCGGAAACGGAAACTGTGTTGGTCGACGAAATCCGGGGACGGTTTGAAAAACAACGCCCGCTCCCAGCCGGCGACAACGCCGAACGCGGCACCCCGGTCCTTGAGAACGGAATAGAGGGGCGTCGTCTTGGCCAGCCGGCCGGCCGGTCGGAACTCGTGCGGCATATGGAAGCGGAATTCGTTCCGGTAGTCCTCGATGGCCTTGAGCGCCGTGAACTCCGTGTTGGCGTAAGCCGTGAAACGGCGCGGGTCCAGGCACCAGCTGTCCCATTCGCTTTCGCCGTGAACCATGATCTCGGCGAGGATCTTGCCATGGCCGCCACCCTCGCCGATACCGGCGCGAAGGCCGATGATGCAATAGGCGTTGCGCTTGCCCGGCACCCGGCCGACCAGGGGAAGGCCGTCCGCCGTATAGGTGATGGGGCCGTTGATGATGGAATGGATGCCGGTCTCCATCAGGCACGGCATGCGTTCGAAGACGCGTTCCATGTTGTCGAGACAGCGGTCCAGGTCGTCGGGGCAAAGGGCGTTGGCGAAGTTGGGGTCGATCCCGTCCATGCCCCATGTCTTGCAGTTCTGTTCGTAGATGCCGACGAGCAGGCCGAACTTCTCCTGGCGGGAATAGAAGTCGTCGAGTGGATCGCGGATCAAGGGCACTCTATGATCCAATGCCTCCAATTCAGGGATCGGCTCGGTCAGGAAATACTGGTGCTCCATGGAAACGACCGGGTGCTCGACGCCCATCAAGGCGGCCACCTCGTTGATCCGGTAACCGCCCGCGTTGACCACCATCTCACAGGTGATGTCGCCTTTCGTCGTATGCACCGTCCATTCACCGCCCGGCGCCTGGGTCAGGCCGACGACAGGTGTATGCCGGTAAACCTCGGCTCCGGCCTTGCGGGCGCGCCGGGCCAGGGCCTGGGTCAGTTGTGCCGGGTCGATGTCGTCGTCGAGGGGATCCCACAAGGCGCCCAGGAGTTCGTGGGTTTCGATCAGCGGGTGGCGGCGTTTGCATTCTTCGGCGTCGACGAGTTCGAAATCGACGCCCATGCCCTTGGCCATGCCGATGAAATGCTGGTAGCCGTCGATATGGTCCTGACTGGCGGCGAAGCGCAGTCCGCCGCTGGCGTGATGGTAGTTGATGGGATAGTCGGGATCGTCGGCCATGTCCTTGTAAAGCTGGATGGAATGGCTCTTGAGGGCGACCATGGTCTGCACGGCGCCGAAATTGGTGACCTGGGCGGCCGAATGCCAGGTCGTGCCCGACGTCAGTTCGTCACGCTCGACCAGGACGACGTCGGTCCAGCCCTGCTCGGTCAGATGATAAAGCGCGCTGCATCCGCCGATGCCACTACCGATGATGACGACACGAGCCTGCGACTTCATGGCCTCGTTCCCTCCCAGATATTTATTCTTCGCGTCGCCGACGCCGGGTTAATGGCGACAGACGTCAATCCGCACCGGCGGCAACCGGTTCGACCCGGTATCCGAACTCGGCCGCCCCCTCGCAGAGCCAATGCCAGAAATCGCGGGCGAAACTGCGGGCCACGAAGACGTCGAAGGCGTGGGGTTCGACGCAGTGGAGGACCACCGTGAAGGGGCCGATCAGGGTGCCGGCCGAGGCGCCGGGGGCGAAGCGGTCGGGGTGCAGGTCAACGGGGCAGCCCTTGGCCAGCAGGTCACGGCTTCTAGCGCCGGCGACGCGGATGACCGTGCGCCCCGAGGTGACCGGAGTGATGGCGATGCCACCCTGCCCCAGCCCGAGACGTAGGCGTTCCTCGAGAAGCCCGCCCGCATGGCGGGCCGAGACGGCGAGCCAACGGTCCGGCGCCAGCCACAGGACGGCGGAACCCTGGCCGTCCTCCGACGCCGTGCCCGGCTCGACCGGCAGGGGGCAACCGGTTTCCGTTTTGACCCCGTGTGCGAAGGCGCCGTCCGATGCGTCGCCGGCCAGATGGACCAAAGCCAGGCCGCGCCGTTCGGTCAAGAAGACGCCGGGATGGCCGCCAGTGTCGGCACCGTAGGTGCCGGGTCGGTAGTGGGCGGCCAGCGCCGATCTTGGCATGGCATCAGGCACGGAGACGTTCCCCCTTGGGGTCGATGAAGCACGGCTCGGTGACGAAGACCTGGACCGATTCGTCGGTCACCGGCGAATAGGCGTAAAGGGTCTCGCCCAAGCGGTCCCTGCCGCCCAGGGCGATCGGGTGGCCGAGATTGGGACTGTAGGCGTTGGACGTCACCTCGCCCTGCAGGACGACGGGTGGTGCGGCGGCCGGATCGAGGACGAGCTGGGCGCCGCGCGGCACTTTGGATTTGCGATCGACGGGGATGAGGCCGACCAATTGCTTGCGCGCACTTGATTTGAGCGCCGGGCGATCGAGGCCGCGCCGGCCGATGAAATCCTTGGTCTTCGAGAGCATGCCCGAGAAGCCGAGATCATCCGGGCTGGCGCGGCCGTTGAGTTCGCCGCTGACGATATGCCCCTTCTCCATGCGCAGGATGTTCATGGCCTCGGTGCCGTAGGCCACAATGCCGAATTCCTCGCCCGCCTCCAAAACCCGCTCCCAGACGTCGAGGCCGAAATCGGCGGGCACGTTGATCTCGTAGGCCAGTTCGCCGGAGAAACTGATGCGGAAGAGGCGGCCGGGTGCGCCTGCGATGGTGCCGTCGCGGAAGGCCATGAACGGGCAGGCTTCGTTGGAGACGTCGATGTCGTCGGTCAGTTTCTCGAGCACCCGGCGGCTGTGTGGGCCGGCCAAGGCCATGGCCGCCCATTCCTCGGTCACCGAGATCAGGTGAACGTCGAGGTCCGGCCAGACGACCTGGGCGTGGTACTCGAGATGCCGCATGACCTCGATCGCCTTCGCCGTCGTCGTCGTCATCATGTAGTGGTTGTCGGCGAGGTGGGTGGTCGTGCCGTCGTCGAAGACGAGGCCGTCCTCCCTCAGCATCACCCCGTAACGGACCTTGCCGACGGGCAGCTTGGCGAAGCCGTTGATGTAGACCCGGTTGAGGAACTCGGCAGCGTCGCGGCCCTTGATGTCGATCTTGCCGAGCGTTCGCGCTGGAACGACGCTTCGGGTCGGAAGGCGCTCAGGGTCTCGTCGTAGCGGATCTTGCCCTTGGCCTGGCTCAGTAGGTGGACGCTCGGCGTCCAGCCGCCGGAGACGGCGATGAGGTCGCAGTCGACGGTCTTCACGTCACCGGAGACGGCTCCCGACCCGCTGTCATAGGCCATCACCTTGGCGGCGCGCACCGCCTTCCTGCCTTCGACGCCGACGACCACGTGGCCGGCCATGAGGCCGATGCCGGCCGCCTTGAGATCGATCGCCGCCTCGTAGGTGCTGTCATTGTTAGTGAAGACAACGGCCTTGTCGCCGGCGCGAACACCAAAGCGGTTGGCGTAAGCCTGGGCGGCGGAAGCCAGCATGACGCCGGGCCGATCGTTGTCGTCGAAGGTGAGCGGCCGCTCGATGGCGCCGGTGGCCAAGACCACTTCCTTGGCCCGCACTTGCCACAGGCGCTGGCGCACCTGATGCGCCGAGGGTTCGGTTTGATGATCGGCGATGCGTTCGGCGATGAGCAGCATGTTGTGGTCGTAATAGGCGGTGACCGTCGATCGTTCGAGCAGCGTCACCTCGGGCAGACTTTCGAGCTCGGCGACAACGCCGGCAACCCAGTCGGCGGCCGGCTTGCCGTCGATGGCGACGCGGCGGTTTAGGAGCGACCCGCCCCAGTCGGGACCGCTGTCGGCCAGAATGACCCGGGCGCCGGCCCGTCCGGCGGCGAGCGCCGCCATCAGGCCAGAAGGGCCGCCGCCGGCGATGAGCACGTCGCAATGGGCGTAGCGGTGGTCGTAGCGGTCCGGGTCTGGACCGTCGGGCGCCCGGCCGAGGCCGGCCGCCTTGCGGATCCAGTGCTCATAGTTGTGCCACAGCTTGGCCGGGGCCATGAAGGTCTTGTAGTAAAAACCGGCCGGGATCAGCGGCGCGACGAGATCATTGACGGCGCCGATGTCGAAGTTCAACGACGGCCAGCGGTTCTGGCTCTCCGCAATAAGCCCGTCGAAGAGCTCGACCTCGGTAGCGCGGAGATCCGGTTCGATGCGGTCACCTCCGCGCAGTTGCACCAGCGCATTGGGCTCCTCGACCCCGGCGCTGACGATGCCGCGCCGGCGGTGGTACTTGAAGCTGCGCCCGACCAGCCTGACGCCATTGGCCAAGAGCGCCGAGGCCAGGGTATCGCCGGCGAAGCCTCCGTATTCGATGCCGTCGAAGGTGAACTTCAGCGGCTTCGAACGGTCGATGCGCCCGCCGGAGGCGTTGCGGTACGCTTGATCCGTCATCCGCCGCCATCTCCTTCCATGTCATCATGGGGAGGAGCCGACCCGATGATGGCGTGGGTCGTCGTATCGCGGCGGACCTTCAGGTAGCGCCGGCAGCCGGCCGTGTGCTGCCACAATTCGTCGTGCGGGCCTTTCGGGTTGTCGCGGAGGTAGATGTAGTCGGCCCAGTCGGCGTCGGTCGCCGTCTCCGGGTCGGGGCGCTTCGACGCCGCGTCGCCGGCGTAGGTGAATTCCGTCTGGGCCCGCTCGCCGCACCAGGGACAGGGGATCAACAGCATGGCGTCCCCCTAATGGGCATTGGGCACCGGCCCGGCGCCCTTCTCGTCCAGTACCGCACCCCGCGCAAAACGGTCGAGGGTGAAACACGCATTCAATTCATGGGGCTGGTTTTGGGCCACCGTATGGGCGAAGACCCAGCCCGACCCCGGCGTCGCCTTGAAGCCGCCGTAACACCAGCCACCGTTTAGGTAGAGGCCGTCGACGGGGGTCTTCGAGATGATCGGGCTTCCGTCCATGGTCATGTCCATGACGCCGCCCCAACTCCGCATCAGTCTCAGGCGGCTGAAACTGGGAAAGAGCGCCAGCACCGAACTGACCACATGGCGGATGATCGGGAAATTGCCGCGCTGGGCGTAGGAATTGTAGAAGTCGAGATCGCCGCCGAACACCAGCTCGCCCTTGTCCGACTGGCTGATGTAGCAGTGCGCGGCACCGGAGGTGACGACGGTGTCGAGGCAGGGTTTGATCGGCTCCGGGACCATGGCCTGCAGGACGTGCGATTCGATGGGCAGGCGCAATCCGGCCAGGGCCGCCACCTGGCTCGTATGGCCGGCGACGCAGAGGCCGACTTTGCGGGCGCGGATCGCCCCCTTGGTCGTCTGCACGCCGCGCACCTGGCCGTTCTGCACGTCGATGCCGGTGATCTCGCAGTTCTGGATGATGTCGACGCCTAGCCCGTCGGCGGCCCGGGCGTAACCCCAGGCGACGGCATCATGCCGGGCCGTACCGCCACGGGGCTGCAAGAGCCCGCCCATGACCGGGAAACGCGCACCTTGCGAGCAATCGAGCCTCGGCACCATGGCCGCCACTTCCGGCCGCGAGAGATATTCCGCGTCGATGCCGTTCAGCCGCATGGCATTGCCGCGCCGCTGGAAGGCGTCGACCTGGGCGTCGGTGTGGGCGAGATTGAGGACGCCCCGCTGCGAGAACATGACGTTGTAGTTGAGGTCCTGGGAAAGCCCCTCCCACAGCTTCATGGATTTCTCGTAGAAGAGCGCGTTGCCGCGAAGCAGGTAATTGGAGCGCACGATGGTGGTGTTGCGCCCGGTATTGCCGCCGCCGAGCCAGCCCTTCTCGAGGACCGCCACGTTGGTGATGCCGTGTTCCTTGGCCAGGTAATAGGCGGTGGCCAAGCCGTGACCGCCGCCGCCGATGATGACCACGTCGTATTCCGGCTTCGGCTCCGGACTGCGCCAGGCCTCCGGCCAGTTCTCGTGGCGGCTCAGCGCGTTCCTGGCCAGGCTGAAGATGGAATAGCGCGTCATGACGCCGCGTGCCCCCCAATAACTCGACTGGCCTTTCTAGCGCCGAACGGGCGCCAGCGCACGCGTCAAAAACGACGTGATTTTTTAGGCACGCGTCGTCTAGCGGCCGGCGGCGAGGGCTTGGTTGAACTTGTCGATGACGGCGTCGGCGACGTCCTTCGAACACATCAGGTAGCGCCTGTTGCCGGGCGGGATGTCGGTCATCTCGATGGCCGCGATGTCCTCACCGGCGATGCCCAGACGATCGGCCAGGCTCTCGAACTCCTCGGGCGCGGCCAGTATGTAGTCGAAACGTCGGCCCAGAAGCATGCGGACCAAGCCGCCGACGTCCTGTGTCGTGCGCACCATCGGCGGTTTGTTCGCCTGGATCAGGTCATCGGCGAAGGGCCCGTAGGAATAGCCGGTCTTGGCCCCGAAACGGAGCTGCTTGTCGGCGAAGAGGTCGGCCAGCGTCCGGTGTCCGAAGACGTCCCGGTTGTCGGCCCGGGCGACGACCACCTGCGGACGGTCGCGGTAGACCGGATCGCTGAACTTGGCGAATGCCTCGCGCTCTGGCTTCTTGAACCAGCCCGGCGTACAGACGGCTTCGCCGCCGCGCCGGACGCTCTCGATCTGCCCCTTGCCCGAACTATGCACCCAGGTGAACGGGATGCCGGCTTTTTTCAGGGCCTGCTCGACCGGCCCCGAAACCAGCCCGCCCTTGGTGCCGTCGGTGTTGGAGGTGTAATAGGGCGGCCGGTCCTGGTAGAGCAGCTGCAGGGGCTCGGCGGCCAAGGCGGTGCGAACGGGCGGGAGTCAGTTTTTGTTGTAGGGCTGGGCGGCATTCGCGATAAACGGGTGGGCATCGGAGAAAGCGCATATGCCGATCGATTGGAACAATCCCGAGATCGTCGAATCCGTCGGGGGAATGCTGTCGCTGGCCCTGTTGGCCTTCGGCGGCTTTTTTGCCTTCCGTCCCGCCGTCGATTGGCTGAGGATCCGCATCAGTGGCCACCAACCGAACATCTCCTGGCAGCGGTTTCTCGCCTTCGCCGTGATCACCGCCGTTCTGAGTTTCGCGCTCGACTTCTGGTTGCCGGGGGATCCCGGTGCGTCGGTTGAATCCTCACAGGACAGCGGCCCGGATTATTCCGTTCTATTCGACGCAATCGAATCGAAGTTAGGCCATTGGGGTCTCATCCTCTCGCTCGCGGGAAGTGCCCTATTTATTTTGTGTGCGATCATCTTCGGCTACCTGCTTCCCGTATTCCGCTTCGTCTTCGACGTTCTCTTCCTGGCGGCGAGATGGGTAACCGCAAAACTCGGCGCCAATCCGGTCGACGGGGAGACGCCGACGAACGCCTGCCAAATCGGCGAGGCTAAAAAGGCGTTGTCGGGCATCTTGATCCTCGTCGCAGGTGTTCTCCCCGCCGTCGCCGTTCTTTTGCGGCCGCCACGGGAAGGCGGTGCCGTCGCCGCGCCGAGACCACGCTCCGGTGAACCGGAATTGGAACTGCTGTTCGGGTTCACCAAGAACGACTTGATCGCCATGTCGGAGGTCCTGGTCCTCGGCACGGTCGTCATCGCATTGGCCTCGATGATCGTTTTGCCCATCGTTCGTCACGTGATGAGGGCGATCCCGCCGCCCGGATACACGCGCCGGGAAATCCGCCGCGTTGGCTATTGGATCGTCGCCGTGTGGCTGGCCATGATGATGATTATTCAGCCGTGGGGATTGGATTTCCTTCCCCAGTTCCTTTTGGTCGCCGCGGTTCTCTGGCTGGTGCGGCCGGTTTTGGAATGGTTGCGCCTGTGGTCCAATCAAGTTGGACGGCCCTACGCGATTGGCCGTGTTATTTTGTTTTGCGTCTCGATCGTGCTTGTCGCCGTGGCGTCCCGACAAATGGGGTTGCCAGAACTCGATTTCGAGAGCTTGTCCGGAAGGAACGCCGGAAAAATCGCAGAGCTCACGAACCTCAACCAGCTATTCGAAGTCTTGTTCGCCAAGGAGAGCTTGATCGGATTGGTATCACTTATCTTCATCGTCGGTGTCGCCAATCCCATGGCGCGCTTGGCCGTCGACATCGTCTCCCACGAAGCCGCACGTAAACTAGTCATCTGGAACTGAAGTTCAATTCATAATAAGGTTTTCTCTCGAGACGGATCATCGAGGGGGGGTGTCATGACGCCTACCAGGGGCCGGCAAGCGCCGGTCGTTGAATTGAGCGAAGAAGAGCGGAGATTTTTGCAAGGCCAGGTTCGGCGTCACCGTGTTGCGCGTTCAATGTCGGAGCGTTGCCGTATCATTCTAAGATGTGCTGATGGGCTGACGAGCAAGGCGGTTGCGGCGGAGGTTGGGGTTCATGAACACACGGTCG
>Ga0209144_1000145_pt1 | contig 14707 bp, 12 predicted proteins | sample WorMettrBAHAMAS1_FD_187392 | JGI IMG/M metagenome (GOLD analysis project Ga0209144, IMG submission 187392) | Marine gutless worms symbiont microbial communities from Max Planck institute for Marine Microbiology, Germany - Inanidrilus... | ecosystem: Host-associated > Annelida > Digestive system...
CGACCGTGTGTTCATGAACCCCAACCTCCGCCGCAACCGCCTTGCTCGTCAGCCCATCAGCACATCTTAGAATGATACGGCAACGCTCCGACATTGAACGCGCAACACGGTGACGCCGAACCTGGCCATGCAAAAATCTCCGCTCTTCTTCGCTCAATTCAACGACCGGCGCTTGCCGGCCCCTGGTAGGCGTCATGACACCCCCCCTCGATGATCCGTCTCGAGAGAAAACCTTATTATGAATTGAACTTCAGTTCCAGATGACTAGGAGCGGCGCCTGGGGGCCTTCCCCGGCGCCGGCGGGGTCCCGCCCGCCCCGCTGTTTAAGGGGGACCCATGGCCTATTCCCGCGGTGCCGCGCCACGGTTTCGACCTCGGGTGGCCCCGTGGCCGGAAAGCGGATGGTATGGGCCCCGTTGCGCCATAGATCGAAACGGTCGATCACCACCGGCGCCGGACAGGGGTGACGGATGGCGATCAAACTGACGACGACATCGGCCGACCAACAGTCTTCCGATAAAGCCTCTTCGCGATTGCCGATCACCAGCCGCCGGTTGCCATAGGTGGCAAGACAGCCGAAAGCATCGCAATGTGGCGCATCCGGCATTTGCAATGTGCCGATTGCAGGCAAGGTGGCGGCTTCCGTATGTCCAGCCATGCGCAGCCAGGTCTTGCGAACGTGTCGCGCGCCCGTGCCGCCGGAGAACCGCATTTCGCCGTCGGCTCCCCGCAGAGCATAGACCCGGGCTTCCGAATCGACCCAAACGTGGGGCGGACTGACCGTCGCGAAGGACGCGAACCCGACGGCGATCGGAACCACCCCGAGGAAGCGATGACGGCGACGCCAGATACATAACCACAGACCGCCGTAAGTAATGGCGGCCAATCCCCAGACTGGCATGGCGGGGACCAGGGTGACGGCGCCCGGCCAGGCCGATACGGTCTGCGCTACGGCGACGACCCCGTCGACGCCCCAGGCCGCCGGTGTCAACGCCCAGGCTTCGAGCCCGACCGGCATCAGGAACATGGCGACGACCGACCACGGCATGATCCACAACGCGGTGAGCGGCACGGCGAGCAGATTGGCGGCCAAGCCGTAGTCGGCAAACCGATTGAAATGAAACAACGCGAAGGAGCCGGTTGCAGCGCTGGCCACCAGTGTCGTCAGGAATACGCCGCCGAAATACAGGGCCATCCGTCGCCACGGGCGGTAATACCCGTATCGGTCCGAACGGCGGTCTCTCGAAGACAACGCTTCGTATGCGGCGACGAGTGCCAGTACGGCGGCGAAGGACATCTGGAAACTGGCACCAAACAGGCTTTCCGGCGTGAAAAGCAGGACCAGGAAGGCGGCCCAGGCGACGGAGCGTACCGACAATCCGCGTCGGTCGATGATGACGGCGATCAGGGCGAAACAAAGCATGATGAAAGCCCGTTGGGTGGGCAAGGTGGCGCCGGCGATCAGGGCGTAACCGAATGCCGCCAAAATCGCCCCGAGCGCGGCCGCTTTCTTGATGGGGAAGCGGACGGCGACACCCGGCACCGCGGCCAGGATCAGTCTTAGACCCGAGAACACGGTGAGTGCGGCGAGGCCGACGTGAAGTCCCGAGATGGCGAGCAGATGGGCCAATCCCGAACGGCGCAACGCTTCCATCACGGCTTCCGGTACGGCCCGACGCTCGCCCGTGATCAGCGCGGCGACAACCGTGCCCGCACCCTCACCCAATCGCCGGGCCAGATGTCCGGCTGCGTCGCCATCAACCTTACCCGGACCCTTTCCGGTGTTTTATGGGCGGCAATGCCCGAAACACGGGGTTTTTCGAGCACGATCCGCAAACCGCTGGGAAAGGTCTCGACCCGTTGGATACGACCGGTGAGTGTCGTCGGCCCGATCGCCTTTTCGAGCACGGCCGCGGCCACGATTTGGGTGCGGACCGATGCGGCGCTGAAACCCAAAGCGATAACGGCCACGGCGATGAAAGCCAACCGCGCGACGGTTGGCAATGCCCCGTCCCTCTTGCGACCGAGGGCGAGGGCGGCGGCCAGTGAGACCACGACCACGAGCGGACCAAAAGCCACCGGCGGTTCTTGCAATTGGCTGAAATAAAGGGCAATGCCGATGCCGAACCCGACCGGCAACCAGAGCGGCCAGCGCCCTCGTTCCGATATCAAGGCGGCTCCAAACGGACCGATGATGCGCCAAGACATGGCGTCCCCCGCAGCGATACGCCGCGCGTTGGTCCGGAAGGCCGGTCTAAGTTACTATTTCTGCGTTATTCTTCCGGCGCGCAACTACCGGACGTAAATGTATCCCAATGCGCTGCTCACGAAAAGTTCGCTCATGAACGGTGAGTTCATCGACCCTTCCGTAAACTGATAAACCCCTTCCTGGGTCGGTATCAGCTGGAACTCGGCGGTTTTGGATGGCGCGAATCAGGGCAATTGGTTTCTACACCGATGCCGTCATAGACGACCTTGTTGACGGCGGTCGTCGGGAAAAAATTGTCGGCGCGGAACCAATTCAACTCGTCGCTTGCGTTGGTAACCCGCAGGACCACGGGTTCGCCTACGGTCATTTCCAACAGACCATTGGAAAAACTGTCGTTGACGTATTCGATGTCAATGGTTTCCGCCTGGTCCCATTTTACGGCGGACTGCTCGGCGCTGGCGGTGGCACAGCTGGCATACATAGGGAAGAGAAATCACCCCCTCGCTCGACATCTGGCTGGCGGTGCAGCCGCCCATCATGGCTGCGGCCGCAACAACAGGTAATCCCCAAAGCGCTTTCATCCCCAATCTCCGGATACCGTGAGAAAACCGGGGCGATGATAGCAATCTCGACCGATGGCAACAAAGGGTTTCCACCCGGGCTACCAGGATATTTTGACCCGGATATCGATCGGAGTCCTGCGATTACCGCCGAAATTCTAGGAAAACGGCCGATAATGCGATGCAACATGGGTGCTGCACTTGCTAACAAAATATGGTAAATACCTCCTGCCCCAGGATAATTCACGGGCGTAGCAAGAGGAAATCCATGGCCGTCGTCACCCGATTCGCTCCATCACCAACCGGTTTTCTCCATATCGGCGGCGCCCGCACGGCGCTTTACAACTGGTTGTTCGCGCGCCACCACAGGGACTATGGGGACGGCGGGCGTTTCCTTCTGCGCATCGAGGATACGGACCGCAAGCGCTCGACCCAGGAGGCCGTAGACGCCATCTATGAAGGGCTGAAATGGCTTGGCCTTGACTGGGACGGTGATGCGGTTTCGCAGTTTACCCGGGTCGAGCGACACAGGGATGTGGTCCAATCCCTGCTCGCCGAGGGGAAAGCCTATAAGTGCTTCTGCACGCCCGAAGAACTGGCCGAAATGCGCGAACAGGCGCGCGCCGAAGGCCGCCAGGCCCGGTATGACGGACGCTGGCGGGATCGCGATCCGGCCGACGCTCCGCCGGGCATCGATCCGGTTATTCGTTTGAAGGCGCCGACCTCCGGGGAGACTGCGATCGGCGACCTGGTTCAAGGCGACGTCACGGTCAACAACGACCAGCTCGACGACATGGTTCTCATGCGCGGCGACGGGACACCGACCTATATGCTGGCCGTCGTCGTTGACGACCACGACATGGGGGTCACCCACGTCATCCGTGGCGACGACCACCTGACCAACGCCTTTCGCCAAACCCAGCTTTTCCGGGCCATGGAATGGGACACACCGTTGTTCGCGCATATTCCTCTTATCCACGGACCGGACGGGGCGAAAATGTCCAAACGTCACGGTGCCTTGGGCGTCGAAGCCTATCGCGATCAGGGGTTCCTGCCGGAGGCATTGCGAAACTACCTGCTCCGCCTTGGCTGGTCGCACGGTGACGAAGAACTCATAGCGACGGAACAAGCCATTCAGTGGTTTGGTCTCGACGCCGTTGGAAGATCTCCGGCCCGTTTCGATTTCGCCAAACTGACGAGCCTCAACGGGACCTATATCCGGCAAACAGATAACGCACGATTGGTCGATCTCGTAGAATCGGGTTTGAGGGATACGCTTGACGGCGGACTTGCGGAAGAGACCCATAGTCGGCTAAACAAGGGTATGGATGGTCTAAAGGAACGCGCTAAAAATATATTGGAACTTACTGATAATTCATCATTTTATGCAAAAAAGCGCCCCATAGATCTCAACGAACAAGCCCGTAATACCCTAAACGATACCGACGTTCGCCGAAGGCTCGGCGAATTGCGCACCCTGTTGGCAGGAACCGATCCCTGGACCGTGTCCGCGATCGAGGAGAAGGTCCGCGCTTTCGCCGACCAGAACGGCTTGAAATTGGGCAAGGTCGCCCAGCCAATCCGCGCAGCCGTCACCGGGACGAATGTGTCACCGGGGATCTTCGATGTGTTGGAAGTCCTCGGCCGCGACGAGACGCTGGGACGTTTCGACGACGCATTAATAGTTGCGTGAAGGAGATTGCTTGCGTCGCCTGTCATTAAAGGTACGGCGTGTGAAGGAATACAGAGGAAGGCCCAGAGCCTGCATTGCTAGGAGAGGAGAAATAACCAATGAAGAAAAAGTCTCAAGGTGGGGGGAAAGGATATACGCTAACGAACAACCGCACGGGAGCGAAGTACGATCTGCCCGTCTTGAAATCGTCTGTAGGACCCAATGTCATTGACGTCCGCAGGCTATACGGCGAAACTGACCATTTTACCTACGACCCTGGGTTTACATCGACAGGCAGTTGCGAGTCGAAGATAACCTTCATCGACGGCGACAAGGGCGTTCTCCTCTACCGAGGTTATCCGATCGACGAATTGGCGGAAAATTCCGACTTTCCAGAGGTTTGCTATCTACTGCTCTACGGCGAGCTGCCGACGCCCGATCAGAAAAAGCAGTTCGAGCACGACATCACCTACCACACCATGTTGCACGAGCAGCTCAATTACTTCTTCCGGGCCTTCCGTCGCGACGCTCATCCAATGGCGATCATGTGCGGCGTCGTCGGTGCCTTGTCGGCCTTCTACCATGACTCCACTGATATCGCCGACCCCCGTCATCGGCTGGTCGCATCCTATCGCCTGATCGCCAAGATGCCGACCATCGCCGCTATGGCCTATAAGTTCTCCATCGGCCAGCCCTTTCAATATCCGCGCAACGATCTAACCTACGCCCAGAACTTCCTGCACATGATGTACGCCACGCCATGCGAGGAGTTCCGGGTCAATCCGGTTCTCGCCCGGGCCATGGACCGGATCTTGATCCTGCATGCCGATCACGAACAGAACGCATCGACATCGACCGTCCGCCTCGCCGGTTCGAGCGGTGCCAATCCGTTCGCCTGTATCTCGGCCGGCATTGCCTCTCTCTGGGGACCGGCTCATGGCGGCGCCAATGAGGCGGTCCTCAACATGCTCGAGCATATCGAGCATCCCAAGAACATCCCCGAGTACGTCAGGCGGGCCAAGGACAAGGATGACCCGTTCCGCCTCATGGGCTTCGGCCACCGCGTCTACAAGAACTTCGATCCGCGTTCGCGGGTCATGCAGCGGACCTGTCACGAGGTGCTTTCGGAGCTCGGCATTAAGAACGAACCGTTGCTCGATATCGCCATGGAATTGGAGCGCATTGCCCTCGAGGACGACTATTTCGTTGAAAAGAAGCTCTACCCGAACGTCGATTTCTATTCGGGCATCATCTTCAAGGCCATGGGCATCCCGACGTCCTTGTTTACGGTTATCTTCGCCGTCGCGCGGACCGTCGGCTGGGTCGCCCAGTGGAACGAGATGATCGAAGACCCGTCGCAAAAGATCGGGCGGCCGCGGCAACTCTATACCGGCGCCACGAAGCGCAAGTACATCCCGGTGCATTTGCGCATGTCATGATTGCAGGCGGTCTTGGCGGCGGCCGTCATGACGGTTTCCGCGGACCGGAGGAGATACGCGGTCACGCGGTGGCGAGAGTGTAAAAGGCGTCCGGTCGATCTTGGATGGCGGCCAGGACCTGCGCATCGATCCCGCCGCGTTCGGCCATCGGAACCATAATTGCCATGATTTGTTCGAAGTCGAGACGTCCCCGGTAAGGGCGATTTTGGGCCAAGGCCTGGAAGATGTCAGCGACGGCCAGTATACGCGACGGTAGATCGAGCTGATCGCCGCTAAGCCGGTAGGGATAACCAGTGCCGTCGAGCCTTTCATGGTGGTTGGCGGCCCAATCGACGATCGGTGAGTCCTTGAAACACCACTGCAATGCGAGACGTGTGTCGACGGAATGGCGTTTCATTTGGGAAAACTCGGTATCGTCGAGTTTTCCCTGTTTGTGAAGGATTTCGTCCGGCACGCGCAACTTGCCGACATCATGAAGCAACCCGGAGACGAGTATTTGTTTCTGCTCCCAACTGCTCAATCCAAGGATGCGGGCGAGCTTCATGGCGATCTGGGCGACCCTCTCTGAGTGCTCGACGGTAAACGGGCTCTTGGCGTCGACGATCCTCGAAAGGAACGTCGCCAGATTGATCACCTCGGAGATCTTCAGGTGCATATCATAGGAGCCGTCCCGGCCCAGGGAATCGCCGATACCCTCAATGAAACTGCGGTTCATCGAGAACCAGAATCCTTCGATTCGGACCAGTTCGATCATTGCCTCGCAATAGTCGGGATGGAATAGCGTTCCCGCATGTTTTTGTATTTCGGCGGCGATTTGCTCGCCGTGAAGGATGATCGAATCGGGATGGTCATCGCCGACGACTTGGGCGCGCAGGGCGTCGACCCGGTCGGCCAGGAAGATCAGAGCGGCGGCATCGCGGTCTGCCGGGTCAAGGTCCCGGTCGCGCAGGTCCTTCCAGGGCGTGTGATGGTATCGGCAAGCCGGCGCGAACGAGCGCAGGACAAGGCAATTGTCCAGGTAGTTATGGCCGCGGATACAATGATCGGTCAGCCCAGCCGGGTTCTTTTTCGCGATCAGTCTTTCGTGTTCGGAAACCGATGAAACACCGCAATCGTGGAGCAAACCGGCAAAAAAGGAGAACTCCTGGCGGCTTTCCGAAAAACCAAGCCGTTTAGCACATTCGTAAGCGATGAAGCCGACCCGATGGCCATGATTGAAATCGTCGATGGCAACGTAATCGAGGGCTCTTGCGATCATCAGGATGGCGTGACGGAGATCGACATTGACGGCCTCATCGTCGACCTCCCTGGCATCCAGGTCCGTTTGCAACGGGGTATGATCGGCCTTTCCGTATAGACGGCTGATGCTGCCGCGAAAAGCGGTCAGGGCCGGGGTGCTGGCGAACGCCGACGGAACGATCGGTGCCGCCGAATGACAGACGGTGTCAACGCCTTCACTGTGCATGGATGGTCCCTTCTGGGATCGGGTTGACGCCTCGACGACGAGGATCACTAGCTGTTCAGAACGGTCGACAGGGTCTCTGCCTGCTTGGCCAGGTCATTGGACACGGTCAAGACCTCGCCCGAAATCTCATTGACCTCGATGACGTTACCGTTGACGTCGACGATGCTCGACGTGACCTCGGTGACGCCGGCCGACGCTTCTTGCACGTTGCGGGCGATCTCCTCCTGGGTCGCCGCGCCCTGCTCCTCGACGGCCGCCGCGATGGCGCTGGAGACCTCGTTGAAGGACGCGATCTTGGTACTGATGTCAGCGATCGACTGGACTGCCGTGCCGGTCGCGCCCTGGATCTGTTGGACTTGCTGCTGGATTTCTTCCGTCGCCTTGGCCGTTTGATTGGCCAGATTTTTGACTTCCGAGGCGACGACCGCAAACCCTTTGCCGGCCTCCCCGGCGCGGGCCGCTTCGATGGTCGCGTTCAAGGCCAGGAGATTGGTTTGATTGGCGATGTCCGTGATCAGGCCGACCACGTTCTCGATTTCCTGAGAGACATGGGATAGCCCGCCGACCAGTTCGTTGGCCTTTTCCGACTCCGCCACCGCCTCACCGGCCATGGTTGTCGATTGGGTGACCTGGCGGTTGATTTCCTGGATCGAGGCATTCAGTTCCTCGGCTGCCGAGGCGACGGTCTGGGTATTCGTCCCCGCCTCTTCCGCCGCCGCGGAGACTGTCGTTGTCTTCTCGCTAGCCTGTGTCGCCGTCGTGCTCAGCGACTGGGCATTGGCGTTCAGTTCCTGTGAGGCGGCGGCAATGGTGTCGACCATCTCGGCGAATTTCACCATCTTCCGCTCGACACCGTCCGCGGCGGCATTGATCTTGCGGGACGCGTTTCCGTAGGCGCCGAGCATGCCGTGTTCGGCGATGCGCCGGAAGTACTGGTTTTCGGCGATAAAGCCGAGACAGGCCGTCGATTCTCGGACGTAGGCATCGGCGCGGTCGATCATCTCGTTGATCTTCAGGCAAAGCTGGCGTTCGGGGCCATCCGCCTTGGGGATTTTCTTGATGCGGGCTTCGAAGTTGCCCTGGCAGATTTCGTCACAGACCGCGAGGATTTCATCGATCTTGGCATTCGACACGCCACCGTTCGCAGCAACCGGTTGGCCGTTACCTTTTCCAAACATATCAGTCGTTCCTCATCAATCCGGACATGAACTCGTTGTAGCTGACCCCTTTTTCGGACAGGATCCCGAGAGGGGCGTTGACCGATTCCGTCATCCCATCCTTCTTGCTGGCATTGTTCTGTTCGATCCCGAGAAGCTTCTCGTAAAGCGGCATAATTGTGCCGCGGATGGTCTCGCCATTGGGGACACGGCGCGTCGAGTGATACCCGACGATGTTGCCGTTCTCGAAGCTGGGCGTAACATGGGCGATCACCCAGTAGTGATCGCCGTTCTTCGCCGAATTTACGACATAGGCGAAGATCTCTTGGCCTGTCGCCACCGTATCCCACAGTAGTTTGAACACGGCCCTGGGCATGTTCGGATTGCGGATCAGGTTGTGCTGCTGGCCGACGCAATCGTCCTCGTCATAACCTGCGACCTCCAGGAACGTATAGTTCGCATAGGTGATTTTGCCCGTCACGTCGGTCTTGCTGACGATCAGGTCTTCGTGGTCGAAAAACAATTCTTTTCCTGGAAAGTGCATGCTCTGTCCCCAAGCTGTTCCGATGCGGTCCAGGCCAACGAAAAGCCGAACCCGGTGGCTCCGCAGATGGCCCTCGGCGTCCGGCCGAACCGGTGGAGTCCCAGCCCACCGATGGTCAGACCGTTACAATTATTCGAAATATAAAACAAACTTGTGAACCGACTTCCAAAAAAGGGTGGCTCATATGTTAACGGGTGTAAATCCGCAGGGATATTATGGACACTGTTCCGCGGTGTCCGTTGCCATCGTTCCCCGCCGCGCCTTAGGCTGGCCCCGGCAGGCCGAGAGCGTTGACGATGGTCATCACCTCCTGGCGCGCCGCGTGATGTGACGGGCTCAGAGCCTTAGGCCCGGCGGCGTCCTTCAGATCCATAATCGTCAGGCCGGCCAGGAACAGTTCGCGGAAGATGACGCGTTCCGAAAAGCCGGGAACGACCCTGAGGCCGATGCGCTTGCCGAGATCCTTGACCAGGCGGTCGACTTCCCGGGCGTTACGGCTGTCCAGTGTGCCGATCCGATTGCGCAGGATCATCCAGTCGATGGAGCCGCCGTCGCGTTCGGCCCGGGTCTTTTTCTGCTCCCAGACCATCTCTGAATAGTGGCTCGGCGCCAGGATTTGCATCGATTTGCCGTCGACGTGGGCGAGCACGTCGAAATCGACGAGGCTGTCGTTGATCGGTGTCACCAGGATGTCGGCATAGGAATGGGCCAGCCGCGATAGCGGGCTGTCGGCACCCGGCGTGTCGATGACCAGCACATCGTGGTTGACCCAGGCGCCTTCGATCAGGAGCTTGAGTTTCTCGCCGTTGCGTTGCTCCTCGCCGCCCGTTTCCATACGAAAATGTTCGGGCATCTTGACGTCGTTGCCGCTGGCCTCGATGAACCATTTCCGGTTGGCGAGGTAGCGGCTCATGGTGCCCTGGCGGGCGTCGACGTCGATGGTGGCGACCCGGCGACCCTGGCGCAGGAGGGTGATGGCGACGTGCATGGCTGCCGTCGATTTGCCGCTGCCGCCCTTCTCATTGCCGAAAACGATGACACGGCCGCGCAAGGTGGCGTCTCCGGTGAGCGGTTCGTTGCCGGCCGAGTTGCCTATGGTGAACATCGGCACCTCATGCGGCCCTGAGCCAGACGGCCGTATCATGGAAAACGGCGCCACCATTGGGCAGGCCACGGTCGGCACTGGTCAACAAATTGATGCCGATCCCTTCCTCGAAGGCGGCGTTGGGCCAGATCCCCTCGACGATGACGACGCCCGGCTGTAGTCCGTCGAAGAGTTTGACGTGGACCACGACACTGCCCTTGTCGTTACCGACCCGGACCCGTTCGCCCTCCTCGATGCCGAGTTCCCCGCAGACGTCCGGATGGACCAATAGGGTCGGACGCCCTTCCTTGCGGCGGGACGACGGCATCTCGGTGAAAGACGTGTTGAGGAACCGTCGGGCCGGTGCCGTGACCAAGCGGAAAGGATGGTCTTCGTCGGCTGCATCGATGACGTCGAGATGGTCCGGCAGCGACGGCATCCCATCGTGCTCGGCCCCAATCGCCGGCCAATCCGGGGCGAAGCGGAATTTACCGTCGGGCGTCTCGAACCCGTTCAGGAAATGGGCTTCCTCGAAGGGCCGCGAGCAATCGATCCAGCGCCTGTCGGCGGCCTCGTCGGCACCGGGCAAGCCCGAGGCCCTAAGCGACTGGTCGATCAATTCCCAGGCGGTCATGGAAAAGCCCGGATGGTCGGCCCCCAACCGTCGGCCCAAGGCATTGATGACGTCGTGGTTGGAGCGGCATTCGCCGGGCGCTTCGATGACCTTACGGGTGACCTGCAGGTAGACGTGGCCACCGCCTTTGTAGAAGTCCTCGTGTTCCAGGAACATGGTCGCCGGCAGCAGGATATCGGCATATTTGGCCGTTGCCGTCATGAACTGCTCGTGGACGCAGAGGAAAAGGTCGTCGCGCCCCAGGCCTTCGAGCACCTTGCCCGTTTCCGGCGCCACCTCGGCCGGGTTGATGTTCTGCATGAGCATGGCCGGACCGGCGGTCCGCCCAGGAGGCTGTCCTCCTCGCCGACCAGGACCGGACCGATCCTGGACATGTCCAGTTGGCGAACCGTTGGGTCCATGATGTCGAGGCCCATGATCTGGGTTTGGTCGAGGCCATACATGCCGGAATTGGAATGGACGGCGCCGCCGCCCCGGTGCTGCCAGGCACCGGTTACGGCCGGCAGGCAACTGACTGCGTGCATGTTGACGGCCCCGTTGCGGCTCCTGGAGAAGCCGTAGCCGACGCGGATGAAACTGCGTTTGGTGGCGCCGTAGTCGCGCGCGAAGGAGAGGATCTCGTCTTCCGAGAGACCCGTGATCGCCGCCGCCCAGGCCAGCGTCCGCGTCGACAGATGCTGTTTCAAGCGCTCCGGTGCGTCCGTGTAGCGTGCCATGTGGGCTTCGTCGGCGAACCCCTCGGCAAACAGCACATGCATGACGGCGCAGGCCAAGGCCCCGTCGGTCCCCGGCCTCAAGGCCAGGTGCACATCGGCGACTTCGGCCGTCGGTGTGCGATAAGGGTCGATCACGACCAGCCTGGCGCCGCGCCCTTTTCGGGCCCGGGTGATGTGGGTCATCGTGTTGACCTGGGTCGATACCGGATTTCCGCCCCAAACGACGATCAGGTCGGCCTCGGCGATTTCGCGCGGGTCGGCGCCCCGAAGCGCGCCGGTTCCGGCCGTCCAGCCACTCCAGCAAAGTGCCGTACAGATTGTCATGTCCTGGCCGGAATAGCCCATGACATGGCGCAGGCGGTTGATGCCGTCGCGTTGCAGGAGCCCCATGGTGCCAGCGAAAAAATAGGGCCACACCGCCTCTGGGCCATGGCGGTCGGTGACCCGGCTAAAGTTGTCGGCGACCTCGTCCAGGGCTTCGTCCCAGGAGACCGGCTCGAACCGGCCCTCTCCCTTGGCGCCGACGCGCCGCATCGGCCGGGTCAGGCGTTCCGGGTGGTGGATGCGTTCCTTGTAATTGGCGACCTTGGCACAGACGACATCGGCGGTGAAATCGTTGTCGGCCGCGCCGCGCACCTTGCCGATGGTGCGGGCGTCCAGGCGCTCGACTTCCAGTGCACAGGTGCTGGGGCAGTCGTGCGGACAACAGGATGGAACGAATTCTGCGGTCATCGGATCGGGCAAGCCGTTGAAATCACCGCCAATCTAATGCCCCCGATCCATGCGGACAAGGGAGGAGCCGGCATCCCTCCGTCGTTGCGGTACCGGGGCGATTTTGAAATCATGGCCCGCAGGAGAGGCCCATGGATACGCAGAGAATCGGTATTACCTGGCAGGTCAGCGATTGCCACGGCTGGGGTATCTTCGGCCTCAACCTGGCCCGTAACCTGCTCGAACAGGGCCCGTGCCGGCCGCTCATGTTTACGCCGCCGACATTCATCGACCTCGACATGGCGGTTCAGGAGACACTGGCTCCCTGTTTTCGCGAAGGCATCAAAATGATCGCCGATCATCAGGAAACGGGCGTCTTTCTCGACAAGTCCGTTGTCCTGCACTCCCTCAACAACGTCTTTCGTCCGACCGCGCTGAGCGCCAGGATCACGGGCCGCGCCAATGTCGGGTTCGTTTTTTTCGAAAGCGCCGATATCCAACCCGACGCAATTGAGCGGGTATCCCGCCTCGACCGCCTCCTGGTCGGTTCGACCTGGAACCTGGAGATGTGTCGCCGCGCCAGTATGGAGAACGTCGCTTTCGTCAGCCAGGGGGTCGACACCGAGATCTTCCGTCTCGGTCCGCGGCAAGGGGTCCCCAGCGGCCGGTTCGTCGTCTACTCCGGCGGCAAGCTGGAATACCGCAAGGGCCAGGATCTGGTTCTCGAGGCGTTCAAGAGATTTCGTCAAAAACACCCGGACAGCGTCCTCGTCACCGCCTGGCAGAACAGCTGGGCGGAAACCGCGGAGACGGTCGTCGTGTCGCCGTATATTTCGGTACCGCCCCGGCAGGACGAGGCCGGCAACCTGAGGATCGAACCCTGGGCGCACGCCCATGGCATTCCCGGAGAGTGTTTCGTCGATCTCGGCTGGACGGCCAACGCCCAGTTGCCGGCGATCCTGCGCGAGGCCGACGTTGCCGTATTTCCAAGCCGCTGCGAGGGCGGCACCAATCTCTGCGCCATGGAGGCCATGGCTTGCGGTGTGCTGACGATTCTCACGGCCAATACGGGGCATCTGGACCTGATCGAGGACGGTAATTGTTACCCGGTGACCGACCAGAAGCCCTGCTTCGACGGCTTCGACAAGACCGGCGAATGGATGGAGGCATCGGTCGACGGAATCGTCGATAGCCTGGAGCGGGCCTATGCGGATACGGAGGACCGTAAACGTCGCGGCGCCAATGGGGCGGCAACCCTGAAGAACCTGTCTTGGCAGGTCCAGGTCCCTGCTCTCGTCGAGGCCATCAGCGATTTGTTTTAGGTCCGATCCGCTCGGACCCGCTGCCAAGGCCGCCTACTCGGTGACGATGCGTTTATCGTTGCCGTGAAAGGCGTGGTAGACGAAGGCGAAGGTGACGTCATGGACGACGTCGTCACCGGCGCGCTGAACGGTCACGTTGCCGACGTCGCGCCCTTCGCGGATGCGGCTCGTATCCAGCGCCGAGTTCTGCCCGGCGGTCCAGGCCAGGACCAGATCCCCGTCGACGACTTTGCCCTTTTCGGCCAGCATCGGCATCGACCAGGCCTTGCCGCCGACCACGACGACCCGGACCATGGGATTGATGTAATCGGGCGTTTCGCCGCGATAGAGGAAGGGATAGGAGGCGGTGTCGTAACCCGAATAGGGGTTGCGGCCGTAGTCTCGCATGCCCGGGTTGGTCGGGATCAGGACCTCGCCCTTGGGCGCGCGTTTCTTGAAATTGGCGAAGGATTCGAGGCGTGACGGCAGCATCTTCAGCCGTTTTCCGGTCAATTCGCCGACGATGCCCTCGCCCAGGAATTGCTGCCACCAACTCTCGGTCTGGCGGTCGTACATGACCATGTCAGAGTTGCGCAGTTTTCCGGTGGTACCGAAATCGAGAACCATTCCATCGAGACGGCGGTCGAAAACGATCGACGAATTGCACAGCGGACAATAGGTCACGGTGATCGGCACGCCGTCGAACTCGTCATTGACGATTTCGTGCCAAGTCAGGATGTGCAACGGGTAGGCTCTGGCCTTGTCGTTGACGACGACGCCGACAACCGGTTCCGTGTCGGCGAGATCCTGTGTCGTTACCTCGGCGGCGGCCACGAAGCGCGGATCGTCGATCGACGGTATGCCGTCCTTCGGCGGCCCGCCCGACAGGATTTCCGAGAAATCGACCGAAGTCTTCGAGAAATCGGTTTTCGTCCATTCCCACTTCCAGGACATGGGGATATCGGCGGCACGCGCCGACGCGGCGATCAGGACCAGCGCCGCTACCGTGGCGCCGAGCAAAAAACCGCTCACCAGCCACAGACGTGGATCCAGGACTTTTGACTTCGCATGTGTGTGTATCATGACTGCTAGTCATCCGAATCTAAAGTTCGACGCATAAAGTTTTCTCTGTTTTCTGGCAGAAGCGTTTTACGGCGGCGAGGATTTCGTCGGCTGATTTCGTCCATCTGTAGGGCTTGGGGTTTTCGTTGTGCC
>Ga0209144_1000146_pt1 | contig 14671 bp, 7 predicted proteins | sample WorMettrBAHAMAS1_FD_187392 | JGI IMG/M metagenome (GOLD analysis project Ga0209144, IMG submission 187392) | Marine gutless worms symbiont microbial communities from Max Planck institute for Marine Microbiology, Germany - Inanidrilus... | ecosystem: Host-associated > Annelida > Digestive system >...
GAAGCCGACATCCGCGCTTTCATCGACAGGCACAACGAAAACCCCAAGCCCTACAGATGGACGAAATCAGCCGACGAAATCCTCGCCGCCGTAAAACGCTTCTGCCAGAAAACAGAGAAAACTTTAGGCGTCGAACTTTAGATTCGGATGACTAGATGTGATAAGCATGATTTTTAGAGGCGATACCGACTTACTCTTCAAGCGCTGAATCAACATCATCGGCGCCAACAGGCCAACGTTCACCATTGTCTGAAGGTCTTTATCGCTTATGCGCTCAATATGTCCGCGTTGAAGGAATCCGGCAGCATAGACCAGCGTGTTAACATTTTCGAAGTCCTCCAAGACCTGGTCTATGCCTGTTCCCAAGCCGGCACCATCATTCGTAATGCTTAGCTCGCAATATTTCGCTTCTTCTATCTCGGGGTTCTTCCGTCCAGTGACGCATACCTTGTGACCGTCGGAAATGTAGCACTCCGCCAATTTCCGACCGACACCTGAGCTTCCGCCAACTATCAGAATTTTCTTTTCAATTCAAAACCCTCTTATTCTCGCCGAATTCACCGCCGCGCGATCTCTAACCCGATGTCGATAGCGAAGTGTTCGGGAAGATCTATACTGCTGGTAGATATGAAAGGGGAGAACCCTGTCAACGCGCATTTCGCCCGTTGGATCAATTGGTGCTGATCTGGTCGGCAGATGGATGCAATTCATCTCAAATAAACCCCGATTCCATGGCAATTCGTATGCGATTTGCGGCCTGCTCTGGGACAAAGCGGACATCCCGACAAACCTGGTTCCGCCATCGACAACCACTGAACGCCAGGCCGGCAATAGCACCCCGGACCTCCAAAAGAAAAGGCGGCCGGCACCGGAGTGCGCGGCCGCCCGCTCCGTGCGCTGGCGCCTTATCTGTTATGTAATGCCGTCCAGCGTGATCGTCACTTTGCCGTCGTCCTCGGTCACCGAGTAGCCATCGCTCGGGCTGCCGTCATCATTGGTATCGAGGTCTTCCATCTTGACACCGCTCAGCGTCACCGAGGCGCCTTCAACGTTGTTGAAGGACATGACGACATCGCCGCTCTCGGCGTCGAAGATGAAGGTGTCGCCGCCCTCGCCGCCCAGGAGCACGTCGTCGCCGGCACCGCCCTGCAGTTCGTCGGCCCCGGCACCGCCGTAGAGGACATCCATACCGTCGTCGCCGAACAGTTCGTCGTCGCCCTCGCCGCCGGATACGGTGTCGTCACCGCCGGTACCGGTGAGGCTGTCGTCGGCTTCGTCGCCGGTCATGGTCACGCCGGCAGCGCCCGGATCGATCTCGACGACCGCCGAGTTGGTAGCGACGTCGCCGTCGTCTTCGGTTGCTGTCGTGGTGACGGTCATGTTGAAGGGATCCGTCACCTCGCTTTCGACGGTCATGGTCAGGCCATCGAGGTCGTCGGCACCCAGCGACCAGCTGCCGTCGTCGTTGACAGTACCGGCCGAAAGCGTCGCCCCGTCCGGCAGGCCGTCGACGCTGATCGACAACGTTTCCGAGCCGTCCGTATCGGTCAGCGCGCCGGCGATCTCGATCGGATAGACCAGGTCACCGCCGTCACCGCTGTTCATGAACTGGTTGACGCCGGTGCTGTAGAGATCGCCGATCTGATCGGCGGTCAGTTGCTGATCGAACATGGCGATGTCGTCCAAGTGGCCGTTGAAGTAGTCGCGCAGGTTGTTGGCGACATCGTTGCCGCTGACCCACTGGTTGGTGCCGAAGGTCCACGGGTTGTCGTTGCCCTCGAGACCGCGCGTCCAGTTGGCGTCGGACATCACATGCTCGCCGTTCATGTAGACCTGCGCTCCCGCCTCACCCCAAGTCACGGTAACCTGGTTCCAGGAATGGGACGACACACTGCCGTCGGTCATATCGATCTGGCTGTCGGTGCCCTGCATCCGCAAACGCAGGCAACCGTTTTCGACGAACAGACCGAAGTGGCCGCCCGTGTCGTAACCGGACGAGTCGGAAGAAACCAAGGCCTGTCGGCCGCTGACCGTATCGGCGTTGAACCACAAAGTGATGGCACCGCTGTCCGGTTTGAGGTCGTCGCTGTGCGGCACCGAGATGTAGTCATTGGAGCCTTTGAACTCGGCCGAAGTCGTGTTGAAGACGCCGCCGTCGTCCATGTCGAGGCCGCAGTGGGTTTCACCGGTATGGCCGCCGACGGAGTCGGCGATCGTGCCCTGATCGGAGGTCTCGTCCATGGTTCAATAGGCGATCGGCTGTGGATTGCCGGCCAAAACTGTCGGGTCACCAACAGCGATGCTGAGCGTCGGGGTATCGGCGACGCCGGTGATGTCGACCATCAGTTCGGCCACCGTGCTTGCCGTGTCGGTGCCCTGCGACGACGTCGCCGTCACCATCAAGGAGAAGTCCTCGTTGGAATCGGCGGGCGGCGTCAGCGTCAGATCGGTTAGTTGATCCTGGGTCAGCGTCCAGGTGCCGTCCTGATTGTCGGTGCCGGCCGACAGGCTGGCCCCGTTGGGGACACCGGAAATGGTCACGCTGAGGGTTTCTGATCCGTCCGTGTCGGTCAAAGCCGCGTCGATGTTGAGGGCGAACACCGTATCCTCGTCACCCGCAGCATCATACACCGTCAGTTCAGGCGCTTCGGCACCGAGGTCCGGCGCCGTGATCGCAACGGCGGTGGAGACGGTGTTGGTATCGCCGTCGTTCTCCGTCGCCGTGGCGCTGACGGCCAGGTTGAAGTCGGCCGTATCGTCGGCCACCGTCACCGTCAAACCGTCGAGATCACCAGCGCCAAGCGTCCAGGTACCATCCTGGTTTTGCGTACCGGCCGACAGGCTTGCACCATTCGGCAGGTTGCCGACCGTGATCGACAGCGTCTCGGAGCCGTCCGTATCGGTCAGCGCCGAGGTGATGTCGAGATCGTAGACGTGACCTGTTGCATCCGGTTCGACGTCGACCGACGCCGTCGCCAGGGTCGACGAGTAGTCGTCGCCGGCGGTGATGACGAAGTTGTCAATATCGACGCCTTCGTCGGAGCCGGTGGCGTCAGCCGTCATGTTGAGCTGCAACTGACCGTTCTGGTCGAGCGTCACGGTCACCGAATGGCTGTCGCTTCTCCGGTCGGAGGTGTTGATGACCTCTGAACCGTTTGTCGTCACGATGAAATAGTCCCGGGAACCACCGCTCGTATCCCAGCTTCCCCAGGTCTGGCTATCGAAGCTGAGGGTTACCGTTTGTCCGGCGTGTTCGGGACCGAAATCGAAGGTCCGGGTCGCCGTTTCATCCCGTTCGATCTCCATGGCACCGTACCACTCCCCGGCATCGTCGCCCCACCCGGAGACGCCGTTGTCGAAGTTGTCGGAGAACAAGACATCGCCGCTGGAACCGCCGCCCGTGACGTCGAACGTCAACGACACCGTATCCGTCGAGCCGTCCGCGGGCGTGATGGTCAGGCCGTCGACATCGCCGGCACTCACCGTCCAAGTGCCGTCCTGGTTGTCGGTGCCGGCCGACAGGCTGGCTCCATCCGGAACGCCGGAAACGGTCACTACGTTGTCGCCAGTGGCCGCATCGAGGACGGTTTGCGGGACGTCAATCGTTGTCTCGCCGCCCGTCGTTTGACTGTAGGTCGCCTCGGCCGAGAGCGTCGGCGCGTCGGCGACACCGGTGATGTCGACCATCAGTTCGGCCACCGTGCTCGCCGTATCGGTGCCCTGCGACGACGTCGCCGTCACCATCAAGGAGAAGTCCTCGATGCAATCGGCGGGCGGCGTCAGGGTCAGGCCTTCGAGCTGTTCGGAGGTCAACGTCCAAGTGCCGTCCTGGTTGTCGGTACCGGCCGACAGGCTGGCGCCGTCCGGAACGCCACCGATGGTGACGCTCAGGGTCTCCGACCCGTCGGTATCGGCCAAAGCCGCGTCGATATTGAGCGCGAACACCGTGTCCTCGAGGCCGGTTGCGTTCTCGACCTCGAGTTCAGGCGCTTCCGCGCCGCCGTCGTAAGCGTCGATGGTCACGGTCTGGGTGACCGTCGCCGTATCGCCGTCGTTTTCCGTCGCCGTGCTGCTTACCGACAGGTTAAAACCGTCGGCCTGGCTTTCCGGCACGCGGACCGAAAGCCCCTGCAACTCGGCAGCGCTCAGGGTCACCGAGCCGTCGTCGTTGACCGTACCGGCAGACAACGACGCCCCGTCCGGCAGACCGGATACGGTCACCGAAAGGGTCTCGGAACCGTCCGTATCGACCAAGCCGGAAGCGATGTCGAGCGGATAAGTGAGGGTATTCTCGGTGCCTTCCAAGGACACGTTATCGAGATAGACCGCCCATTCGTTTTCGCCGATCAGGTTGAACTCGAGACGATCCGATCCGTCGCCGGCACCGCCGACGAGCTCAAACTCGTGGGAGATGAAGCCGGCCGTATTGTCGGTGATGGTGGCGATCTTCTCGCCGCCCCAGAAGACCTCGAAGTAGCCGTCGGCATCACCCTCGCGGTTGTCCGAATCGAAGGACAGTGTGTAGGTGGCGCCTTCGGCCAGGCCCTGAACATCCTGGAAGATGTTGCTGTTGGAGCCGAGGCCGGTATCGTTGCCGTAGTCATCCTTGCCGCCGTCGAGTTCGAGTTTGAAGTCGCCGTCGGATTGCGACGAGGCGTCACGATAGTTGTAGTCGACGCCGTGGATTTCGAACGATTCATCCGTCGTCTGCCAACCCTCAAGGGTCGCGAAGTTGTCGGCATCATCCGAGTCGAGTTGGTTCGCCACGGATTCAAAGCTGCCATTGACGATGAACTCGCTGCCCGCACCGCCGCTCTCCAGCGTCGGCTGGCCGACCGTAACGGACAGGCTCGGTGTGTCGGCAACACCGGTGACGCCGACGTTGAAGGTCGCCATCGTCGTCGCCGTATCGCCGGTCGCCGTTTCGGTCGAGGTCGCCGATACCGTCAGCGGGAAGTCCTCGTTGGAGTGTTCCGGTGGCGTGATGGTCAAGGTTTCCAGCAGTTCGGCGACCGACGTCACCAGAACTTGTTCCCCATCAGAGTTCGTTTCATAGATCGGATCGATGGTCCAAGTCTGTAGGCCGGTGACCTCGTCGACGTCGCTGACCGTGCCGACCGAAAGCGTGGCGCCCGCCGGCACGCCGGTAATCGTAATCGACAGGGTTTCGGAGCCGTCGGTGTCGGTCAGGTTGGCCGTGATGTCGAGCGGAATCGCGGTGTCTTCGTCGCCGGTCACGTCGTTGATCTCGATGTCGACCGGGTCGGCATCACCGGTGAGTTCTATATTGAGAACGCCGGACAGGCTCGACACGGAGACGCCGTCGACCTCGACCGGGAAAGTGATGTCGTTGTCAGCGATGGTGGCGCCGGTGTCGTCCAAAGCGGCAATCTGGAGGGACATATCGCCGGTCGCTTCCAAAGGCGGCGTCACGGTGACGTCTTCCAGGACTTCGGCAAGCGTCTTCGTTAAGGTGATTTCCTCACCGCTTACCGGATCGACGACCGTTTCCGTGTAGCCCTGCAGGGTCCAGGTGCCGTCGCCGTTGTCCGTTCCTTCGGAGAATTCGGTTCCCGGCGGAAAGCCCGAGATCGTCACAGACTCGACGGTATTGCCGAAGTCCTCGAAAGCGCCCATGGGCTCGAGGCGGTATTCCGCTTCCGGTTCGGTCGACGTCGCCGTTACCGTCAACTGAAAATCGACGTTGGAGTTGTGCGGCGGGGTGACCCGCGTCGCGATCTCGGGAATCGGTCCGCCCAGCACGTCCGGGTTCGGAATAGGCACCGAAACCGTCCCGTCGATGACCGGCAGCTGCACGTAAATGGTCTGGCCGGCAACATCGATACCGTATTCGAACACGGCGCCATCCGGGATGCCACTGACGGACAGGGACAGGATTTCGGAAGGATCCATGGATTCCGGCAGGATGTTCAGCGGAATCGCCACATCCTCCTGATTGTCGACCTGGATGATCTGGCCGTCCGCAAGGATTGGCGTTCCTTCCTGCTGTTCCTGCACACGCAGGGCCAGGTTCGGTTGATCGGCAAGCGGCATCACGTTGACGGTGGAAATCGACGTCGCCGTCGCCGAATCGCCGTCCGCTTCCGTCGCCGTTACCGCGAACGTCAGGTCGAAATCCTCGTCGTGGTTGAACGGTGGCTTGATCTCAAGGCTTTGAAGAATCGACTCCATCTCGGTCGGCGTATAGCCTTCGATGGTGTAATTGTCAGAATTCGGATCGAGCGCAAAGGTAATCGGATCGCCGTTCGGCAACTCGGCGCGAAGTTCGGAATAGGTTCCGTCCGTGTTGAAGCCGGTGCCCTGGGGGATGCCGGAAATGTTGATACTCAGCGTTTCCGACGTGTCGGTGTCGACCAACCCGGCGGAAATGTCGAGCGCAACGAACTCATCCTCGACGCCATAGACATCACCGACCTCCAGGTTCGGCATGTCGGCGACACCGGTAACGACCATGTTGACCATGGAGGCCTCGCCGACGGATCCGCCGTTGGCGTTTTGGCCGCCGATCCACAGCGTGAAGTCGTCGTCGGAATGCTCGTCCGGCCTAATCGTCAGGCCGGCAAGCACGTCTTCGAGCGGCGTAATGACGGTGACCGTTTCTTCACCTGTCTCCGGGTCGACCGTGGTCTCGGTCTCGGCCCTCAGAGTCCAAGTGTTGCCTTCGATGACAGCATCCACCGGATTTCCGGCGCTGTCCAATAACTCCGCCCCGTCCGGAACACCGGAAATCGTGATGGACACGGCGCCTTCCGACAACAGGTCTTCGAAGGAACCGGATGCATCGAGATCGAAGGCCGTATCCTCGAGGGTGGGCGCGTCGATGACCGAAACGTTCAGGCCGTCGAAGGCAAGATTCTCGACGCCGGAAACCGTGTCCGTACCGTCCGGACCCTCTACGGTGATCGTGCCCGCCTCCGGATCGAACGTGACTGTCGTTTCAGAGGTCCCGTCAATGGAAAAGGAGCTGCGGAACACGGCCGTATCGGCGGCGGTGCCGCCGATGATGGTGTCGTCGCCCATACCGCCCGTGATGACGTTGTCCAATTCACTGCCGATGATGACGTCGTCGCCGTCACCGGAAACGATGTTCTCGAAACCGGCAAGATACTGGACCGTGACCGAGCCATCGGCACTGGTTACGCTGGCGTTTTCCAGGTTGATGATCAGGTCGGCGTCGGCCGCGGCACCGGCGACGACCAGAGTATCGGTACCGGCACCACCGTCGATGGTCGCGTCCGAGTTGGTCAGGAAGACCGTATCGTCGCCGGTCCCGGCATCGACCGTGTCGTAGCCGGCGCCGTCGTTAATGACGTCCGCACCGGATCCGCCGAAGATGACGTCGTCGCCGGCAGGGTCGTTCTCGTTGACGATGCCGTCGGTATCGGTGAACGTCACGGCGCCCGTGTCGGTGTCGACCGTGACCGTCCCGCCTTCGTCGACGTGACCGCCGACCAGGACGTCATCCCCCGCGCCGCCGTCGAGCGTATCGGAACCGGCGCCGCCGACGAGCACATCGTCGCCAACCCCGCCTTCGATGGCATCATTACCGCCGCTGCCGCGCAGTTCGTCAGAACCCTCGCCGCCGTCGATGATGTCCGACCCTTCGCCGCCGTCGACGAAGTCGTCACCACCGCCGGCATCGATGACGTCGTCGCCGCCGCCGGCATCAATGGTGTCATCCGAACCGCCGCCAGTGATGAATTCCGCCTGGTCACCGCCCTCGAACTCGCCGTCGACGTCGACCAGGATGCGACCGTCGTCATCCGTCGGGATGATCACTTCTTCGACCTCTTCGACTGTCTCCTCGACCTCCTCCGGTTCGGGTTCGGGCTCGACCTCAACGACTTCCGGCGCCTCGAAGTCGATTTCGACTTCGAACTCCGTATCAGTCGTAACGGTGATTTCTTCCGGTTCCTCGGTCGTCGGTTCCTCTTCACCGGCTGCCGTGTCGAATTCATCAAGGCTTTCCAGGTCTTCCTCGATTTCCTGGATCTCTTCGTCGAGAAACTCCTCCTCACCGCTATCCTGCAAACCAAAGTCGTTCTGGTTGCCATGGACCAGCGGCAGGTGCTGCAGAGCCTGGGCGAAGTTCTCGACCATGTCGGTCTCTTCAACGAGTTCGATTTCCGTCGGCGCTAAGTCGAAGCTTTGCACGACGGTGAACTGGTTGGCGTTGTTGAGGACCTGGGTACCGCGGATACCGATGGTGGCGACAGGCGTATCGAGGGTCATGGCGTCGGGGTTGGTCTTGGCGACCTGACCGGACACGAAGGTGAACACGCCCTGAAGAACCGAAAGGGAAACAGACCCGTCTTCCGTTGCCGGGTCGTAGATCATTTCATCCAGCACCATGCGGCCGTTCTCGGCCATGGAGAATGTGGTTTCGTCGGCCAGCAGCACGCCGACGGCGCCGTCCGGTGCCGATTCCAGGATATCGCCCTGGTAGACCGGATCGCCGATCTCCAACTCAACCTTGGTCCCGTCGGTACGGATGGCCCAAACCGTACCGGAGATGTTCTCGACGTTACCGATGGGTTCGCCGTCAGTACCGGTGATGACGTCCGGGTTATCGGCGATCAGCCCACCGCCTCCACCGCCTGCGGAATCGGTACCCGCGGCGAGTTCGGCGTCACCCTCGCCGGCCTCGGCCGGCGGTTCCGCCGCTGCCTGTTCCACACCGCCGGCGAGTTCTCCGACCACGTCAGCGGAAATCTGCACGCCATCGGGGGTCGTCAATTCGGGCGGCGCGTCTCCGCCATAGTAGTCCTCGACCACAACCTGGGTGCCGTCCGGCGCCGTGATGACGAGATCGTCGCCGCTGACTTCGAACGTCGCTTCGGTTAACGGAAATCCTTCGGGAAGGGAGACGGAATCGGAATCGCCCGCGTTGAGGGTGAGCGACTCTTCGGTGCTGCTGCCACCACCAAGAATATCGGCCATTTTAGAACTCCATGGGACGCGCTCACATTCATGCGTCCACCAGAGTTACGGTGCTTTGTTGTTTTTCTTCTATGGCACCATTAAAGGCCCGCCCCTGAACGAAGTCAACGGAATCAGGGTGTTGGCGACAGTGAAGATCAGAACCGTGAGCTTATTTCGCGACAGAACCCAGGCGCCTCCTTGGGCGCCGGTATCACATTCTCTGTTGACCGCCGTAGGCCGCGAGGAAGTTCCGTTCGGAACCGGCACCGAGATAAGCCAGCGCACAGCCGAGAAGGCGGTCCTTCTTTTCGCCGATTTCCGGGCAATTCTTTTCCGATACCTTGGCCCGCATCCCGCGGCTCTCCCCGGCCGTCGCCGGAATGGCGCCCGGCAAACTGGCCCCCCGGCGCCGGTCAACCTTATCGACCGGCTCGATCAGGATATCCGGCGCCACGCCGCGGGCCTGCAGGGTTTTCCCGTCCGGGCCGTAGTAGAGCGCCGTCGTCATCTTCAGCGCTCCTTCAACCGGCAAGGGCAAAATCGTCTGAACCGACCCCTTACCGAAGGACTGCGTGCCCATCACCGTGGCGCGACGATGGAATTTGAGCGCGCGGGCGACGATTTCGGAAGCCGATGCCGAGCCGCCGTTGACGAGCGGAACGCCATTGGCGAGATCGCCGGTCTTGGCGTCATAGACGCGTTTATGTCCGGCCTGGCGCCCGCGGAGTGACACGATCTCGCCGTGATCCAGGAAAATGTCGGCGAGGATCACTGACTGGTCCAAAGGACCACCCGGATTGTTACGAAGATCAAGGACGACCCCGTCGGGATCGCCGTTCAGCACCGAACGGATCGCGGCGAAAGCCTTAATCACGCCACCTTCCGTGGTGTCCGTGAATCGCCTGACTTGAATGTAGGCGACCCGCCCTTCGGTCCGCCATTTCACGGACTGCACATGGATCAGGGCACGGACAATGCGGACGGCGAAATCCGCCGGCGTGTCCTCAATCGGCGAAACCACTTTTACGAGGCCGTCCTCCATGGTGACCTCGATGCCGAGTCCACCGAACTCGCCCTTGGTTTGCACCATGGTCTCGCGGAATTCATCCGGGTTGAGGTATGAGGTGTGGGGGTCGAGGGACGCCGTCATCCCATCGAGAGCCGCTTCCAGCGAACCCGGAAGCGATTTCTTGTCTTCGATACCTTTGATCGCCGCTTGCAGGAGATCGGCATCGGAGACCTCCTGGACGTAACTGGTTCGCAAACGGCGAAAGGCGAAACCGACATAGTCCAGTTTTTCGTCGTCCTCCGCATCGGCCAGGTAGTGGCGGAAGACGTCGCTGAACCGCTCGAATTCCTGGGCCGATTCCGGTGGTAAGGGCGACTGCACACCGACCGCCGAGAGCACGCGGCCAAGTGGGCTGCCGGCGCCGTCGGTGCAGGCGCTGACCCCCGGCAACAAGGTCGCCAGCAGCAGAAACCCGATGACCAGCAGTTGGGTCTGAGGTGTCGCCCGCCAAATCTTCCGAGGGGGCTTAGGCCCGGGCATTCATCCGTCCGCCGTGATCCTGGCGACGAGTTCGCCCAAGACGCGCTCGGCGTCTTCGTTCTCGACCTGGCAGGTACCGGCATTGGCGTGCCCGCCACCGCCGTATTCGAGCATCAGCTCGCCGATATTGGTGTTCGACGTGCGATTGGTGATGGAGCCGCCTGTGGCAAAAACCGTATTCAGCTGATTGAGGCCCCACATAACGTGGATGGATATGTTGCAGTCTGGATAGAGAGCGTAGATCATGGACCGGTTGCCGGCGAAAATGGTTTCCTCGTTCCTGAGGTCGAGGACAACCAAGTTGTTGTGAACGGTGGCGCAGCGATTGATCTGGTCCTTAAACCGCTCCTCGTGATCGCGGTAGAGTTCGACCCGTTCCTTGACGTCGGGAAGGTTGAGGATATCGGCAACCGAATGGTCACGGCAATAGTCGATCAACTCCATCATTAGCTGATAATTGGAAACCCGGAACTCGCGAAACCGACCCAAACCGGTCCGTGAATCCATCAGATAGTTCAACAGAACCCAGCCGTCCGGGTTGATGATCTCGTCTTCCGTGAACTGCGCCGAATCGCTCTTGTCGACAGCGACCATCATTTCGTCGGAAACCCGCGGGAACCTCTCCTTGCCGCCGAAGTGGTCGTAGACGACGCGGGCCGCCGACGGCGCGTTGGGGTCGATGATATGATTGTCGGGCTTCTCGTCGAGGCGGATGGTCTCGCTTTCGTGGTGGTCGAAGGCCATGTGGACGCCCGGGACATAGGGAAGATTGGTCGTGATATCACTGTCCGAAATCAGGATCGTGCCGTCCTGCATGTCCTTCGGATGAACGAACTTGATCTCGTCGATCATCTCCAATTCCTTGAGCAACACGGCGCAAACCAATCCGTCGAAGTCGCTTCGCGTTACCAACCGGAATTTTTTATCAGCCATCGGATTCCCCCGTTATTCGAATACCTTATCAATCGACCATAACGAACAGTAGTCCGGCGAGTTTAGCCGAACGGTTCATTTACGAAAAGCCACCTTGCTTCCCTGAGCCGGCGCCCTTCGGCCCCCTATGGCGCACCATCGTCCATCGCCGCGCGAACCCAGACAGCGAAGCCGAGCAGGAAAACCGCCCCGGCCTGATGGATTGCCGCGACCGAAACCGGAACGACCAGCAGCAGCGTCGTGATCCCGAGAAGGACCTGAACCACCGCCATGGCACCGAGTGCCGTCGCCGCCGTGCGAACGGATGGCGCCGGCTCGGCCTGGCGCAGCCTGAACACGTAACAGAGAACCAAGATCAGGGTCAGGATCGCCAACACCCTGTGTTCGAACTGAACCGTGATGATGTTCTCGAAGAAATTGGCGAGTAACGGCGTTTGGTCGAACAAGCCTTCGGGGATCAAATCGCCGTCCATGAGAGGAAACGTGTTGTAGACGAGGCCGGCGTCGAGCCCGGCGACGAGGGCGCCGGAAAATATGGTCACGAAGATAAGGGCGATGAGACCATTGGCGCCGCGGCGGAATTGCCCCGGCACCGAATCAAGGTCCGGGAACTTCAGCCGGAGCCCGACCCACATGACGTAGGCGAAGATGACCAGGGCCAGACAAAGGTGGGCCGCCAATCGGTACTGGCTGACGTCGGGCCGGTCGACGAGGCCGCTCTTGACCATGAACCAGCCGAGGCCGCCCTGCAGCCCGCCGAGGATGAATATGGCGCCCAGGTGGCGAACCAGGGGCCCCGAAACCCAACCTTTGACGATAAAGAAGACGAAGGGAACGAAAAACGCGATGCCGATGATGCGGCCCCAGACCCGATGGATGAACTCGAGCCAGAAGATCCCTTTGAACTCGGTGAGCGTCATGCCCTTGTTGATCTCCTGGTATTCCGGGTACTGGCGGTACTTGGCGAAAGTCTCCTCCCATTCGGCCTCCGTCAGCGGCGGCAGCCAGCCGGTCACCGGCTTCCATTCGACCATGGACAGCCCGGAATGGGTGAGCCGCGTCAATCCGCCGAGGACAACGATGATGAAGATCATGGCGGCGACGACGAACAGCCAGACGGCGATCCAGTGGCGGCGGGTTTCGTCTTCGATGGCGGGGATTGGCATGGCGGGCTCGGCGGTTGTCTAGTCGGCGCCGAAGAATACTCCTCAGCCCCCGAATTCCAAGCCCCTAGCAAAACCGGAAACGGCACGGCCCGACCGACCGGTCACGGCAGCGGACATGCCATCCCTCGGATGGCCGACCGGGCCACCCGGCTATCCTACAGACCGACCCGTTCACTCAGGTCCTGCCAATCCCCATCGTCCAATAGGGCGCGAGCGAGATCGCAGTTCTTCTGCAAGGCCTCGGGCGGCGCCGCCGCCTTCATGCCGCTGAACATGGCGACCCGCTCCTGGACGTTCATGGCCGGGATCATGGTCGACAGGAACCTGGCCATTTTGGCTGGCGGAATATTGGCCCGCAGCGTGATCACGGCCTCCATGATCTCTGCGTCCGACCGGCGGGACTGCATGCGCGGCATGATCTCGAGTTCCTCGTTGCTGATGTGGACGAAATAGGCGCCGATAAAGGCGGCGAGCCGGTAGTAGGCCTGTCGGCCAAGGGCCAAAACCTGGTCAGCTGCGGCGTCCGCCAGGTTCCCATAGGCCTCGACGGCAGCGGAGAGTTCGGCGTCGAGCTCTCGGTGCGAGTCCTCGAATGCTTTGACGAGGTCGTCATCGGTCCCGTCCAGAAGCGGATGGAAATACAAGTCTTCATATTCCGCGTGCGATTCGAGCAGTTCCGCCACGGACCGCAGGCGCTCGTTGAAACCGGAGACAGCGTCGGAATCCTCGACGTCAAGCCGCCCGGCATCGACGAGAATTTCCGTCAAGGCGCCGCGCAGTCCCTTATGCACTTCCGAGTAGATATCGGCCCTTAGATCCATCGTTTCCTCCCTCCCGACAACCATGGAACGCGGGTCGTGAATCCTTGCTACGACCTCGAAATTTCGGCGTCAGCTTAGTGACGATTGGATTTATTGGGAACGGATTGTTTATCCGCGTCCGGTTTCGAGCGGTCCCCGACAAGAACCCGTCCGAGTGGAGGAATCGTGATGCAGTTTTCACTCAGCCTTGCAACCGAAAAATCACGGAACGCATTTGGTTGCCCTTTTCGCACCCGATGGTTTGATTGTTCACGGAGGCGCACGTCGTCGGCCCGGCAATCGAACACGTAAAAAAAAGACCGGCCGGCGGCGGCAAACAAGGGGCGACGACCATGCTTATTCCAGACCGGACCCTCTTCGCGGGTGGCTTGCGGAACAGCGATTGTCTAGGCGGGAGTCCGTCACGGGCGGTAAATGCAAAAAGAAACCGCGACGGCGATTCAGATTACGGCCTTCGCCACCGGGCCGGACGGTCATGGTCATGAACATCGTTTCCATAGCGGACCGCGCCGGCGTTTATGTGCGGGCGTTCTTGCGAGGATTGATCGGTGGTGAGTTCCACGATCTGGCCGAAAAACTCGGCCACGGTTTCGTCTGCCTCGGTCTCGGCCACCGGCAAACCACCTATCGTTCAATCGATGACCTGGACACGGCGCAAGACCTGCTCATAAGGGCCGACCACGACAAGCGCCGGCGGCGGCAAACGTCGTTCAACCTGTTGCGGACACAATCCCATATGATCAGGGGGTTTAGGGATCGCATCGAAGCCCACCTGTATTCCGGTCTGCCGGTGAAGATTTCCCATCGCGGCAACGTTGAACGCTATTTTCCGATCGGCCTCAAGGCAATCTCGATACCCCATCTCGAACTCGAACCCGGGCAGGTCCTAGACCTCAGTACCTACGCCGAGGAATGGGATGACCCTTACGCCGGCCATTTGGCGGTCGTTGCCAATATCGGATCATGCGTGCTCCGAGACGGTGCCAGGATCCAAGTCCAGGGGAACCTGCTTTCGATGGTTATACAGGACCTGAAGGTTGTCGGTTCGCCAAAGGGCGATGAAAGGCCCGGACCTGACTTTTACCACATTGGCATCTTGCCATCGTCGGGTCCGTGTAGACAACGCAATGGGCTAGTCATCCGAATCTAAAGTTCGACGCATAAAGTTTTCTCTGTTTTCTGGCAGAAGCGTTTTACGGCGGCGAGGATTTCGTCGGCTGATTTCGTCCATCTGTAGGGCTTGGGGTTTTCGTTGTGCC
>Ga0209144_1000148_pt1 | contig 14625 bp, 18 predicted proteins | sample WorMettrBAHAMAS1_FD_187392 | JGI IMG/M metagenome (GOLD analysis project Ga0209144, IMG submission 187392) | Marine gutless worms symbiont microbial communities from Max Planck institute for Marine Microbiology, Germany - Inanidrilus... | ecosystem: Host-associated > Annelida > Digestive system...
ACTGAGCTGCGCGTAGCGTTCGTCAAGATCGAAAAACCCAAGTTGACCCTTCATTCCTCTCTCCCATGGCCATTTCCCTCAATGAATCAGAAACCGGCGACAAAGGGGAGGTTTTTCGAGATGTCCATTTTACGACCGATACAGGTCGCGGATTTTCGACAGAGTTATCCACAAGAATCGTGGATAGTTCTTCGGGTTTCGGTACCATTGCCGAACACCCTGGGAACGGGTTCACAAGTCAAGTACATCTTGGTCGAAAATTGAGCGAAAATTCGTCACTCCAGGCGGCCGATAACGGAAACGACGACACCAACCCGTCCGACTCCCGCAAACGTGGTGCGGCGGTGATAGAAGCCCACCTGAAGACGGCCCCATCGACGCCCGGCGTCTACCGGATGCTGAATGCCAGGGGCGACGTCCTGTATGTCGGTAAAGCGAAGAACCTGAGCAAACGGGTTAGCGCCTATACGAAACCGGAGCGCCAGTCGGTGCGCATCCGGCGCATGATCTCCGAAACCGAATCCATGGAGTTCGTCAAGACCCATACAGAAGCCGAAGCCCTGCTTCTCGAGTCCAACCTGATCAAGCGCTATGCGCCGCGCTATAATATCCTGTTGCGCGATGACAAATCCTTTCCGCATATCCTTCTCACCGGCGATCACGAATTCCCCCAGGTCCTCAAACACCGGGGCGCTCAGAAGCGGAAGGGTGATTACTTCGGACCCTTTGCTTCCGTGTGGGCGGTAAACGAGACGCTGACCGTATTGCAGCGGGCCTTTCTTCTGCGGTCGTGTTCCGATTCGATCTTTGCCAACCGTTCGCGCCCCTGCCTGCTGCACCAGATCAAACGCTGCTCGGCGCCTTGTGTCGATCGAATCTCGAAAGAAGATTACGCCCAGCTGGTCGCCCAAGCGCACCAGTTCCTGTCCGGCGGGTCGAGCGAGATCCAGCGCCACTTCTCCGAACTCATGCAGGAAGCGAGCGACGCCCTGGAATTCGAGGTCGCGGCCCAGTACAGGGATCGTATCCGGGCCCTGACGCGGGTCCAGGCGCGCCAGGACATCAATGTCGCCAGCTTGAACGAAGCCGACGTCATCGCCGCCCACCAGGCCGGCGGCAGCACCTGTGTCCAGGTCTTCTTCTTCCGGACCGGCGCCAATTACGGGAACCGGTCCTATTTCCCGACGCAGACCCGCGACGAAGACGTGGAGACTGTACTCGAGGCCTTTATCGGCCAATTCTATGCCAAGGCCCTGCCGCCGAAGACGATCCTGCTAAGCCATGATCTGCCCAACCGGGATCTGGTCGCCGAAGCGCTCTCCGTCCGCGGCGAGCGCAAGGTCACGGTCCTGACGCCCCGGCGCGGCGAAAAGCGCCATCTCGTCGATCACGCATTGGACAATGCGCGGGCCGCCCATGCCCGGCGCCTCGCCGAAAGCAGTTCACAGAGGAAACTCCTCAACGGCCTGGCAGACCTCTTGGGAATGGAGGCGGCGCCCGAGCGGATCGAGGTCTATGATAACAGCCACGTATCGGGTGCGCGGGCCGTCGGCGCCATGATTGTCGCCGGACCAGAAGGTTTGATCAAGAACGCCTATCGCAAATTCAACATCAAGGGGGCGGCGAACAACGGCGGTGACGGCTTCTCACCCGGCGACGACTACGCCATGATGCGCGAGGTCCTGACAAGGCGCTTTTCCCGGGCACTGAAAGAAGACCCGGACCGTGCCGGCGGACAGTGGCCGGACCTTTTGCTGATCGACGGCGGCAAAGGACAGTTGGGTGTGGCCCTCGAAGTGATGGAGGAATTGGGCATCGACGACCTGACGATCGCCGCCGTTGCTAAGGGAGTTGAGCGCAACGCCGGGCGCGAGAAGATCTTCCTTCCCGAACGCGACCGACCGTTGGAACCGCCGGCGCGCGACCCGGTGTTGTATTTCATTCAGCGCCTTCGTGACGAGGCCCACCGCTTCGCCATCGGCAGCCATCGTCAGAAACGCTCCGGTGCCATCAAACGCTCCATTCTCGACGACATCCCGGGGGTCGGTGCCGGGCGCAAACGCGCGCTCCTACACCACTTCGGCAGTCCGCAGGCCGTCGCCCAAGCCGGTCGCGCCGATCTCAAGGCCGTCGATGGCATCAGCCAGGGCTTGGCCGACAAGATTTATGATTGGTTTCATCCGGATGGATAGTGGGTTAAAACCTTGGCGTGCCCTTCCCGGGAACGCGGCAAAACCACGACCAAGGAACGACCGAGGCACCGAATGCTGAGGACCCTGCCGAATATCCTGACCGTTTCGCGCGTGCTGGCAATCCCGGTGCTCGTCGCCCTGTTGCTGTTCGTCCCGGACCCGGCCGGCAGCTGGCTGGCCTTTTCGGCTTATACCTACGCCTGCATCACCGACTTCTTCGACGGATATCTGGCCCGTGCCTGGCATCAGCAATCGGCTTTCGGGCGGTTTCTCGACCCGATCGCCGACAAGCTCCTGGTTGCCGCCGTACTCTTGGTTCTGGTCGGTATCGACCGTTTCCACGGTCTCACCGTACTCCCGGCGGCCGTCATCCTGTGTCGGGAAATCCTGGTCTCGGGGCTTCGCGAGTTTCTTGCCGAAGTGCAAGTCGGTGTTCCCGTGAGCAGCCTCGCCAAGTGGAAGACGACGATCCAGATGTTGGCCCTGGGATTTCTCCTTGTCGGTCCCAATGGCCCCGATTTCGGACCGCTGTCGACTACAGAAGTCGGTATCTACGGCCTTTGGGGTGCGGCGGCCCTGACCCTGATCACCGGCTACGACTATCTGGTTCACGGGCTCCAGCATATTCGCGAGACCGACGAGGCGCCGGCACCGAAGACGCCGAAGAAACATGCCTCGGAACCGGAAACCGACGGCAGTTGAAAAAACGCCGCCATTAGCCAATATGATGATCCCGAAATCGTCAGGAGAAGACAACCGGATGATGACCTTCGGATTAGTCGGCTGGAGCGGCAGCGGGAAGACGACTCTCCTGACCAAGATCCTTCCCGAACTCATCGGTCGCGGCTATAGCGTTTCGACGATGAAACACACGCACCATCGGTTCGACATCGATCGCCCCGGAAAGGACTCCCATGAGCATCGGGTCGCCGGCGCCACCCAGGTCCTGATTACGTCAAGCAGCCGCTGGGCACTGCTCACGGAAAACCGCGACGAAGTGGAACCGGAAATCGACGATCTGATCCAGCGCATGGACCCCGTCGACCTCGTGCTTATCGAAGGGTTCAAGAGTTACCCGCACGCCAAGTTGGAAGTCTACCGGCCGTCCGTCGGCAAGCCCAACCTGGCCAGGGACGACGACACCATTGTTGCCATCGCGACTGACGAAGAGGTCGACGTCAACGGACTTCCCGTGCTCGATCTCAACGATATTTCGGCGATCGCCGATTTTATCGAGCGATTTTGCGGGCTATCCTCCGCCGTCGCCGCGGAAAACAGCCGATGACGCAGCTCAAGGATGATTGTTTCGCCTTCGGCGGTGAGCTCCTATCGCTGGAAGACGCGTTGGCCGACCTCAATACGCGCCTGGAGCCGGCCGTTGAAACCGAAAGCGTTGCGATTACCGAAGCGGCCGGCCGGTTTCTGGCCGAGGACATCGCCGCGCTGCGCGACGTGCCGCCGCATGACAATTCTGCCGTCGACGGTTATGCCGTTTATTTCGAAGATCTCGACCCCGAAGCTGAAACCCGCCTTCCGGTGACCGGACGGATTGCCGCCGGCCATCCGTTGGAACGCGACGCGGTCCGCGGAGAGGCGCTCAGGATCTTCACCGGTGCGCCCATGCCGGGCGGCGCCGAGGGTGGTCCCGACACCATCTTTATGGAAGAGGACTGCGCGGTAGACGATGATTTCGTCCTCTTTCCTCCGGGCCTGAAACGCGGCGCCAACCGACGCCTCAGAGGTGAGGACATCGAGGAAGGCGCCATCATCCTGGCCCGGGGCGCGCGGCTCAGGGCTCAGGAGATCGGCGTCGCCGCCTCCGTCGGCCGCGCCGACCTGACCGTCTTCCGACGACTCAAGGCCGCCATCTTCTCGACCGGCGACGAGGTTCGCGACCCGACCGGTGAGGCGCCGGAGGGCTGCATTTTCGATTCGAACCGGTTTTCCGTGATGAGCCTGCTCGCCGGTCTCGGCTGCGAGATCACCGATCTCGGCATACTGCCGGACGACAAGGCGACGATCGCCGGCACGCTCGGCGAAGCCGCGGGATCGCACGATCTCCTGGTCACCTCCGGCGGCGTCTCGGCCGGCGAGGAAGACCACGTCAAGGCCGCAGTCGAAGGCCAGGGGACGCTTCATTTCTGGCGTTTCGCCATCAAGCCGGGCCGCCCCGTGGCCCTCGGCCAGGTTGGCGCGACGCCTTTCATCGGCCTGCCGGGCAACCCGGTCGCCGCCATGGTCACCTTCATGGTCATCGCCCGGCCGATGATCCTCAGGCTTTCCGGTGCCCGGGACGTCGAAGCGCCGCGTTATCCGGTCGAGTCCGGGTTCGATCACAAGAAAAAGACCGGACGCCTCGAGTGGGTGCGCGCCGCCCTGTCGACCGGCTCCGACGGCCGGCCCGTGGTCCGCAAGAACAAGGCCGGCGGGTCGGGCATCCTGACATCGATGGTCGAGGCCGACGGTCTCGTCGAGTTTGGAGAACAATCGGCCGGCTGTGCCCGAGGGGATACGGTTCGGTTCCTACCGTTTAGCGAGGTTGCTTGATGAAGATCCTCTATTTCGCCTGGATCCGCGAAAAGACCGACCTCAGCCAGGAAGACCTGTCGCCGCCGTCGGACGTCGCCACCGTTGGCGACCTGGTTGGTTGGTTGAGGGGGCGTGGCCCGAATTACGAGGCCGCCTTCGCCGACAAAACGGTGGTCCGCGTCGCCGTCAATCAGGAATATGTTACACTCGATCATGCCGTCTCGACGAACGACGAGGTTGCCTTCTTTCCGCCTGTTACCGGCGGCTGAACCGGGGAGATCCGAATGATCCGTGTCCAGGAAGAGGATTTCGACGTCGGCCACGAACTCGACACCCTGACCGCGGGCAAGACCGGAATCGGGGGCTTGTGCTCTTTTGTCGGGCTTGTCCGCGACATGGCCGGTGACGAAGCGATCTCGGCGATGACCCTCGAGCATTACCCGGGCATGACCGAAAAGGCGCTCGCCGAAATCGAGGCACAGGCCCAAGAGCGGTGGCCGCTCGATGCCACCCTCGTCATCCACCGTTACGGCCGCCTGGAGCCTGGTGACCGCATCGTCCTGGTTGCCGCCGCCTCGGCCCATCGTGAGGCCGCCTTCGAGGCCTGCCACTTCCTGATCGATTGGCTGAAGACGAAAGCCCCCTTCTGGAAACGTGAGGACGGCCCCGAGGGCGGGAACTGGGTCGATGCGCGGGACAGCGACGACGCAGCCGCCCAACGCTGGGGCCATGCGACGAACGACGGCAAGGACGCGGCGGAGTAACGGTCATTCGGCCCAAGGCGATCTTCTTCGACTTCGATGGTGTCCTCGCCGAATCGGAAGACATCAAGACCGATGCCTTCCGTCGTCTTTATGCGCCCTACGGTGAAACGGCATGGGAACGCATCGGACCCTATCTCCAGGAACGGGCTGGCATCTCGCGAGTCGTTAAGATCGCCGATTGCCACCAGCGTTTCCTTGGGATTTCATTGACCGAGAAAGAGCTGGCGGCGCTTTGCGAGCAGTACAGCGCCGACGTCGTCGACCGCGTCATCGCCAGCAATCCGATCGCGGGATCGCTGGAGTTCCTTGAGGCCAACACGAACGGAACGCCGATGTACGTGGTCTCCGGAACGCCCGAGGACGAGCTCCGCCCCATCGTTCAGGCTCGCGGCCTCACCGATTATTTCGAGGGCGTCTTCGGGTCTCCGAAGACGAAAGACGTCATCGTCCGCCGGGTGTTGGCGGAACGGGGTTTCGGAGCTGACGACTGCGTATTCATTGGCGACGCCCCAACGGACCACCGGGCAGCAGCTGACACAGGGCTCTATTTCATCGGGCGCGTCGGCCCCGGCCGCGACAACATGTTTCCTCCCGACACCGTGATTATCGAGGATCTTTGCGAACTGGCGGCGGCCATCGAGGGCCTGTAGTCTTTCTCCGATACCAGGCTATCGGAGGCACCCGAACCATGGATGACGACCGTAGCGGTCCGATCAAGGCCTATCGCAATGAGACCTTCATCAACAGCCCGGAAGCCCGGGAATTGCGTATCCTCGCCGAATACGTGGAACCGGCGGCGCGTTTCGAGACAACGTCAGCGACACCATCGTCTTTTTCGGTTCGGCGCGGGCGCTGCCCCGCGACGAGGCGAATAAGCGTCTCGAGGCAGCCCGCAATCACGGCGGCGACGTCGCACGGGCCGAGCGCGACCTGAGCCTGTCGCGCTATTACGAAGAAGCGCGCACCCTGTCCGGACGCCTGACCGAGTGGTCGAAAGGTCTGGAAGGTACCAAACGACGGTTTTTGGTCTGCACTGGCGGCGGACCGGGAATTATGGAAGCGGCCAACCGTGGTGCCTCCGAAGCCGGCGGCATCAACATCGGGTTCAACGTTTCGTTACCCATGGAGCAGAACGACAACCCGTTCATCACCCGCGAACTTGATTTTGAATTTCACTACTTCTTCATGCGCAAGTTCTGGTTCGTTTACCTGGCCAAGGCGATCGTTGTCTTCCCCGGCGGGTTCGGAACGCTTGATGAGTTCTTCGAGGTGTTGACCTTGATCCAGACCCAAAAGACTCGGAAACGCATCCCCATCGTGCTCTTCGGCAAGGACTTCTGGGGCGACGCCCTGAACCTGGAGGCGCTTGTCCGCCACGGCACGGTTTCGGCGGGAGATCTCGATCTCTATTTCGAGACCGATTCCGTCGATGAAGCTTTCGACCACATCGTCTCCAGCCTGACCGAACATGCCCTCGACCGCCCGGGCGGATTCATGTGAACGAAACAACGGTGCACAGTTGCGACACTTAAACGGCGTGCCAATACCAGGAAAGGAAACATAACGAAACACTCGAACACATGATTCTGTGGCAGTTTGGACCCTGATTTCGTTGGTTATATGGTTGAAGGGTTCAACAGTTGCCGATAAATGCAGCGGTTTGGCAGTTTATTGGCCGAACGGAGGTCGGGCCAAACCATATCGTCGAGGCATTCGACCAGCTTTCCCAGGGTGTCACCGTCGTCGATGAGAACCTCGATCTGGTTGCCCGGAACAAGGCTGTCCAGAATTTGCTCGACCTGCCTGGCGAGATTTTCAAGGTCGGTACCAACCTAGCCGACGTCTTCCGCTATAACGCCGAACGGGGCGAGTATGGACCCGGCGCCATCGAAGACCTGGTTGTCGAACGGGTCGCCCAGGCGCGGAAATTCCAACCCCATCGGATGGAACAGGTTCGTCCCGACGGCACGGTGCTCGAAATCATCGGCAATCCGCTCCCGTCCGGCGGTTTCATGACCACCTACACGGATATTACCGCGCGCAAAAAGACCGAGCACGATCTCGTCACGTCGCGTAACCGGCTTGGCGCGCGGGTTGCGCGGCGCACCGTCCATACATAGGGTCACCCAGGACCGCCTAGAGGACGAACGCGCGCTGCTCGAGGACGGCGGTTTTGTGACCACCTATGAGGACGTCACGGACCAAGTCCGGGCCGAAGAAACGATCCGCGCCAGCGAGGAACAACTCGAACAGTTGGTCAGCCATCGGACGCGCGAGTTGGCAGCAAGCGAACGCCGCTTCCGCTCCCTCACCGATATGCTACCGATGGCGATCTGCGAAACCGACGTGTCGGGACATATCACCTATGTTAACCGACGGGCGGCCGAGACCTTCGGCTATCCTTTCGACGACCTCGAAGGCTATCCGGACCTGCCGGATATGGCGGCGTCCGAAGAACGGGACCGGGCCCGAAAAAACACGGCCAAAGTATTGGAGAGAGGCGAAGAACGCTCGTCCGGAACGGAATATCTCATGCAGCGCCGCGACGGAAGCCTGTTTCCGGCACCGGTCTGTTCGGCGCCCATCCTAGAGGGTGACAAGCCTATCGGCATGCGTAGCGCCATCGTCGACATTTCCGACCGCAAAACTGTCGAGCTCCAGCTGATCGAGGCGAAAGAGGAGGCGGAAACGGCCAATCAAGCGAAATCAGATTTTCTTGCGAGTATGAGCCATGAGCTCAGGACACCGCTCAACGCGGTCCTCGGCTTCGCTCAGATTCTCCAACTTGACCGCCGTAATCCCCTGACGACGACGCAGAACGAGTATATCGACGGCATCCTCGACGGCGGTGAACACCTGCTGGAATTGGTCGATGAAATCCTCGACCTCGCCAAAATCGAGGCCGATCAACTGGTCCTATCACCGGAAGACGTCAATGCGTGCGAAATCGTAGCCGATTGTATCGCATTAAGCATCCCGCTCGGCGAATCGCGCGGGATCCGGATCGTCGACAATCTCTGCCAAGGACCACCGGTATTCCTCCGCACCGATCGTCTGCGTTTTCGCCAGGTCCTCCTCAATCTGCTGTCGAATGCTGTCAAATACAATGAGACGGGCGGCTCGGTAACCGTCCACGGGAAAGTCATAGGCAACGGATTCGTGCGTATTTCTGTCACCGATACCGGCGTCGGTATCGCCCAGGAAGACTCCGGCAGTGTTTTTCACATGTTTCACCGTGTCGGTGCCGACCCGATGAAGGCGAGCGAAGGAACGGGAATCGGGCTGACGGTGACCAAACTGCTAGTCGAAAAGTTGGCCGGGCGCATCGGTTTCGACGGCGAGGTTGGGGTCGGCAGCACCTTTTGGGTCGAATTGCCATTGGCCTCTAACGCCGAAGTTCTCATTTGGACCGAAGACCTGCGTGTCGCCATCGACGCCATCGACCGCGACCACCAGGTCATATTTTCGCTTTCAACCGCGTCACCCATCATTTTCCCAACGAACGGGAATTGGATGACATCATCGGTGAACTGATCGATTACACGCGCGCCCATTTCAAGCGCGAAGAGGCAATTATGGAAATCTGCGGCTATCCGGAAACGGAAAAACACCGCGGCGCGCACCAAATCCTGACCGAACGCGTCGTGGCGCTGTCCGATACCTGGCGCAGAAACCGTGATCCGGAGGATTTCTACGAATTGCGAACCTTTATCAGGGACTGGTGGGTAGGCCACATCCTACACCTCGATTCCACCCTAACCGACTATGCGAAGGGACGTGAATCGGACATTCGGGCGGCTTTGGAATCGCTGAGTTGACGGTGGTCGGCGGCGTCGTGCCGTTGATTGATCGACACCGGCGGAAGGAAGGGCGGGCGGTCAGAGACCCCCGACATGCTGATCTCGGAACCGGTTCCAAGCTTGGTCAGGCGGCCGTTCGCTTTCCTCGATGGTCAGCACGTTGGTCACCCGGTCGCGAAAATCGCAATAAGGTAAGCGCAAGATCACATGCGTTCGAAACAGGCCTTCGGTCTGGGTTGGGATATCGTTGAGGAAAGCCATCGGCCGTCGGCTTTCGATGATCATCAAATGTTGATCGACACACAGTTTGCGGAAACCGTCCGGATCGATCTGGTCCGTCGTCTTGTTCGTCAACTCGAAGGTGTGCAAACGCGCCAGACCGGATCCAAAAAAGCGGTAGGGAAACGGCGGTTGGCCGTTACCCACGTCGATAACGTTGGCGTAGGGGACGATCTCCGCCGGCAGGTTTTCGATCTCGGTACCGTGCCATGTTGGAGCCCCGCCCACCCCTGCGTTCTTGTTCCAACCCTCAAGGACCCCGAGCAGGATCGGCGAGTCGATTTGTTCAATGTCGATGGGTTGCCATTTGAACGGGTCGTAGCGTTTGTTGTTATTCATTGTATTTGATCCCGCACGGACCCGGTTCGTCTGTCGATCCGAGCCAATTCTAAATGGGTATCATGAATTTGCGGTCAAGTTCGACAACGAGTTTTGTATTAATTCACAACCCGGGTACTGCCATGGAGAAGGGTTCGGCCTTCACAAAACCCGAAGTCACACGCCGTCTTTGGCGAGATGGCGTGCCAAGTTGTCAAAGCGTTGCGACCAAAATGTACGGTAGTCCTGTAACCAGTCCGAGGCCTCCTTCATGGCGCCGGCGGTGAGACGGCAATAGCGGGTGCGGCCGCGTTTTTCCATGGTCAGCAGTCCGGCATCCCGGAGGATGCGGACGTGTTTCGAAACCGCTGTCTGCGACATCGGGAACGGTTCCGCCAGATCGGACAGCCGCGCCTCTCCATGTTTCAGTTGTTCGAGGATGGCGCGGCGTGTGACGTCGCCCAGGGCGCTGAACGTTGCATCAAGGTTTTGCATCTGAATTCCGTGGAACCGTCAAAGTCGACTATTTGGTTGTTTTTATATCATAAGCAATATGGTAAACCAAATAGTTCACCAATGAAACGATGAGCTTTGGAACAAATTGGCGAAGAAACGATGGTCTACGACGAAGGACTCGCCGACAGGATGCGCGATGCCATTGGCGAAGAGGCGAACCTGACGGCCAAACGGATGATGGGTGGGGTTTGTTTTCTGATCAACGGCAACATGGTGAGCGCTGCTCACCGGGAAAAGACGGGCGAAGGCCTATTCATGTTCCGCGTCGGCAAGGAAAACGAAGCCGCGGCCCTGTCGCGTCCAGGTGCCCGGCCGTTCGCGCCCGGTGGCCGGCGTATGGGTGGGATCATATTCGTGCCGGAAGGGGATTGTGACCACCAGTCCCTCCGTGAGTGGGTCGCACTCGCCCGGTCCTTTGTCGATACATTGCCGCCCAAATAGGGGCCGCCCCTCGAGCCCGGACGGCACTAACGCGCCAATTGAATTCGAACCGTACGGCGTTAAACTGGCGCCAGAATCCAACGGCAGGTCGGAACACTTACGATGATTCCTTGGGACGATTCCATCCTCGTCGGTATCCCGACGGTCGATAGCGACCACAAGGACATCCTCGTTCACATCAATCAATTCATCGCCACCATCGAGGTTGGTGCCATCCACGATGCGTTCCGGCGTATGGAACACCGTATCTATCGTCATCTGGCGGTCGAGGAAAACATGCTGGAAGCGCTCGGCTACGTGAATGCGGCCGAACACAAGAGTTCCCATGTAAAACTGCTCGATCAACTGGATGATATCTGGGATGACATGCTCGCCGACTTTGCCTTCCGGCCCGACGATGCGGCACGGAAATGGCTAGAATCCTGGCTCTTCCAACACGTCCGCTCCGAGGATTTCCAGTACCGCGACTGGATCGTCGCCGCCGGCCTCGAGGCCGAGGCGGAGCAGAAGATGAAAGAATAGGCACCGTCCCGGCGCGGATTTTTGTGTGGATTGGGAACGATTGCCACCTCCCTTAGGTTAGAAAGCTTGTACCCTGTCAGGGATTTGTCAGGATTCTATAAGACTTTAATCTGACAAAGGAAAATGGAAGCCAGATCGCGATGAGTCCCGGCACCGCCGACAGGGATGGTGAAACACAAAAGGGGCGCCTCTCGCTATGATTTGGCTTAAGGTGTGCAATTGTTGAAGCCAGTCAATCACGATAGGCCCATCGGCGAGGCCACTCGAGCCGAACGGAATCCTGTCAAGTCAGTCCCTTCGGAGGCGTTCCGGGGCGACGATATCAGCGCGTCGGATTTGGGAGAACTCGCCAGGATGCGGAAGATCAAACGAATGGAAGTGATCCGTGGCGTCTATTGGGTCGAGATCCCGGATGCAGAGCTCTACATGCTTTGCGGCTGCCCGGAGGACGCCACCAAGCATCTGATGCGCCTCCGCTTAATCGTGCCACGTGAAAAGGACGGCGTCACTTTCGAGACCGGTCCCAATGCCGTATTGCTTTCCGACGTCGCTCTTCAGAACGGCAAGTTCTGTAACCTTGCTGAATTCCCGGTCCTACAGATGCTCTACCGCCAGGGCATGTTGATACCGGGCCACCCCAACAACACCGGCCTTAAACCGATGCTCATCGGTGCCAAAGACCAGATCGACGCGCAGATGGAATACATCTACCGCGGCAATTATGGCCTGACCTCGGTCGACGAAATCATCGCCGCCGGTGAAACGCCGGAACGGGCCGAGATGATCATGCGGATGAAACTGAAATTCGCCTTCGGACGTTTCCTGCCGACCGAGGAATTGCTGGACCACCGGGTCGTCGACGAGGAGTCGGTCGAGATCCGTGATGGCGTCACCATTCGGAGGATCGCGACCAATGTCTTCGAGATTTCCTTCGAGGACGAGACGGAGATCATCGACCTCACCGTCAAGCGCGGCCGCAATGATCGATCCGCCTATCCCCTGGGCTTTCAAAGCGTCTCCAGGGACTATTTCTCCATCATTCATTCCGGCCAGGGCGACGGTTGGGATATCAATCGGCCGTGCATGGGCAGTGTCCTAATATTCCAGGGCAAGATTTATCTAGTCGACGCCGGACCGAATATCGCCTACAGCCTGACGGCGCTCGGCATCGGCATCAACGAGATCGGGGGCATATTCCATACCCATTGTCATGACGATCACTTCGCCGGCATCACCAGCCTGCTGCGCACCGACCGGCGCATCAAATCTACGCGACGCCGTTGGTGCGCGCCTCGGTCTTCAAAAAGCTGGCCGCCCTACTCTCGATGGACGAACAAGAAATTCATAAGTACTTCGACGTCAGGGACCTGGAATTCGATGTCTGGAATGACATCAGCGGCCTCGAGGTCCGCCCCTTCTTGTCTCCGCATCCGGTTGAAACCAGCGCCTTCATTTTCCGTGCCTTCTGGGAAAGCCGTTACCTCACCTACGCGCATCTCGCCGACATCACGTCGCGCCAGGTAATGACCGGTATGGTCACCGACGACGACGACGCGCCAGGGATGTCGCAAACGGACTTCGATATCACCTGGGAGAACTACCTGACGCAGGTCGACCTGAAGAAGATCGACATCGGCGGCGGGATGATCCATGGCGAAGCCGAGGACTTCAAGGGTGATCGGTCCGACAAGATCGTACTGGCCCATCGATCCGAACCACTAACTAACTTCCAGAAGGAGATCGGTTCCAGCGCACCTTTCGGTATCGCTGATTCTCTGGTTCCCGATACCTCGGGTAACCTCCGGCGATTCGCCTTCGAGTTTCTGCGTAGCTACTTCCAGGATTTGGACCGTCATTACCTACGCTCGCTTCTCAACAATCCCATCGTCGAATTTGCGCCCGGCGAGATCATTTTGCACAAGGGCCGGGTACCGGATGATGTCTATCTGGTCGTCACCGGAACCGTCGAAAAGATTCGCTCCGAAGACGATGTCTACAACGTCATCTCGGCCGGCGGCCTGATCGGCGAATACACGGGAATCCACCACCTGCCGTCCAAGTCCGCCTACCGGACCGTGAACTTCGTCCGGGCACTGCGCATCAATGCCCGCGCCTACGAAGAAATGATCGCCAGAAACGGCCTCGGCGATTTGATCGACCGAAGGGCGAAAAACCGTGAGATCCTGGAGCAAACCTGGCTGTTCGGCGAGACCGTGTCACCGCCGGTGTTGAACGAGATCTCCGATGCTATGGTGCTGCACGAGTTCGACGCCGGTGAGTCACTCGACGATTTGCCGGACGGCGCTCTTTTCGTCGTCGATATAGGAGAGGTCGAACGCCTGCGCGGCAACGTCGTCGCTGGCACCATCGATTGCCGGAATTTCTTTGCCGAGGAAAGGATCCTGCCCGGCGGCAATGGAACGTTCCGGTATCGGACTTCGAAACCCAGTCGCGTATACGAAATCCCCGCCAACGTTATCGCCGACGTCCCCATCGTCATGTGGAAAATACTCGAAGCCCGTGACCTGAAGAGCATCGAATAAGTCCCCTACCGGTCGGACCGAGGCCTGTGAATACGGCAGTTCGATAGGGTGTCCAAGGTCTCCAGTCCGCATCACGCCAACGTGACCAATTGTTGACAGACGCGGAACACGCGCCCGTTCATTATTGGGCCCGAATGATAATTGACCAACATGGGTGGGAGACTCGGAACGTGAAACGCCAATCGAAATATCATAAAGGTAAACGCCAGCGCCCGCGAAAGGCGTGCCCCTCGACGGAGCCGGAAACGGAGGTCACCGAGGCGGCGCCGTCGCGTCGGGCGTTCCTGAAAAAGCTCCGTAACGGCGGCATCGCGGCTCTTGTCATCGGCGGCGGGGGCTGGTTCGGGGTCCGCGACGTGCAGGCGACCATGCGCGAACACGACCTATCTCGCATCGGCAACGGCATGCCGACGGTGGTGCAAATCCACGACCCTCAATGCCCGACCTGTGTCGCCCTCCAACGCGAGGCCCGCGACGCCGTCTGCGAGGTTGGCGAGGCCAGACTGCAGTTCCTGGTCGCCAACATCCGCACCGCCGAGGGCCGGGAACTGGCGCGCCAGCATCGCGTTGGCCACGTCACCCTTCTGCTCCTCGACGCTAGTCATCCGAATCTAAAGTTCGACGCATAAAGTTTTCTCTGTTTTCTGGCAGAAGCGTTTTACGGCGGCGAGGATTTCGTCGGCTGATTTCGTCCATCTGTAGGGCTTGGGGTTTTCGTTGT
>Ga0209144_1000149_pt1 | contig 14568 bp, 14 predicted proteins | sample WorMettrBAHAMAS1_FD_187392 | JGI IMG/M metagenome (GOLD analysis project Ga0209144, IMG submission 187392) | Marine gutless worms symbiont microbial communities from Max Planck institute for Marine Microbiology, Germany - Inanidrilus... | ecosystem: Host-associated > Annelida > Digestive system...
CTCGGATAGCGACCACCCTTGCGTTCGTAAAGCGCGCGGTTCTCGACTGTCCACATCGGGCATCCCTCCACAAAAACCAGAAGATCCCCTCTTCAATCATACCCTATTCTAAAAAATCGTTAACTTTCCGGACGGACACTTAGAGGTTCAGAACGCGAAGGGGGCGAATTTCGCCCCCGCTTATGCGGGCCAACGCCACCAGCCTGTCCTCTGCCATCGCGCAGAACACCGCGTCCTTTGACACGCGCGTGAGGGGAGGCCGGTTTGCCACGGGCAGCACCGCAACGGGCTGTCCGTGCTGCAGGCGTCGGGCCTCCGCTCCGGTCAGGGCCAGCGCCGGGATGTCGACCAGCGCGGTCTCGACCGCAAGCAAGTACTCCGCAGGCGGCGCACTATGCCCGAGGGCGTCCAGTTTATCCAGGGAAATCGCCTGTGCTTCGGTGAACGGTCCAACAGCGGTTCGCCGCAGTTCGGCGATGTGTCCGACGGTTCCCAGCGCCGCGGCAATGTCGCGGGCAAGGGCGCGCGTGTAGGCGCCCTTGCCGGCAACACACTCGAATTCGGCGTGGTCGCGGTCGGGCTGGCCGCGCAGGACGAGCCGTTCGATGACAACGGCGCGCGGTTTGAGCTCCACCTCAACGTCGGCACGCGCCAGCGCATAAGCCCGATGACCTTCAACCTTGATCGCCGAGTACGCGGGCGGAACCTGCTCGATGGTGCCCGTAAACTGTGGCAGCACGTCCTCGATCTCGGCGACATCGGGTCTACGGTCGCTTGTTTCGATGACGTCCCCTTCGGAATCGTCCGTTGTCCGCGCCTCGCCCCACCGAACGGAAAAGCGGTAGGTCTTGGCACCATCCATCACATAAGAAACTGTCTTTGTCGCCTCGCCGAGCGCCACCGGAAGGACGCCCGTCGCAAGTGGGTCAAGGGTACCCCCGTGGCCGGCCTTCGCAGCGCTGGTGGCGCGGCGTACCCGGGCGACCACGGCCGCCGAGCTGACCCCCGAGGGCTTGTCGACGATCAGCCAGCCGTGAACCGGCAGACCGCGCCGTCTACGCCCCATCTTCGCTCGCCTCCGTGTCGTCGGTCCCGCTTTCGCGCAGCAGCGCGTCGATCCTGGACGCGCGGTCGAACGTGGTGTCCGAACGGAAAACAAGGTCGGGAACGAGCTTCAATTTCACCGCCACGGCCACCCGGCGGCGCAGAAACGGCCGGGCGCGGTCAAGGGCTTTCAGCACCGCGGCGGTGTCTCCGCCGCCCAGGCGCGTCACGTAAACGGTTGCGATCTTGAGGTCAGGCCCGACCCGAACCTCGGTGACCGTGACCGGCGGACCGGCGAGGCCCGGATCACGAAGGTCGCCTCTTTCGAGGATCCAGGCCAGCGCGTGGCGGATTTCCTCGCCGACGCGCAATTGCCGCTGGCTTGGCGCGCGGGCCTCACGTCTTCGCATGGGTTCCTCGAACGAACTTGGAAGCGGCAGCAGCGCGATCGATCCGGCGCCGGGCCCTTACAGCTCCCGGGCCACCTCCTCGATCTCGAAGCACTCGATGAGGTCGCCAATCTGGATGTCGTTGTAGTTCGCGAACGCCGCCCCGCAGTCGTATCTCTCTTTGACTTCCTTGACGTCGTCCTTGAACCGCTTGAGCTGCGAGAGATCGCCCTCGTGGATGACCACGTCGTCCCGCAACAGCCGCACCTGTGCTCCACGGCGAATCATGCCCTCGATGACCATGCAACCGGCGACCTTCCCGACCTTGGTGATGTTGAACACTTCGCGCACTTCAGCGTAGCCGAGCATGTTTTCGCGCAGCTTCGGCGCCAGGAGGCCGGACATCATTGTCCTAAGATCGTCGGTGACGTCGTAGATGATCGAGTAATAGCGAATGCTGACACCGTCGCGCTTGGCCAATTCGCGGGCCTGCGGATTGGCGCGGACATTGAAGCCGATGATCATCGCGTCCGAGGCCCGCGCCAGTGTTACGTCGGACTCGTTGATGCCACCGACCGCCGCGTGCAGCACCTGCGCCTTGACCTCGTCGGTGCTCAGCTTTTCGAGCGCACTGACAATGGCTTCGACGGAGCCGTGGACGTCGCCCTTGACGACCACGGGTAGTTCCTCGGCCTCGCCTTCCTGGATACGGGTGAACATCTGCTCGAGGCTGCCGTGCCCGGTGGCAGCCGCTTTCGCGTCCCGCTGCTTGCGGCGACGGAAATCGGTGATCTCGCGGGCACGGCTTTCGCTCTCCACCGCCGTCACCTCATCGCCGGCGGCCGGTGTACCGTTCAGTCCGAGGACTTCGACCGGCATCCCCGGTTCCGCCTCCTCGACCTCTGTGCCCGTGGCGTCGATCAGCCCGCGGACGCGGCCCCACTCGCTCCCGGCGACAAAGATGTCGCCGACCCGCAGGGTTCCTCGCTGGACCAGCACCGTTCCGACCGAGCCCCGGCCACGTTCCATCTTCGATTCGACGACCACGCCCTCGGCATTGCGGTCCGGATTTGACCGCAGATCGAGGAGCTCCGCCTGCAGGAGAATGAGTTCCTCGAGCCGGTCGAGGTTGGTCTTTTCCTTGGCGGATACGTCGACGGACAGAACCTCGCCGCCCATTTCTTCGACGACGATGTCATGTTGCAGCAATTCGGTTCGCACGCGGTTCGGATCGGCCTCGGGCCGATCCATCTTGTTGACGGCGACGATGATCGGCACACCGGCGACCTGCGCATGGCGTATCGCCTCGATGGTCTGTGGCATCACGCCGTCGTCAGCCGCAACGACCAGTACGACGATATCGGTGACGTTGGCGCCGCGGGCACGCATGTCGGTGAACGTGGCGTGGCCCGGCGTATCGATGAACGTTATCCGCGCGCCATTGGGCGTTGTCACCTGGTAGGCGCCGATGTGCTGGGTAATTCCTCCGGCCTCATAGCTTGCCACGTCGGTTTGCCGAAGCGCGTCGAGCAGGGATGTTTTGCCGTGGTCAACGTGGCCCATGACGGTGACGACCGGCGGCCGCGGCACCATGTGTTCGTCCTCGTCGTCTTCGCCACGCAGGCCGATCTCGACGTCGGCATCGCTGACACGCCGGACGTTGTGGCCGAACTCGCCGACCACCAGTTCCGCGGCATCCGCATCCAAGGTCTGGGTGATGGTCGCCATCACTCCCATCTTCATGAGCGCCTTGATGACGTCGGCGCCGCGTTCGGCCATCCGGTTCGACAATTCTTGAACGGTTATCGTCTCTGGGACGACCACTTCGCGGATGACTTTGTGGCCCTCGGCAGGCATTTCCTGGCGAAGCCGCTGCTTCTCGCGCTCGCGCGCCCGCTTGACCGCTGCCAAGCTCCGAACCCTCTCGCCACGGTCCTCCAGCGCCTCCGAAATGGTCAGCTTGCCGCCGCGGCGGCGCGTTTCGCCCCGGCGGACCAGTGTCGTCGACCGTTTCGCATCGGCGCGGAGCGTCCGCTTCGCCCGGGTGCGCTGTTCGGCGTCATCCGCGTCGGCCTTGGTGTCGGTTTTGGTGGCGGAAGCCGCGCCGGATTTCGTTTCGCGCTGCCGAGCCTCGAGTTCGGTGACTTCCATTGCCACCCTTTCGGCCTCGGCGCGCTCCGCTTCCGCCCGCTCGGTTTCCTCGCGGGCCGCTTCTTCAACGCTTTCGGTTGCGGCGTCCTCGACATCAACGGCGCTCGGTTCCTCGGCCTCGACTGCGGGTTCGATCTCTTCGGCGGCGGGCTCGGCGACAACCTCGTGTTCGTCGGGCAGCTCGTCTTCGGTCCTCTTGGCGTCCTGCAACGCACGAGCCCTGGCGGCCTTCTCTTCAGAGGTCAGGTTCGCGGCGACGCCCTCGCGCGCAACGCCGTCAGCATCGGTAAACTCGGCCTGCTCGTCCAGCTGGGGGGGAGCCTGTTCCGCGTCCTGGTGCACTTCGGCCATATGTCCGCCGGAATCGGGGGCATAGGTCCGCTTCTTGCGGACCTCGACCGTGACCATCTTCGAGCGGCCGTGCGAGAAACTTTGACGCACCTGACCGGTCTCGACCGTCTTTTTGAGCTCGAGCTTGCGAGGTCTCGACAGCCGCTGCGGCTTGCTCTCTTCGTGTTCTTTAATCTCGGTCATGTCGACGCTACCCACAACTGGTGTGGTTCAATTCTCCCCCGCTGCGGCCACCGCCACGGCGCCGCGACGCAATCCCGAAAGCCTTGCCCCATCGTCGCGCAGGCAGTCAGCCAGCGCCCCCGGCGCCACAACGACATGGACAGCGCGTTCCCGCCCGAACGCTAGGCCCAACTCGTCGGCGCTCAGGACATCCACCAAAGGGATGCCGGGCATCAGCCCTCGCACCTTGGCCCGCCCGCTTTCGCTCCCGTCCGCGGCGGCAAGGACCAAACCGGCGCGACCGGATTTCAGCCACTCCTTGGCCTCCTCGTATCCGCTCACGGCCTGCCCCGCACGCCGGGCCAAACCGATCAGATCGAGGCAACGCCGGACCAGCAAACGCTCGACCCTTTCCGCGAGATCGGCGGCAATCCGGACCTCGCTTCGCGCGGCCCTGGCAAAAAGGTTCCGAGCGCAGGCCTTCTCTAACACATCCCGGTCCGCGCTCAACCAAAAACCGCGGCCCGGGAGGCGGCCTTCGATATCCGCAACGACTTCACCATCGGGTCCGATCACAAATCGCAACAGCTCATCCTTGCCGCGCACGGCACCGGTGACAATGCACCGACGCTTTGGCCCTTCATCGTTTTTAGCACGGGACTCAGCCTTTCGCGGCCGTGCCATTCACGTTCACCCCTCCTGTCGATCCGGCGTCGGTCCTTCGGGCACCGAACTGCCTGCCGTCGACGAATCCTCGGACCCGGTCGGCCCGTCCGCATCGGAGGATGTTTCCGCATCATCTGGGGCCGCTTCCTCATCCTCGAACCAATGCGCCCGTGCCGCCATGATGATTTCCTCGGCGCGTTCCTGACTGAGCGAACCGGGCGGTGCGATCTCGAGGAGTTCGTCCGTCGCGAGATCTGCAAGATCATCGAGCGTTTTTACGCCATTCTCGCCCAGTGCGACGAGAATGGCGGGCCTCATCCCGTTGACGGCGGCAATCTCGTCGCTGACGCCCAGTTCGACCCGCTTGGCACCGAATTCCTCGTCTCTTTCAGCAAGGAACGCACGGGCGCGTTCACGCAGCTCGTCGGCAACCTCTTCGTCGAAGCCCTCGATCTCGGCGAGATCCTCAACGGGAACAAACGCCACTTCCTCCACCGAAGTGAACCCCTCGGTCACCAACAGATGGGCAATGACATCGTCGACGTTGAGGGCATCGATGAATTCCTGCGAGCGGGTCCGGAACTCCTCGGTTCGGCGCTCCGATTCCTCGGCTTCGGTGAGGATGTCGATGTCCCAACCGGAGAGTTGCGAGGCCAGACGAACGTTCTGGCCTCGCCGGCCGATCGCCAGGCTGAGTTGGTCGTCTGGCACGACGACTTCGATGCGATGCGATTCCTCGTCGAGCACCACCTTGGAAACCTCGGCGGGGGCCAAGGCGTTGACGATGAATGTCGCCGGATCGGGTGACCACTGAATGATGTCGATCTTTTCGCCTTGCAGCTCGCCGACAACGGCCTGCACGCGCGAGCCGCGCATGCCGATGCAGGGGCCGACGGGATCGATGCCCGAGTCATGAGACAGCACGGCGATCTTGGCCCGCGAGCCCGGATCGCGAGCGACGGCCATGATCTCGATGATACCGTCGTAGATTTCGGGGACTTCCTGGGCGAACAGCTTGGCCATGAACTGCGGATTGGTCCGCGACAAGAAGATCTGCGGTCCGCGCGGTTCTTCGCGAACATCGAGGATGTAGGCGCGAACCCGGTCGCCGGTGTTCAGGTGCTCGCGCGGGATGGATTCGTCTCGGCGAAGCATCGCCTCGGCGCGGCCCAGATCGACGACGACGTTGCCGAACTCGACCCGTTTGACGAGGCCGTTGACGATCTCGCCCACCCGGCCCTGGAATTCCTCGAACTGCCGCTTGCGTTCGGCATCGCGAACCTTCTGCACGATGACTTGCTTCGCGGTCTGCGCGGCAATTCTGCCAAAATCGATGGGTGGCAACGGATCGACCAGGAATTCGCCGATCTCGGCATCCGGCTTGCGCTTGCGTGCATCTTCGAGGGTGAGTTGGATCGTCTCGTTCTCGATCTCCTCGGCGACCTCGAGATAGCGCGCCAGCGAAATCTCGCCGCTGGTACGATCGATGTGGGCGCGAATGTCATGTTCGTGCCCGTATTTCGACCGCCCGGCCTTCTGGATCGCCTGTTCCATGGCTTCCAGGACCTCGTCACGGTCGATGCCCTTGTCACGGGCCACCGTATCGGCGACCTGCAGCAGTTCGGGTCTTGCGTGGACTGCGTCTACCTCAACCATCGTTTGCCTTATCTCTCGACTGATCGTTCCTCCGCTCTCGACAGCAGCTCGTCGTTCAGCACGAGCTTCGCGCGCGAGATCTCCTCAAACGGCAGCGCCACCTCGGTGTCGCCGAGGTTCATGCGGACGGCGTTGCCTTCGGTACCGGCGAGCCGCCCGGTGAAGTGCCGCCGGCCGTCGATCATGCGGCCCAGCTCGATTCGTGCTTCGTACCCGGAAAACCGGTCAAAATCGGCGAGCCGCACAAGGGGTCGGTCCAGGCCCGGCGAACTGACTTCAAGCGTAAACGCGCCGGGAATGGGGTCTTCGACGTCCAACAATGCCGAAACCGCACGGCTGATGTCGGCGCAATCGTCGATGGATATCGAGCTCCCGTCAGAACGTTCCGCCATGACCTGAAGTCGCAAGGCTTGCCGGCCCGATATCTGCACGCGCACGATAGCGTATCCCATCGCCTCGACCGTCGGAGCGATCAACTCCTCGACCCGGCCGGCCAACTCCATCACATCTCCTGCCGTCCGTGCTGGGAGCGCCGTGCGTTCAACGTCACCCCCGAAATAAATAAGGGCGGGCCGCCGGCCCGCCCCATCAAACCCGATCATTGTCGTAGTCTAACGAGACCGAGTCCCCATGGACTCGCATCGCTATATATATAAGGGTGAGCCCATTGAACTCAAGGGGTTTTCTTGCCGATCCTCGGAAGGTCGGCCCGCCGGCGACGAACGAACCGAAGATAAACGCAGGCGGCTCCCCGAGCCAGGGCCTTGGATTCATAGCGGGTTGTCACCCAGCCGGCAGGCGGGCATCGCCAATCCTCCGGCCTTCGGGCCGTCCAGGTGAAGGCCGGATTCCGGATCACGTGATCGAGCGTCCAGCGCACGTAGCCGGTATCGTCGGTGGCGAACCAAAGCTCGCCCTCGTCGGCAAGCACCCGCGCCAGCGCGGCAACCGTGGCATCGCCGATGAACCGGCGGCGATGATGGCGGGTTTTGGGCCAGGGATCGGAGAACAGCACGAACACGCGGTGAATGCTCGCGTCAGCGAGAACGCCGAGCAACGGCCGTGCGTCGTCATCGACGATGCGGATGTTGGTGAGGCCGAGATCACCAATCCGCGCGAGAAGCGCGGCGACACCATTGACGTAAGGTTCGCATCCGATGAACCCGACATCCGGCCGGTTTCGCGCTTGGGACGCCAAATGCTCGCCAGCACCAAATCCAATCTCGAGCCCGACCTCGATCGGTGAGCCGGCAAACAGGGTCTTGGGATCGATCTTTCCGTCGGCGGGAATGGCGATGCGCAGCCGCGGCAGAAGCGTCTCCAGCAGCGCGGCCCGTCCGGGCCGCAGCCGGCGGCCGCGGCGACGGCCGTGGAAGCGGTCTCTGTTGCTGTCCGGGCGCGTGCCGCCGTCGGTCAACGAGCGCCGAAAGCCGACTTCAGCGAATCGACGAGATCCGTGACCTCCCAAGAAAACCCGCCGTCGGGCTCGGGCGTGCGCCCGAAGTGGCCATACGCGGCGGTCCGGGCGTAGATAGGCTTGTTGAGGCCGAGATGCTCGCGGATTCCACGCGGGGACAGGTCCATGAGGTCCTGCAGAACCGTCGACAAGCGGTCCTCGTCGACGTCATTGGCGCTGTGGGTATCGACATACACGGACAAAGGCCGGGAAACGCCGATCGCGTAGGAAAGCTGGATCGTGCAGCGATCGGCAATCCCCGCGGCAACAACGTTCTTGGCCAGATACCGGGCACCGTAAGCCGCCGAGCGATCAACTTTGGTCGGGTCCTTGCCCGAAAACGCGCCGCCGCCGTGGGGCGCCGCGCCGCCGTAGGTATCGACGATGATCTTCCGCCCGGTGAGACCGGCATCTCCGTCGGGACCGCCGACAACGAACCGACCCGTCGGGTTGACGTAAAAGTGCTCTTCGTCGCACATCCATCCGTCGGGCAGCACGTTGACGACATGGGGACGAACGATCTCGCGTACCTCGTCGACGCTGGCCTGGTCGGAATGCTGGGTCGAGATGACGATCACCGTCGCGCCGACAGGCTGTCCGTTCACGTAGCGGAGCGTGACCTGGCTTTTCGCGTCGGGACCGAGCAGCGGTTCCGCGCCGGAATGCCGCGCCTCGGCAAGAGATTGAAGCATGGCGTGCGCATAGTAGATCGGCGCCGGCATCAGCACGTCCGTCTCGCGGCAGGCATAGCCGAACATGATGCCCTGATCGCCAGCCCCCTCATCTTTGTTGCCGGCGGCATCGACTCCGCGCGCGATATCCGGCGACTGCGAGTGCACTTGGGAGGTGATCTCGGCATCCTTCCAATGGAAACCGTGCTGCTCGTAACCGATCTCGCGAATCGCCTGACGCGCGATGTCGCGCAGGCGCTCGTGGGTCATCGAGTCGGGCCCGCGGACCTCGCCGGCGAGCACAACGAAATTGGTCGAGCACAATGTCTCGACGGCGACCCGGGAATAAGGATCTTCGGTGAGGAAGGCGTCGACAATGGCGTCCGAAATGCGATCGCAGACCTTGTCAGGATGACCTTCGGCGACGGATTCGCTGGTGAATACATAGTCGGACTTCCACACGATCTGTGCCTCCGGTCTGATGTAAATGGCGCAGGGATCGGTACCGGACCGCGGACGGCTCCGCGTTTCGCGACGCCCGTCAGGCCGCGGATCCTGCGACGAAATCGCTCCCAGGCACACGGGCGCCGAGAGCGGCGGCCCTTGCTGCAATCTTTCCCGATTGCGTCAAGGGCTTTGCCGCTGCCCGCGTGCTCGTTCGCCAGGTGCTAAGATCAGTCGACTTCGGGCGCGTTGCCCAGCGACTTGGTCAGTTCGAACAAGCGCTTGCGCACGTGAGGATCGGTAATCCGGTAGTACGCCCTGACCAGTTCCAGGGTTTCGCGTTTGGTCAGCGGGTCCGGCTCCAGCGCCGCCTGGGGCTGGTCCGCCATCTGCCACGAGATTCGGCCTTCGCCCGTTCTCATGGATTCCGGCATATCATCGAAAAAGAACGAGACCGGCACGTCCAGGATTCGGCTGAGTTCGAAGAGACGCGATGCGCCGATTCGATTGGCGCCGCGTTCATACTTCTGGATTTGTTGAAAGGTTAGTCCGACGGCTTCGCCGAGCTTTTCTTGACTCATCCCGAGGAGGGTGCGGCGGAGCCGTACTCGCCCGCCAACATGAATGTCGACGGGATTGGGAGTCCCCGGAGGAAGACGGTCATATCTGATCGCACTGACGGTGCTGCGACCTCGCCGTCCCCGGGTTGGTTTTGCATTCATCATTTGGGTGGACACTCGCTAGGGTTGGGGGGATGTTGTTGCCGGCGCCGCATTCTGCGTTTCCTGGCGCGACATTGGCGATCAAAGCACCGCTGCCGCGCGTTAATAACCCTATTGTACGCAGAGGCATGGAGACTTCGCAACATTTGCACAGATTAGTGGCAGATCGGAACATGTGATCTGCTACGTTTGCCGAACGCTTCCCATGCCGATTCCGGCGGCCAATGCGGCGATGATGAGCAGGCCGACGATCCAGTCGCCGAGCCGCCCGTAGGGCGTCGGCGTCGGCACTGCCTTGGGCAATGGACCGTCGACGATTCCGCGTTTGCCCAGACCAAGGCTCACAACGGTGCGTCCGTAGGCGTCGATGATTGCAGAGATGCCGTTGTTTGCGACCCTTACCAACGGTAATCCCTCTTCGACCGCGCGCATGCGTGCCGCAGCCAAATGCTGGTAGGGGCCCGCCGAGATTCCATACCAGCCATCGTTGGTCAGATTGAGCAGCCATGATGGCCGATCTTGCCGGTCGACCACTTGGGCGGGAAAGATCACCTCGTAGCAGATCAGTGGACTCACTGGCGGCAGCCCGGGAAGGCGGAGCGTTGTAACCCCGGGTCCGGCGGAAAAATCCGTCGCGCCAGCGGTGACCTTGGCCAATCCGAGAATACTGCGGAAGGGTACGTATTCACCGAAGGGGACGAGATGCGCCTTGTCGTAGCCGCCGACGAACCGTCCGGTGGCATCGATCGCGGCCAGACTGTTCCAAATGCGGAGCGCCTCCCCGGCCGGTGTCCTTCGGAGCGTACCGACCACGCTCACGCCGTCTGCCGGTGTCGATGAGCTGATCAGCGCCACCAACTCGGGCTCCGCGCTCAGCATCGCCGGCGCCGCTGTTTCGGACCAAATGACGTGGGTCGGCGGCCGTTCCGCTGGCGTCAAAGCCAAGCGCGTCTGACCGAGAACATGCTCCCGGCGCAACTCGCGTTTCCATTTCAGCCGCTGGTCGATGGCCGGCTGTACGAGCCTGAAGTGAACTCCGTCGACAACACCCGGGTCGGCATCGCTGAGTCGCCATGCCCCGCCAGCCCACACGGCGACAAGCGCCCCGCAAGCAATGGCCACCGCGACGAAACGCCTATGTCCTCGGCCGTCGGCCAAAACAGCAGGCATGGCCGCCGCGACAACGGTAACGAGACCGAGCCCGTAGGTACCAACGAGCCCGGCGATCTGAATCATTGGTGCCGAGAACGCCCAGGCGCTTCCCACGAGGTTCCACGGAAACCCGGTGAATGCGTAAGCGCGCAACCACTCGCTCGCGGTCCACATGCCGGCAAATACCAGCACTCCGCCAATCCCAGACGTACGTGTCGCGCGCGTGACCGCGGCTGCCAAAGCGGGAAACAGCGCCAGCAAAGCCGCGAGGCCAAGCACCGCGAATGGCGCCAGCCAGCCGAAGCGTTCGGGGAATGTCATCAAGGCGTTGGCAACCCAATAGAGCCCGGCCGCGAAATGACCGAGCCCGAACCACCATCCCGCCGCCGCCGCGCTTCCGACGGAACGGGCGCCGGCGGCAAGCCAATAGAGGACGATGAACGCGGGAATCAAAACGAACCATGCATGCAGGGGGGCGAATGCCGCTGCCGTCAACGCGCCAAACACCATCGACGTGACAGCACGCCGCCACCGGGACCCCGCCAGAATTGCATTGCGGACACGAGAGAGAACCCCCGTGGCTGTCGTCGCAGAGATCCCGCCGGCGGCTGGCGGAGGGGGAGGTGCCGCAGCGACCTCCATTACCCCGAACCAGCGTCGACGGCTGACTCTGGGGGCGGGGCGAGCGCGATCTCCGGTCCGCGAACACGCAGCCGCCTGATCCGCCGCGGATCGGCCTCCAGGACTTCGAACTCGACGCCCGAGGAATGGCGGATCAGTTCGCCCCGTATCGGTACTCGCCCGGCAAGGGAGAACACGAGCCCGCCCAGCGTGTCGATGTCTTCACGTTCATCCTCACTGAGAATAGGACCAAACTCCGATTCCAGACGCTCGATCTCGGCGCGGGCGTCGGCGTCGATGGCTCCGTCGGGCCGCCTGACAAGATTGGGTTCGCGGTCGTGGTCGTGTTCGTCCTCGATCTCGCCAACGATCTCCTCGACCAGATCCTCGATCGTCACCAGTCCGTCGACGCCGCCGAATTCGTCGACGACCAGTGCCATGTGCGAGCGCTTGACGCGCATCTCGAGGAGCAACTCGAGAACACGCATCGATGGAGCGACGAACAGCACCCTGCGGACGATCTTGGCAAGCTGGAACGACTCCTCTTCACCGCGCCAAGCCAGCACGTCCTTGATGTGCACCATACCGATGGCGTCGTCGAGCGTCTCCCGATAGACCGGGATCCGCGAATGGCCGAGGCGGGTCATCATTTCGATAACTTCCGCAAGTTCCACCCGGCTGTCGACGGCAACGATATCGGCGCGGGGCACCATGACATCCTCCACCGCGCGATCGCGGAGATGGAGGATGTTGGCCAACAGGGTGCGCTCGTCGTCGTCAATGGGGATCTCGGCGTCTTCGCGCTCTTCGATGAGTACGTCGAGAGCATCGCGGGTCGACGATTCGCCGTTGCGGCCGCGACGTACCCTGCGTGCGAGGTCGCGAAAGAGCGATCGGACGGTCGTATCTGCCGTGCCGGCCGTAGCCCGAGGCGGCGTTTCGCCACTCGGAGTCGAAGCGCTATCGGACGTGCTGTCGTCCATCGCTACCCGTCACTCGTCGGAAGGGGCGGCGTAGGGATCGGGCACGCCGAGGTTCTCGAGCACCCGGACCTCAAGGCGTTCCATTGCGTCGGCTTCCGCGTCGGTACGATGATCGTAGCCGAACAAATGAAGCATACCATGCACGACAAGATGGCTTAAATGGTTGGCTGGCGAACGGCCGTGCTGGGCCGCTTCGCTGGCAATCGTCTCGTAGGCGAGCACCACGTCTCCGAGCAGCAACGGTTCGTCGGCGCCTAAGGACATGTCCGGGCGACCGGCATCCAAGGCTGCGAACGAGAGGACGTTCGTCGGACGACCTTCGCCGCGATAGTCTCGATTCAGATCCCGCATTCGCGCATCGTCGGCGAGCACCAGACTGACTTCGGCGCAATTGGCCGGCGGGCCGGCGACGGCAAATGCCGCCAGGGCCGCGCGCCGGCAGATCGCCTCGGCGTCCGGGATTGCCTCCTGCCAGGCCGGTGCAAACGTTTCGATGTCGACCTCCAGCCGCTCAGCCATCACCCTCGCCGGCTTCGTAACGGGCGCCGACATTGCGGCTGCTTTCGGCCCGATCATAGGCCCGGACGATGCGGGTCACCAACGGGTGGCGAACGACGTCAGCGTCGCCGAAATGAACGAAGGCGACGCCCGGAACATCGTCGAGGATTTCAAGCGCGTTGCGCAGGCCCGACCGTGTGCCCCTCGGAAGATCGACCTGACTGAGGTCGCCGGTGACGACCATGCGTGCGTTCTCGCCCAGACGCGTCAGAAACATCTTCATCTGGACCGCGGTCGTGTTCTGAGCCTCGTCAAGGATGACGAAGGCATTGGCCAGTGTGCGCCCACGCATGAACGCCAAAGGAGCCACCTCGATTTCGCCGCTCTCCAAGCATTTTATCACCTGCTGCGCCGGCAGCATGTCGTAGAGCGCGTCGTAAAGCGGGCGAAGATAGGGATCGACCTTTTCGCGCATGTTGCCCGGGAGAAACCCGAGCTGCTCGCCGGCTTCGACGGCGGGGCGAGACAGGATGATCCGGTCGACCGCTCCGTTGACCAGGCGTTCGACCCCCTTGGCCACGGCGAGGTAGGTTTTTCCCGTCCCGGCCGGACCGAGTCCGAAGACAAGATCGTGATCGTCGATGGCGCGGACGTACGCGGCCTGGCGCGGAGACCGCGGCGACACCGTGCGCTGCCGGATCCGGATCGCCATGTCGGCATCGGTGACCGCGCCGCCGGCCGCCATTCGCAGCACCGCGTCGACGTCAGCGCCACCGACCGCGAGGCCGCGGCGCAAGCGGGTATATAGGACGTCGAGGGCGTCGCGGGCCGCGGTCACGGCGTCGTCGTCACCGGTGATCACCAGGTGGTTGCCACGCGCATCGATGCCAACGTCGAGCGACCGTTCGATGCGGGCCAGGTGGCTGTGATGCGAGCCAAACAACTCCTGCGCCAGCCGGTTGTCGTCGAACGCTATCTCGAGGGTCGCAGGATTTTGCGCGGCGGCAGCGCCGGATTTGGCCGGAGGCGTCAAGCGACTGCCCTCTCGGTGACGCCGGCAAGGCTGTTGGCGAACCCGTCGGTGATGCGCAAAGGCTGTACCGTACCGAACACCGACTCAGGCGCTTGCGCGTGGACCGGCTGCATATAGGGACTGCGGCCGACGAGCTGACCTGGACGGCGTCCCGGCCGATCGAGCAGCACGTTCAGGACCCGACCGACGCAAGCCGCGTTGAACGCCTGTTGCTGTGCGTTCAACAAGGCCTGCAACGCATCAAGCCGTTCGGACTTAACGTCACCATCAAGCTGCGGCTCCAACACCGCGGGGGTTCCCGGCCGAGGGCTGTATTTGAACGGGGTCATACCTAGCTGAGTGTCTCTGGATGGGGCATGAGGTTAAGCAAGGCAATGAAAAACAAGCATGCGAGTCGTTCAAGGATTTCCGAGGCCAAGGTCCGCGAGGTCGTGCGCTATTTTGCCGCCGATCTGACCGCCCTTCAGGCGGCGGCTCTGAGCGGCTTGAACCGCAATACGGTGGACCGGCTCTACCGGGGCTTGAGGGAACGCCTGCTGCTTGCCTGCGAAGCGCAACGGCCCCTGTTC
>Ga0209144_1000150_pt1 | contig 14567 bp, 14 predicted proteins | sample WorMettrBAHAMAS1_FD_187392 | JGI IMG/M metagenome (GOLD analysis project Ga0209144, IMG submission 187392) | Marine gutless worms symbiont microbial communities from Max Planck institute for Marine Microbiology, Germany - Inanidrilus... | ecosystem: Host-associated > Annelida > Digestive system...
GCCGAAGGCTCGCCAAGGATTACGAAAACCTCAACCGCATCGCCCTGGCCTTCATCCGCCTCGCCTTCATAAGGCTCTTGCTGCGGAGGATAACACGATACTGCGTTTACTCATGAACTTTCCGGACAGACACTTAGGGAACCATCCTGAGCGCTGGCTGAAAGATGTCTTCCGGCCGCATGCTAGCATCGGGAAAATTCCTCAGATGGTTCGTGCATCTCAATGTCGAACATGGCTTTCGCCCTAACTTTAATTCGGGTCAATCACAGCGCCCGGATGCCGTCGAGTACCACCCTTGTCGCGATACAGTCGTCCTCATTGTAATCGAGGATCCGCTGCTTGACCTTCGTGTCTCCCGTCTGGATCCAGCGATCGAACCATTCGATCGACGCGGCGCCCGAGGGATGCATATCCCGCCAGTTGAAGCCGAGGAATTTGGCGAGCGTCTTGATCGAATGATCGCGCGTCGGCCACTCGGTCGCCTTCTTCACGACGTCGAAATAGAGATCGACTGATTGGCTCGGGTGCAACAGGTTCTCGATGTCGTCTGCCATGCAGACCGACGGGTACTTGGCCTGCAGTTGGCGCCAGATGGTGCGCTCGTACTTCGAGTAGTAGTAGACGACGCAGGGCTGGTTTGTGCCGATATAACGCCAAGCCTCGTCGAAGGCACGTTCCTCCTTTTCCGAACTGACGGCGTCGGTAAAGAAAGCGACATATTTTTCGGTCGAGTTGTCGCCGCCGCGACGCTCGACGAAGCCGTGCAGGTAGCAGAGGTCCCGCATCGGGTCGACCTCGATGTCAAAGAAGAGCTCAGTCTCGGAGTAGGGGAGGCTCACGGGCGCTGTCAGATAGGGGTTCGCGCCCTTCGTCTTGGTGAGCTTGGCCCGCTCGTGGAACTTTGCGGAGCGTATCGGGCCCGATCCCTCGGAAATCGCTCTTCTTCCCCGAAATGAACCCATCGACATTGGCAGCGGCAAGGTCGGAAACCGTTGGAATGCGGTCAACCATGACGTCGCGTTTCGCGCGGCCGAGTTCCGGCAACAGCGTCAGGTCATCCGATTTTTCGAGTTTGTCGAGGCAGGCCGTGTACCAGTGGCAAAGCTTGCAGGCGCCACAATAGGCCGGCTCGGTCCGCTCGGTCTGCGCCACGATGCGTTGGGCCTTAGCCAGCGCTTCCTGATAGACCTCCCACATCGTCCAGGGGTTCCGTTTGCCCTGCGGCTCTTCGAGGTCGTAAGTGACCTCCTCCCCATGGATGTCCCATACGAATGGCCGCCTGGAGCTTGCCAAACCCCGACGTTCAAGGATGTCGGTGTAGAGCGACAGCTGGACGCCATAGTGCTTCTTCAGCTTGGCGTCGTCGCCATCGCCGTACTCTCCCGAGCCGGATTTGATATCCCCCGCCACATAGCCATCGCTCTCGCGCCGCAGCAGGTCGGGATCACCAAGGAGATCGTCCGCGGTGATTCGAGCGCTGTAAATCAGCGGCTCGCCTCGTTGCATGGCTTCGAAGGTCTGCCGTTCCTTTTCGTCGCCGGCATAACGCGACAGGTCGAGAATCGGCAGCGTCAGACCGTCGATGACTTGGTGCTCGTAGGCAGTGCCCTTTTCCCAGAGCAGCTGGACGAAGGCGTTTATCTCGTCGCGCTTTGTGGCATCATCGAATAGGTCCATGGCCGGTCGGTGCGGGCACTGGACCAGGTCGTAAAGCATCGCGGCGGTGATCGGTTCAGACATGTCCGACATTTCTTCGGATGATCAGATCATCGACCTCTCAAGGAGATCCTTGCGGCGCTCCCAATCAGGCATGTGGCGGTTCAACAGGCGGAAGAAGCGTGGCGAGTGGTTGGGCTCGACAACGTGGCAGAGCTCGTGGACGATCACATAGTCGATGCAGTCTCGCCGGGCTGCTATCAACACGTCGTTCAGCAGAACACGACCCGATGCCGTATGGCTGCCCCATCGCTTTTTCATGGGACAGATCATCAACGGCGGTGGTTCTATCCCGAGGGCTGCCATTGTCGGGCGGGCCGCGTCATACCGCTCTTTGAGCACTTCGCGTGCGCGCTGACGCATCCAGCGACGAACCAGAACGCGGGTCCAATCGCGATCGTCCGGGAACCGCGTCTCCACGACGAGACGACCTGATCGGATCAGCACCCGATCTTTGTCAGCAGGAGCGATTTTCAGGCGGTATTGCCGGCCGAGATAGCGGTGCGTCTCTCCGCCCACGAACTGGCGTGGGGGAGTCCTCGGCCGAAACTCCCCAAAGCGTCGCTGTTGTCGCAATATCCAGCGCGCACGTCGCTTGACACGCTCGTCTACTTCCGCCGGGTCGGCCTCTTCCGGAGCGATGACATTAACGCCGCCATCAGGTAGCACTGAAATTGAGAGGGATGAGCGCGGAGTTCGGGTAAGCGTGTATTCAATTACCGCGCTGCCATATCTCGTCGTTCTGATCATCGGGCTGCCTGCCGACGTGCGACCATCAACAGTCGGTCAATGAGAGCGTCGATCGCCTCCGGAGAAATCGGAACGTTGTGCTCCCCACGGATTACATCAAACACATAGTCATCGATGTCGTTCTTTATGGCGTTCTCGACGTCCGGGTCATGCGCCCAATCCACGCGCCGATGGCTGTTCACGATGTCCACGAGCTGCTTTGCAGCCTCGGCGCTCATCGCTTCTCCGTCGGCAAATCCCTCGCCTTGGATATCCGTTAGCATCTCGCGAATGCAGCCATAAAAGGCTCGCGCAAGAGGATCGTCCCTGACTGGTTCGGGAATGTCGGTGGTATCCCGACGCACCATCTGGTCCCTGATGTCACGCACGCGTTTGAGGTACTCGAGGTCAGAAATGCTTTTGGCGCGGAAATCCTCGATCGCCTGACGGATCAACTCCGAGAACCGCTTGTAGTATGTCGGGTCTTCCTCCCACCGCTCGTCAATGGTTCGCTTCGTGGCGTGGGCGATGGCGTCCGCGCGGCTTGCCGCCGACTCGTTGGAATTCAGAACCTCGGCGAACGCATCCTCGTCGAAAATGTTGACGAGGTCGGTCATCGGTCGAACGTCGTCTGCAACGACATAGGTATCGAGCAGTTTTTCGATCCGTTTGCGGTACTGGCCGTAATCCACCGCATCCTGGTAACGCGTTCTCACGGCGCGACGCAGGTTTTCGAAGCGGCGAAGGTCATCCCGATAGCCAGCGATGCGACGCTGGTTCGAAGGCTCGTTCGCGAACTCGTGGCTCGACAGAGCGATGGCCAGCGTCCTGGAGAAGGCGTTCAGACGGTCGTAAAACTCGTCGCGCCGGGCCTCGTCCGCCAGATGCTGTTCCAGCGCCTCTTCATCTGCCGTGTTCGCCACGCCCCTGAAGACGTCCCACAGCTCTGAGTGCCTTTGGCCGAGCTTCTCGATCTCGGTGTTGATCGACGTGACCGTCCCGGCGAGGTCGGCTTCGTCGAAGCCCTCGAGCGCCGAATAGCTCGACAAGGCCTGGTTCAATTCGCCGAGCACACTGCAGTAGTCGACGATGTAACCGTAGTCTTTGCCTTCGGCCACACGGTTCACGCGCGCGATCGCCTGCAGCAGATTGTGCTCGGTGAGGGGACGCGCCAGGTAGAGAGCCGTGTTGCGCGGGGCGTCGAAGCCCGTAAGCAACTTCGAGACCACAATCAGGATCTCCGGATCCTCTCGCTTCTTGAAGGCCTCGATAATGCGCGAGTTATATGTTGCCTCGTCGCCGTAGCGATCCATCGCCGTCTTCCAGAACCGCTTAACCTCGTCCGACGAGGCCTCGTCGATCCGCTCTTCGCCCTCGCGATCATCGGGCGCCGAGATGATGACTTCGGAAGTGACGAAGCCCAGCTCGTCCAGCGCCCGCTTGTATAGGATTGCGGATCGTTTGGAGGGCGTAACCAATTGTCCCTTGAACCCCGTCCCCCTCCATGTGCGGCGGAAATGCTCCGACACGTCGAAGGCGATCAGGGCGATCGTCTGTTCCGTCTGGAACAGACGCGCCGTCCTGGCGTATTTCCGCTTGAGGTCCGCCTTCTGATCCTCAGAAAGACCGGCACATACTCGTTCGAACCAAGCGTCGATAGCTGTCTCGTCGACGCGCTGCTCGACATGCCGGCCTTCGTAAAGAAGGGGCACGACCGCCTTGTCCTTGACCGCCTGGTCGATCGCATAGACGTCAATGATGCCCCCGAACTTGGCGGCGGTGTTTTTCTCAGTCTTGAGAATCGGCGTGCCGGTGAAGCCCAGATAGCAGGCATTGGGAAAGATTTTCCGCATGCGGGAATGCAGCCGGCCGTACTGCCCGCGATGGCTCTCGTCGACCAGCAGGAAGACATCCTCCGACAGGTCGGAGAAGTCGCGGACGTTCAGAGCCGTGTCGAATTTGTTGATGAGGGTGGTGACGACGGCCCGCTTCTCGGTTGCCACGAGATCGAGCAGGTTTCGGCCGGTGGTCGCACGCTTTGGCTCGAGGCCGCACGCCTTGAAAGTGCCCTCGAGTTGTTCGTCCAGATCGATCCGGTCGGTCACCAGGACAATGCGAGGATCGGGGATCGGTGGTTCGAGGCCGAGTGCACGAGCCAGCATGACCATGGTCAGCGACTTGCCCGAACCTTGGGTGTGCCAGATCACGCCGCCCCGGCGCCGCCCTTCGTTGTCGCGTTCGCCGGTTACGCGACGGAGGATCTTCCGGACGGCGAAGAACTGCTGATACCGCGCGATCTTCTTCTCGCCCGCGTCGAAGAGCGTGAAGCGCCGAGCGAGATCAAGCAGACGCTCCGGGCGAGCAAGCGCCCACAACACGCGGTCCTGTTCGGTAACCAGCCGGTCACCTTGTCCGAACCGCGCGTCATAGGACGCGCGATCCTCGCGAAATCCGTCGGCAAAGGTCTGACGGTTCTGGTCGGCGTCGAGAGGCGCGTTGATTGCAGCAAGAACATCGGCCTCACGATCTTCCAGTTCGGCCCACTTGGACCAGAATGACGCCGGAGTTCCAACAGTGCCGTATCGGATGTCGTTCTTGTTGGTCGCGACGAGAAGCTGGACCGTTCGGAAGAGGCCCGGAATCTCTCCGTCCTGCTGGTTTCGGATCTGCTGCGAAACCGCTTGGTCCACCCCTGTGGAAGGGCCCTTGCACTCGATCACGGCGAAGGGAATGCCGTTGACGAACAGGACGATGTCGGGGCGCCGCGTATCCATCGTGTGCTCCCGCTCGACATCGAATTCGGCGCAGACGTGGAACACATTGGCGGACGGGTTTTCCCAGTCCACGAACTTGACCTGGAAGGCCCGGGTGAGCCCGTCCACCGTCTGCTCGACGGCCGTCCCCAGGAGCAGCAGGTCGGTAAGTTCCTCGTTGATGCGAAGTAGGCCCGAAGGACGAGGCCGCTTCAGCCGCTCGACGGCTTCCGCAAGGCCACCCTCCGTGAACGGGTAGGATTGGCCGCGAAGCTCCACCCGGTTGATGCGTGCGAGGCTCTCCTTCAGGATGCTATCGAGGTAGACGTTGGCGCGTTTACCGCCTCGCTCGCGCTCCGCCTCCTCACGCGTTAGCAGCTGCCAGCGGGACTCCATCTTCTGGAGAAGGTGCAGCGCCGGGAGCTGTGACAGGTGCTTTTCGGTGTCCTGGATGCGGGGGATCGGTGCTTTGGTCATGGGCAAGCTCCCAGTCGGCCCATATTCGCCCACCTGAGGCGATTGCCGTAAAAGTAGTGTTTTATATCAATAGGTTGATGGGGGGCAGTGCGAGTGATATCCCGGCTGGTGCGCAGGGGACGAGCAACCCACCCATCAAGAATTCCTTGACATTTGGCCGCTAAACTCGCATTTGTATCTACGAGTTCACTGCCTATCGGCTTTGAACCAATCGAGGCTTCGGGCGCTGAGCCAGTATGGCAAATCAGCGCCCAAACTTTTTCAGCGCAGCGCATTGAGGCAGTCCTCCCTGGTCCAGAGGGGCGAGGTGCGGATCTTGGCCACGCTGTTGTCCGCCTGGAAACAGGTGATGAAGTTCGCCCGCAGCGCACCGCCGCGGTTCAGACCCAGTCCCAGGACCACCACGAAATCCTCATAGAGGAGGTCGACCCTCCGTGCGGGGTCGTAGCTGCGTGTCCTGGCGACCCACCCCTGGTACCGGACGGCTGCCGGGTCAGTCAGCGTCGCGCCGATCCAGTTCATGCGCTGCGCCCGCACCAACGAGAACGCATCCTTGGCGCCGTCACGGCTGGTGCTTTCATAGAAAGCGTGGCCGAACTTGTTCTGCTGAAAAAAGACCCGGATGCCGTCGTGCGTCTCAATCGCGCCACGGCAATAGGTGTCCACGAAATGCTGTCGATACGTGGCCTCGTCGGGTAGATGGAGTAGGGGCGGCAAAGCCATCACCAGCCTCCGCTCAGCCGGATCTTGAAGACGTTGAACTTTTCCTCCGTCCTCGGCGTTGGGCCGATCTGCCTGAGGTTAAGCCGCTCCTCCAGTCTCTGGACGACCGCCTCCTTGGCCGTTCCCCCGCGGAGGGTCTGGTTGATGCGGCTAGAAGCAGCGCCGAGCAGCACGTCGCACAGCTGCAGAAGAACGACTTCTGGCGACGGGAGCGACTGGATGTCGGCAATCGTTGCGGAGAGGTTCGAGTAATGCAGGCAGCGCTGCAGGTCATGCAGGCGCTTTCGGTCCCGATTGGTCTTCAGGTCGCAGAAAATTCGGTATTCGTTGAAGTCCAGGATCCAGTGGTGAAGAAGCTGGTAGTAGAACTTGTAGGAGCCCAACTCGCCGTCATTGTCGTGCAGGGCGAGGTTGACCTGCTCGCGATCGACGGCGATGCAGCGGAAGCGCATGTCCATGCCGAAGGACATGAAGATGTCGACCAGCTCTTCGTAGAAGGCCTGCTTTGACGGCGAGATTTTGGTCCACTTCATCTCGCCCCAAACGGAATGGCGAGCTCGCAGCGCGGCAATTCTGCTCTTGGCTTCCTCACGCAGTTCGGCAGGCAGCCAGAGGCTGCCGATCATCAGATAGCGCGCTCGCGGCCGTTGGGAGGTCAAAAGGTCTGGAAGGGCCTCGTCGCAATAAACCTCGAAATTCATGACGCCGCCTCCGCCAATGGCACCCGGAGGCGGCCAGTCAAGAGCTCGGTCGCGAGCGCGTCGCGCTGTTTGGTGAGCACCATGCGTTCGGCCTCGAGGGCGGCGATCTCCTGCTCCGCATCGTCGAGCACCTCCACGATGGCGCGCTGTTCATCGAGCGGCGGCAGATGGAATTCGAACTCAGCAAGGCTCGCATAGTAGATGCGAACACGGACGCTGCCGTTTCCGGCGATGGTCATGAAGTCGGCCCATGCCTTGGTGCGGCGCAGATGATTGAGGAAGCGCGGGTGCAGCTGGTCTTCTTTGCAGGAGAACACGACATAGTCGGGACTGACGATAACGTTGTCCTCGTGCTCCGACATGGCGATGGAGCCGATGTTGATACGCATCGGGTTGTAGGCAAAGCCGTTGGGCGGCAGGACGAGGTATCGGCTGATGTCCTCCGCGACAACATGCTCGCGCATTGGGACGATACCGTCGGCTTTGGTTACGCCCATCACGAGTTCGCGCCCAAAGCGGTCGCTATTGCGTGTCTTGAGCGGGGTCGTCACCTCCGATAGAGGGGCCATTGGCCAAGGTCGATTTTGGCGGACGAGACGGTCGGATCCGTGAATCAATCGCTCTCGGAGAGATTTCAGCAATTCCTCTTTGCTCTCGATCTGTCGCAAGAGCCGTTCCCGCGATTCGTCCCACGTCGAAAGGATTTCGGCGATCCGAATCTGCTCATCCAAGGGAGGGGTGGGGATGGAAATCTGATCGAAGGCGTCTAACGTCAGCCCAAACCGAGTGACGCCATTCGCTGAGCGAGCGAACTGTCGACGAACTCCCGTTTCTTTCATCGCATAGTAAAGAAAGTGGCCGTCGACATCCTTTTTCGATCGCGCGATAGCAAGGTGGTAGCCGCACACGACACCATTCAGGTCCTCTGCGACGTATGCAGGCTCAGCAATCTCCTCAGGCGTCTCAGAATCCTTGGTGAAAACGATGTCGCCTTCATGCAGCCTGAAATTCTCCACCTCTCTCTCGGTGGCGGTGGCAGCCATGAAGTCGATGCTGCGATGGATCCGATGATTGTGAAAAACATCGACGTAGTTGCATAGGCGGACGGGAATCTCTCCGGGCGTCGACTTCTTGTCGACGCCACTGAAGGAGACATCCGCCAACGAGGTAAAGGGCTTTCGGTGCCAACCCGGCGGCAGGGAAGAGGGACTGTCAGACATTGAGTCCAAGCTCCTTCAGATGCTCCCGCATCTTGGCGCGCAGGGTGGTGAGCTCGTCCTCCAAGGCGTCGATGTCCTTCTGAACCTCAGCGATGTCGACTTCCTCCGCCGGCTCGAACGTGTCGACGTAGCGGGGAAGGTTGAGGTTGAAGCCGTTCTCCTTCACCTCGTCCACGGACACGGCACGGGCGTAACGCTCCACATCCTCGCGCGCGTCCAGCGTCGAAATGATGCGGTCGACGTCGGTGTCGAGAAGCTGGTTCTGGTTCTTGCCCTGCTGGAAATCCCGGCTCGCGTCGATGAAGAAGATGTCGCGCCGGTCGGCCAGCGCGCCGCCCTTTTCGCGCCGCCGGTCGAACAACAGCACCGCGACCGGGATGGTGGTGGTCTGGAACAGGTTCGGCGGCAGGCCGATAACGGCGTCAAGGAGGTTCTCCTCGATCACCGCCTTGCGGATGATGCCTTCCTTCCCGGCACGGAACAGCACGCCATGCGGAACAACCACCGCCACACGACCCTCGCGCGTCTTCGCGGCCTCGATCATGTGGGTGATGAAGGCCCAGTCGCCCTTGGATTTCGGTGGCACGCCGCGCCAGAAGCGGCCGAAGCGGTCGTTCTCCGCATTCTCCGCACCCCATTTCTGAAGGCTGAACGGCGGATTGGCGACCACGACGTCGAACTTCATCAGGCTGGCGCCGTCGACGAGCTTCGGATCGTTGAGCGTGTCGCCCCACTCCAGGCGGGCACCGTCGATGCCGTGCAGGAACATATTGAGGCGCGCCAGGCCCCAGGTGCCGCGATTTACCTCCTGCCCGAACAAGGCGAAGTCCCGCGATCCGACCTCTTCAGCCGCCTTGATCAGCAGGGAACCCGATCCGCAGGCCGGATCGCAGATGCGATCGCCCGGCTGGGGTGCCGCGATCCGGGCTAGCACGCGCGCGACCTGACGCGGCGTGTAGAACTCGCCAGCCTTTTTGCCCGCTTCCGATCCGAAACGTTCGATCAGATAGATATAGGCTTCGCCGATGACATCCTCGGCGGTCTTGTGATCTTCGCCGTCCCCCACAACGCGGGAAGGTCGCAGATCCAGCTTCGCGAAGTCCTCGATGAACGACTTGAGGCGCCGGTTCCGGTTCCTGGTGTCGCCCAGCTTCGTCTCGCTGTTGAACATGACGTCGGCGAAGGCGTCGCCGATCTTGGCCTTGTTGGCCTCGGCGATCGCGTCAAGCGCCTGGTCGATCAACTCGCCGATATTGTCGGCGTTGCGCTGGCGGTAGAGGTCATCGAAGCTGGCGCCTTTCGGGATGACGAAGCGTTCGCGCGCCATCTTTCGCTCGATGCGGAGCTGGTCGCCCTGATAGCGCTGGTCCGCTTCCTGGTAGTGCTCCTTCCAGACGTCGCTGACGTATTTGTGGAACAGGAAGACGAGGATGAAATCCTTATATTCCGAGGCGTCGATCACGCCACGGAAGGTGTCGCATGCCGCCCAGGCGATCCGCTTGACGTCGTCGAGAGAGGTTTTGTCTGCCATGGTTTTCTCCTTGGGATCGGGCGGGCGTTGGCGCGCCCGCCCGTCCTCGATTTCCGTCAGCGTACGCCGCAGACCGGATTGTACTGCGCCCTGAGTTCCCGTTCGATCCGCATGCGGGCTGCCTCGTCGCAGTAGAGCGCCGCAACCGCGAGAGTGCCGTGGTTGTTGCGCCTCCACTGGTCCTGCCGGTCGTGGTTGGCGATGCGGTCACCGACCTGACCGGCCTCGCCGATGTCGATCACCGTGTAGCGGTCCGCATTGGTCCGCCGGCTGAGGATCGCATAGACGCCGGAATGATTACGAAGGTCGCCTGTGTTGCCGAAGGGGCCTTCGAAGCTGTAGTTGCCGATCGTGATGGACATGCGTAAAATGCCTTTCGTCTAAAATAGATGGACAAGGGATCTCATGGTGTTGGCGCATTTTTGAGGTCCAGGTTCGGGCCGGGAGCGTTGGCGCGCTTCCGGCTTTTCTTCGCGATCTCTCGTATGGCCAGGTCGAAGAGCCGACTCCGCGCTTCGCGGAGACGGTCCATCAGCTCGGTCTCGCGCCGTTCAAGCCGGGCGAGATCGGCGAACCTGATTTGGCTGGAGAGGTCGGGAAGCTCGATGTGCAGGGTTTCGAGAGCCTGCCTCGGGATCTGCGGAACATGGGTTCCAACGGCGTTCTGGCGCAGCCTGGTTTGAGTAGAATCCGCTTCCAGGAACGCGACGAGGTAGTCCGGATCGATGTCCTCGACGCGACTGCGGAGGATATAGAGAGGCGCCGCCGCCACCGTCGGACCATTGACCTTGTCCAATTTCCCGACTGAGTAGCGGTTGCCTCGCGGCTGCAGCACAACGTCACCAGGCTGTAGAAGGCCCCTAGTCGAACTGGGCGGCGCGGCGATACGGGCGGCGCCTGCCAGGTCTACGGTACCATCGCCAACCAGATCGCGTGCCTGCACGACGATGCAGGCGCCGCCCTTTTCGCTCTCGATGCGAGTGCATGCGAGTGCGGAATGGGACGCCGGGTAGGATCTGGACGACTTTGGAAAGCTGCATTTCGTTCACCGCGCCAAGGCTTGTCTGCACATGATGTAATCGCGGGGAAGCTGTTCGTCAATCCCTGTGCAGAAAAGCCTTGGCGACAATTCTTTTCGGCGCGCTCCTGTACCGTTGCGCGCCGCCGCACGGTTCAGCTTGCTGAGCGGGTCTCTCGGTCGGGCGCGGACATGGTCATCGCGCGATGGAGCGATGAAGCGATGTCGTCTGCGGCGCTTTTCACAGGGGCAGCGGCGAGGTGAGCATAGCGCGCGGTCGTCTGCACCTGGGTGTGGCCGAGAAGCTTGCCGATCATCGGCAGGTCCTGACCAGCGGCCACGGCGGTTGAAGCGAATGTGTGCCGGAGATCGTGGATCCGAGCGTCCTTCAGACCGGCCCGGGCCCGAACCCTCTGCCAGAATGGCTGCAGATCACTCAGGCGCTTCCCTTCCAAGGTGCCGGTGATGACCCAAGGGTTATCGTCGATCCGCTCCGCGGCCTTCAGAAACTCGATCGCCGGCTGGCCGAGATGAACGACCTTCGCGCCGGTTTTGGAATCGGGAAGGCGTAGCACCTTGTCCGTGAAATCGACGTACTCCCACTTGAGCGTCATGATTTCGTTCAGGCGACATCCGGTCAGGATCAGCAGTCTCACAGCCAGGATCGCCGAGGAAAGCTCGACGCCCTCGACATCCATTTCGCGCAGAACCTCGCCAACGCGGCGGAGCTCGGCCGCACTCAGAAACCGCTCCCGCTTTTCCTCAGGGTACTTCTTGATGTGCTTGCGCGGGTTGGTGCCGTCCGGTCGGAGACCCCACAGCTCCGCCAGGCTGAACATCTTGGAGATGACCTCGAGGCAGCGATTGGCTTGGTATGGGATGTGCCGGAGATCGTGATGGAACTTGGCGACGTCAGCGCGGGTGACGCCAGTGACCGTCAGTCGACCGAGGGCAGGGAGGATGAAGCGCTCCAGGTTACGCTTGTATTCCTTGGCCGTACTTGGCTTCACCCGGAGCGAGATGTGCTCCTTGTCGAAGCGTTCAGACAGTTCCTTGACCGTGATGGCCTTGCGTCCAGCGTCTCGCTCGGCTGCCGGGTCTTCACCGTTCCGGGCAGCAGCGATTATAGCGATTGCCCGGCTCCGAGCCTGCTCGCAGGTCAGGACACTGCTGGGGCCGAGGCTCATCCTGCGAGACCGGCGTCCGGCGCGATACTGAACAATGTAGCCCTTGCGGCCGCTCGGCAGGACCCGAAGCCCGAGGCCCGGAATATCGTCGTCCCAGATGAAATGCTCGACCGCTCGGACTTCGGCGGCGTCGACGATGCGTTTGGTAAGTTTTGGCATGGGCGGTCAGCTTTCAAATCGATCACGTTGCTTTCAGAAATCGCGTCTGGCCGCCCGTGGAAGCATTGTGGAAGCAAGAGGGCGAATACCGTGGCGCGAGCCTTCGAAAAGCAGTGTGCTGGCCGCTCCGTTGTAAGTCAACTAAGTCATTGAAAATACGAAGAAAAAAGCAATTCTGCGTGGTTTTGCGCAGTCGGCTCAATACGGCTCATAACCTGAAGGTCGCAGGCTCAAATCCTGCCCCCGCAACCATTAAATAGGGCCCCCAGGTATCGTCCTGGGGGCCCTATTTAATGGTCAGTGGGACAGTTGAGAGAAGCCGGCTGCAAGACAGCCCAACGGCTGTCTTGCCAGCAGGTTCTGCACAAGGCCCGAAGGGCCGCAGCGGACGCGCACAGCGCGACAAATCCTGCCCCCGCAACCAAACCAAGAAGGCCATCCCACTCAGGGGTGGCCTTCTTGGGTTTTTGGTGTGTGGGGGATCAGGAGTGAACCTCGCAGGTCGTCGCGACGTAGCGGACTTCCGCGGTCCAACCGGCCCATTGACCTCGGCCTATACTGGCCGAGCCGGCCGATGAAGGCGTCGACTTGGCCGTTCAGGCTGTCGGCGTTGCCGATCAGGTTGGCTGCTGCGGTCGCCACTTGAAGGGCGTTGTCGTTGGCGACCTTCGTGACTTCTTCGACGGAGGCGGCGCCATCGCGAATCTCGGTGGCACGCCCGGCGACGGTGTTGACGCTGGTGGCGACTTCCTTGATCACAGCGCTTTGCTCTTCGATGGAGGCGGCGACGACCGACGTCGCCGTTTCGATCTCGGAGATTCGACCGGACACGCTCCCCATTGCGTCCACCACCTGCTTGGTCGTGGTTCGCACCGCATCGATCTGACGGGTGATGCCCTCGGTCGCACCGGCCGTCTGGTCGGCGAGGTTTTTCACTTCCTGGGCAACGACGGCGAAGCCCTTGCCGTACTCGCTGGCGCGGGCCGCTTCGATCGTCGCGTTGAGGGCGAGGAGCCGGGTCTGGGAGGCGATCTTCTTGATCAGGTCGACGACCGAGCCGATGGTTGCGGCCGCCTCGCCGAGGGCGTTGACCGCGCCCTCCGTGTCGTCGGCCAGCCGCACGGTGTTGGCGGCCACGTTGGCGGTGCGGGTGATCTGCTCGGAGATCTCGTTGATCGACGAGGTAAATTCCTCGACCGCCGCGGCGACGGCATTCATGCTCTCGGTCGCCTCCACGGCATTGGACGACATGAGATTCGCCTGCGCCGCTGCGGTCTCGGAAGACTCGCGCAGCTCCTTCGTGTTCTCGGAAAGCTGGTCCGCTTCGCTGGAAACGGCCGCCACCATCGGGCGGACGTTCTGTTCGGCGAAATCCATGAAGTCGGCGTCGCGCCGCGCCATCAGGTCCAGGGCATCGTTGACGGTCTGGGCGAACCGCACGAAATCACCGCGCAACCCGGTTGCGACGATCTTCCGGAAGTATTGTCGCCGATTGGCATGATCGATCGCCGCGTAGGATTCGCGGCAATAGGCTTCCGTAATGTCCAGAAGCCTGTTGACCGCCCAGGCCAGTCGCGCCGTGTCGTCCTCACCCTCGATATTGACGACGCGGACGTTCAGATCGCCCGCGGCAGCGGCCTCGACCGCGCAGAGCACGTCGCCCAGCGACGCCGACGGCGATTCCTCGGGGAGGAGTTCAGCAAGCGCGGCCGAACCGCTAGATGGAGAATACGAACTGCTCATAAGTCTGTCCCACGTCCTTGAGAGGCGCGTGCAGAACTTCCGTCGACTTGGCGAGTCCGGCTTTGCGGTCGGGAGTCGCGTTCTCGACCGCCAGCAGTTGCTGATAGATGGGGGTTCGATCTTGGCGAGGGCGTCGCGGAATGCGGCGATTGGAGTGGTAGCCGGAGATCTTACCGTCCGATCCGAAGGTCGGCGTGACGTGCGCGAACACCCAATAGTAATCGCCGTTCTTCGACCGGTTCACCACGTAGGCGAAGATTTCCCGGCCGTCCTGGACGACGTCCCAAAGCAGCTTGAACACGCAGCGCGGCATGCCCGGATGGCGAAGAATGGAATGGGGCGCGTCGAGGAGTTCCTGTTCGGTGTAGGGTCTGTTGAGATTCAGGATTCCCTTATGAGCTGAGATGTGGTTCAAGCCTCCTTTTGGAGGAGGCTTGAATGTTGGAAGAGCGTTTTATGATCACGGACCGTCAGTGGGCGCTGCTGGAGCCCCATTGCCGTGGCAAGAAGACGGACCCCGGACGGACCGGCGGCGACGGGCGGCTGTTTCTGGAGGCGGTTCTATGGATTGCCCGGACGGGAAGCCCGTGGCGTGACTTGCCGGCGCGGT
>Ga0209144_1000151_pt1 | contig 14549 bp, 12 predicted proteins | sample WorMettrBAHAMAS1_FD_187392 | JGI IMG/M metagenome (GOLD analysis project Ga0209144, IMG submission 187392) | Marine gutless worms symbiont microbial communities from Max Planck institute for Marine Microbiology, Germany - Inanidrilus... | ecosystem: Host-associated > Annelida > Digestive system...
TTGCGTTCGTAAAGCGCGCGGTTCTCGACTGTCCACATCGGGCATCCCTCCACAAAAACCAGAAGATCCCCTCTTCAATCATACCCTATTCTAAAAAATCGTTAACTTCCCGGACGGACACTAAGACTTGGCATGGGCTCGGACGCGCTGTCCGGCGGGGCCTCGACAACATGAAGATCCAGGCCTATCTGACGGCTGCGGCGATCAATCTCAAGCGGCTCGCCGCCGCTTTCCTTGTGATCCTTCGGGCCGTCTGCACGGCTCGACGTGCTTGGCAGGATACGCTGCGCGTCCACAGCACCCGTGCGCTCCGAACCGACCTCCGGGCGGCCATGACTGCATGATCCTACGTTCCGACCTTCCCAATACCGGATTCTTCAACAGCCCCGCAATGGAGCGACTGATGAGGCGTTTCGCCGCCGCCCGGCGCGGGCGCGGAACGCTCAGGCTCAGGCGTGGCGCACTTATGCGCGGGCGTGGCGCACTTATGCGCGGGCGTGGCGCACTTATGCGCGGGCGCGGCCGACTTATGCGCGGGCGCGGCCGACTTATGCGCGGGCGCGACGGCCTGGGGCGAAACCGGCGAAAGCCTTCAGGTCGTCGGCAATCAGCGGCATGCTGAACAGATATCCCTGGACGTTGTCGCACCCCCAGGCCCGCAGCATCTCGAACTGAACCTCGGTCTCGACGCCCTCGGCGGTAACGGTCAGACCGAGGCTGTGGCCCATGACGACGATGGCCTCGGCGATAGCCGTGCGGTCGAGGTCGGCGGTGATGTCGCGCACGAACGAGCTATCCACCTTCAGCGTATCGACGGCAAAGGCGCGCAGCTGGCTGAGCGACGAGTAGCCAGTACCAAAATCGTCGATGGACAACTTGACGCCCAGCCCGCGCAGCTCTTCCAACGTTTTGGCCGCCGCCGGCACGTCGGCCATCAGGGTGCTCTCGGTGATCTCCAGATCGAGAACGCCCGGCGGCAGTTCCGAGTCTTCGAGCGCGCCGCGGACAATGTCGACGAACTCCGGCCCCTGCACCTGCCGGCCCGAGATGTTGACCTGCATGCGCTGCAGCTCGACGCCCTCTTCCCGCCACTGCCGGGCCTGCAGGCACGCCGTGCGCATCACCCACTCGCCGATCAGGACGATGAGCCCGGTTTCCTCGGCGACGGTGATGAATCGGTCCGGCGGAACGGCGCCCAGCTCTTCGTCATTCCAGCGCAGCAGCGCCTCGACGCTGACCAGCCCGCCGGTCCGCGAGTCGATGATCGGCTGATAGACCAGATAGAGATCGTCGCGGGTGAGGGCGTGGCGCAGGCGCGACTCGAGGTCTATGCGCTCGACGATGTACTGATTGATCTCCGGGGTGAAGAACTGGAAGGCGTTGCGGCCCTTGCGTTTGGACAGATGCATCGCCGCATCCGCATTGCGCAGCAGGATGCTCGGGTCGTCGCCGTCACCCGGGTAGATGGCGATGCCCATGCTCGGCGTGACATGGAAGTCGTAGCTGCCGATGGCGAACGGCTTGGAGAACGCCTCCATGATCTTGCGGGCAACGAACTCCACGTCGCTGGGCTGATGCATCGCCAGCAGCATGATGACGAACTCGTCGCCGCCGGTCCGCGATACGGTGTCGGTCTCGCGAACGCAATCGGTCAGCCGCCGCGCGGCCTGTTTCAGCAACACGTCGCCTTCGGCATGGCCGAGGGTGTCATTGACGTTCTTGAAGTTGTCCAGGTCGACGAACACGACAGCAAGCGAGTCGCCCTCGCGGCGCGCCCGCGACAGTCCCTGGTTGAGCCGGTCGAGAACCAGGACCCGGTTCGGCAGGCCGGTCAGCGGGTCGAAATTCGCCTGGTGGAATAGCCGTTCCTCGTACTCCTTGCGGACGCTGATGTCCTCCTTGACGGCGATGTAATGGGTGATCGTGCCATCGGTGGCCTTGATCGGCGAGATGGATGCGTACTCCCAGTACCGCCGCCCGTCCTTGCGGACATTGAGGAACTCGCCCCGCCATTCGCGCCCCGAGGTGATGGTCCGCCACAGATCGTCGTACTCGGATTTCGGCGTGTGCCCGGACTTGAGGATGTTCGGTTTGCGGCCGAGCACCTCTTCGAGGCTGTAGCCGGTGATCTCGAGGAACTTCGGATTGGCGTACTCGATGCGCCCGTCGGTGTCGGTGATCACCACCGAAGCCGGGCTCTGTTCCACCGCCCGCGACAGCCTGCGCAGGCTCTCCCGCGCCAACTTGCGCTCGTGAATGTCGGTGAACACCCCGAGCGCCCCGAGAATGACCTCTTCATCGTTCTCGTCGAACGGCAGTTGCACACCGGTTTCCGATTGATCGCCCAGCACCAGGGCGCAATTGGAGCGCGGATCGAATCCCCACAGGATGAACGGCACGCCCACCGCGTCGGCGATGGCGTCGGCCTGCGGACCCATGGACGTCGACGCGTTGACGTAGCAGAACGCCGGCGGGTCGCCGAGGTCCAGGAACCCCGGTGCCTCGTCGGTCGGGAAGCCGAGCGCATGGAGAACCTGTAGTGGTTCGTCCTCGCCGTCTCGGCGCAGGATCGCCGCCCGACCGCTGACCGTCGAATCGATCACGATCTCCAGGAACCGCCGACCGATCTCGTCTTCCGAACCGCTCTCATCGATGACGGTGTAAGCTTCGCTGACCAGCTTGGCGACAGTGCGTGCGCGCCGCGCCTCGCCCCGCGCCTTGCCCTGCTGCTCCTGCAGCCGAAGCACGCGATCGCCGAGGTCGTCCGCCTGGCGGCGGTAAAAGTCGCGCTCCTGCTCCAATTCGAGCATGGGATGGGTTTTGGGTTCCCCGCTCACGCCGCCTCCGCCCGGCAAAGCACCGTCAGCACGCCTGTCCAGTCCAGCGGCCGGCTTCGGCCCATCAGCGGTGTGATCTCGACCCCGGAATAGAAGCCGAGCACTGGGACACGACCGTTGAACACGCCCGTGATGGCGCCGGCTTCCTCGGACGGCACGCCGCTGAACGCGGCGGACCGGCCCGCACAATCGATATAGAACGCCAGAAGGGCATTGCTATCGGAGATTGCGTCGCGCATGGCCTCCGCACCTCGGGCGGGCGATTCGAGCATCAGGTCGTTGTCGCGCGACATCACCTGAACCTTGGTGCCGACGGCGAAATCGGGTTCGAACAGGGTGATCGAGCCGGCGTCCGGGTTGACCGTGATGATCAGCCGATTGACGTAAGCCGCCTCGTCATAGGGCGCGAACGGATCGCCGTGCTTGCGGCCCAGCATCGCCCGCAGGGAGAGCTCGGGAATCCGCCCCGGCTCGGCGGCCAGACCGAACTTGTCGACCAGCGTCTCGAGCGCCGGCCGCCCGTCGAGTTCGAACACCTGCGCCCCTTCGATGCGGGTGATCTCCAGGAACGAGCTGACCGGAACGCAACCGTGCAGCACCGACGTCACCGCCCGAACCGCCGGAGGAAGGGCGACGGCGACGCAGGCATGGCGGGCGATACCCTCGCCGGTGAACACGTAGCTGTCCTCGATCTGGAAATCGCTGACCGTGCCGGCGCCCACCAGATGGACCGGTATGTCTCCCAGTTCATCGTAGAGGCCGTCGAGCAGCGGACTCGCCGGATGCAGGATCGGCGGCGGCGACGACGCGACACTGTCGTAGAACAGCAGGACGACGGAATCGTCACCGACTGTGTCGCGAAGGCGCGTCCCCAGGCGGTTGCCAACCGCCCGCTCACCCCCATTCATACCCTCTTCGACCAGGATCGCCGGTGCCGGCAGCGACGCCGGGAACACCGCGATAGCGCACTCGAATCCCGTGTAACCGACGTCGCCGCCAGTGATCGTGCCGATGGCCGAACCGCCGGCGACGGGGATGTCTCCGAGTTCTTCCCGCAGTGCCCCTAGCACCGCTTCGGGATTGTGCCGGCCGCCGCAAAACACCAGCGCCCATGCCGCGGTTTCGTCGCCGATCATCGCTTCACGCACCTCTTCCGCGCACTCGCGCCCGGCGGTTGCCGAATCGGAATGGCGGCTATGGCCGACGTACACCATTTCAGGTCCTCGATCAGGCCTCGGCACGGTCAATCCGCTTCAAATCAAGAGTATGCAGCGGTTGGTCGCCGGATTATGCCCAATCGGCATACAAATATCGAGAGAATACAGGACCGTGAAACCCGTCAACGCTGTGTCGTCTCAAGACTTGTCCATAGCGGCTGCTTTTATCGTCATAGTCGCATCCTCGTAGTGATCGCTGTCACGCAGGCCGGAATACTCGGTTTTGCGCCGGTCGGGCCGGGCAAGACCTATCTAACGGGATCGTTCGTCGATCATCCGCTGTCGGGCGCGGATGTCCTCGGGCCGGCTGCTCTTGATAAAGGCAAGCACGGCATTGATCTCGGCATCGGACAGGGCATCCCCGAAGCCGGGCATACCGCTGGCCACCCCCTCCGGCAGAAGCGCGGCGCCGCCGAGCTTGGTATAGCGGAACAGAAGATCGTCGCCGTGGTGCCATGTGTGGCCTGACGCATCATGGGGCGGCGCCGGAAGGGTGCCGTCGGTACGCCGCTGCCGCCAGTTCGGTTCGCCTTCCAGGTTGGCGCCGTGGCATTCGGCGCAGTACTCGGCATACACCGTGCGGCCCGTCGCGACCTGGCGGGGGTCGTTGGGGTCCATCACCGCAATATCCGTGCCACCGCCCAACAATACCCAGCCGTAGGCTCCGATGAGCACGACCGCGCCCGCCGTGACGGCAAGTCCGACGGTCAACCAAAACCGGCGATACCCATTCGTGTTCATCGGGCTGTTCCTCCCTGGGCGGCACATGCCGCGATCATCGAGGTTCCAGCAGCGGGTGGGTCAATGCTCGCAAGCAGTCCGCGCGAGATCATCGAGAATCGGGCAATCGGGCCGGTCGTCGCCGTGGCAGCGTTCGGTTAGGTGAGCGTTCGGTTAGGTGCAAGAGCGTGCGCCGAATCGCCTCCAGCTCGGCGATGCACGCCTCGACATCGGCGATCTGGCGCAACGCGAGTGCCTTGACGTCGGCGCTGGCCCGGCTTCGGTCCTGCCACAGCCGCACCAGGCTGGCGACATCCTTGATCGGGAAGCCGAGCCCGCGGGCCCGATGGATGAACCGAAGCGTCTCGACGTCGCTCTGCGCGTAGTCGCGATAACCGTTCCCCGCCCGCGCCGCCGGCGGGATCAAGCCGATGTCCTCGTAGTAGCGGATGGTCTTCGCCGGCACGCCCGAGTCCCGCGCCGCCGCTCCGATGTTCATCGTGTTCCTCCTGATCCTACAGTGCCGGGCCGCCAGCGCCGGAGCCCCAGCGCATTGGTGACCACGGAGATGCTGCTGAGTGCCATCGCCGCGCCGGCGATGACCGGCGACAGCAGCCCCGCCGCCGCCACCGGCACCGCGAGCACGTTGTAGATAAAGGCCCAGAACAGGTTCTGGCGGATCTTCGCGTGCGTCGCGCGGGACACGGCGATGGCATCGGCGACCAACTCCGGCGCCGGGCGCATCAGCGTCATCGGGGCCGCTTCCAGGGCGACATCGGCGCCGCTGCCCATGGCGATGCCAACGTCAGCCGCGGCCAGGGCCGGAGCGTCGTTGACGCCGTCGCCGACCATGGCGACGGTCCGCCCCTCCCCCTTCAGCCGTTCAATCTCGGCGGCCTTGTCGGCGGGCAGCACTTCGGCAATGACGGCATCGATGCCGACGGCACGGGCGACGGCGCCGGCGCTTCTCGAATTGTCGCCGGTGAGCAGAATGGTCTCGATGCCGCGCGCACGCAGTCGGTCCACCGCGGCCCGCGCCGACGGGCGCACCGTGTCGCCGGCGGCGACGACTCCCAGCAACCGCGCGTCGGGCCGGATCTCGGCCACCCACATGACCGTGTCACCGCGGTCCTCGCCCGCCGCCGCGCGATCCTCCAACGCCACCGTGCCGACGCCGCTTTCGGCCATCAGCCTACGGTTGCCGATGGCGAAGGTTCGATCGCCGACGGTCGCCTCGAGGCCGAGGCCGGGACGGCCCTGGAAGGCGGAGACGGCGGGCAGCGGCGCGCCCTCCCCGGCATGGTCCAGAACCGCTTTCGCCAGCGGGTGCTCGCTGCCCTGCTGGGCGGCTGCCGCGAGGCGCACCAATCCATCTTCATCGCCATCGGCTGCAACGACCTCGGTCACGCGCGGGCAGCCTTCGGTGAGGGTGCCGGTCTTGTCGAACACCACCGTCGTCGTCCGGCGCGCCCGCTCCAGCGCCTCGGCGTCCTTGATCAGGATGCCGTGACGGGCAGCAACGCCGGTGCCGGCCATGATCGCCGTCGGCGTCGCCAGTCCCAGTGCGCACGGACAGGCGATGACCAGCACCGCAACACCGGCAATGACCGCGTGGGTGGCGTCGGCCCCGGCGAGCAGCCACCCGGCGACCGTGGCCGCGGCGATGACGACGATCACCGGCACGAATACCGAGGCGATGCGGTCGACGAGGCGCTGCACCGGCGCCTTGCTGGCCTGCGCCCCCTGGACAAGGCCGATGATCCGCGACAGCACGCTCTCGGCGCCCACCGCCGTGGTCCGCACCCGCAACAACCCGGTGCCGTTGACGGCGCCGCCGGTGACCGGATCGCCGACCGCCTTCTCGACCGGCAGGCTCTCGCCGGTAAGCAGGGACTCGTCGACAGATCCGGCACCCTCGATGACGATGCCATCCACCGGAAGCCGCTCGCCCGGCCGCACGACGACCATGTCGCCGGACACGACCAGTGCCGCTGGCACCTCGACCTCGGCGCCATCGCGCACCACCCGCGCCGTCTCCGGCCGCAGCCGCATCAGCGACCGCACCGCCGCCGTCGTGCCGCGCTTGGCCCGGGTCTCCAGCCAGCACCCGAGCAGAACCAGGGTGATCACCGCCGCCGAAGCCTCGAAGTAGAGGTGTGTCGAGGCACCGGTGACGACGTAGAAGGCGCTGAGGCCGAAGGCCGCGCTGGTACCGACGGCGACCAGCAGGTCCATGTTTCCCGTGCCGGCTCGGAGCGCGCCCCAGGCGGCGCGATAGAACCGCGCCCCGGCCCAGAACTGCACGATGCCCGCAATGACGAGCTGGACCAGCGGCGGCAGCATCCAGGAGATGCCCAACAACGGCCACACCATCTGCGCCACCAGCGGCAGGCTCAGCACCGCGGCGACGGCGAAGGCCAGGACGTCGGCGCGGTGACGTCCGGCCAGGACCGGATCTTCACCCTCCGCCTCCGCGTCGGTCTGCACCACTGCCGCGGTGTAGCCGGCGCGCTTGGCCGCGGCGACCAGGTCCGCGGCGGCGACGGCGCCGCCCGGAAAACTCACCTCGGCATACTCTCCGGCAAGGTTGGCCTTGACCGAATCGACGCCGGGCACCCGGCCCACGGCCTTTTCCACCCGCCCGACACACGACGCACAGGTCATGCCGCCGACGGCAAGACGCAGGGTCTCCGTAGGAACTTCGAACCCGGCGGCGGCGACGGCGCCGGCCAGGGCGCCGGGCGATACCGCTTCGGCGTCGTAGGAGACGTCGGCGCGCTCGGCAGCGAGGCTGACGTTGGCTTCCGCGACACCGGCAACGTTGCCGAGCACGGTCTCCAGCCGGCCGACACAGGAGGCGCAGGTCATTCCCCGCACCGGCAACGAAACCCGGCCGATCGGGGGCGCGGACGACGTCTCGTCGCCCGCATCGGGTGCGGTTTTCGCCGGTTGTGCCGTCGCCGCCATCAAACCCTCCAGCATACTGGAATGTTAATATGGGGGTTCCAGAGGGGGGAAGGTCAAGCCCGCCGACGCCTTGACGATGGCGGGGGCCGCGAGCATTGTGACCTCCGGCCGTGCTGGCGCCGATCACACCACGCAATTGCGCTCAAGTATTTTCTTAGAAATCTCACGCAATCGTTTGAAATGTTTCTGATTATCGACAACTACGATAGCTTCACTTACAACCTCGTCCACTTTCTCGGCGAGCTCGGCGCCGAAATCGAGGTGCGGCGAAATGACGCGCTGAGCGCGGACGAGGCCATCGCCATGGCGCCCCAGGGCATCGTCATTTCGCCGGGCCCCTGCGATCCGGACCGCGCCGGCATCTGCCTCGAGCTGATCGACAAGGCCGCCGGGCGGCTGCCGATCCTCGGCATCTGCCTCGGCCACCAGTCCATCGGCCAGGCCTTCGGCGGCCGCGTGGTGCGGGCACCGTCGCCAATGCACGGCAAGGTCAGCGACATCACCCATCGGGGCACAGATATCCTCACCGGCATCCCCTCGCCGTTCACCGCCAACCGCTACCACTCGCTGATGGTGTCGCGGGATGGATTTCCCGACAGTCTGATCGCCACGGCGGAGAGCGATGACGGTGTCGTCCAGGCCCTTGCCCATCGCGAGCTGCCTATCTTCGGCGTGCAGTTCCACCCCGAGAGCATCGCCACAGAGCACGGCCATACCCTGCTCCGCAATTTCCTCGACATTTCGACCGACGGCAGGATCGCGGCATGACGGACACTTTGACGACCATGAAAGGGCTGATCGCCAAGGTCGCGGGCGGCACTTCGCTGACCGAGGCTGAGGCCGAGACCGCCTTCGACATCATCATGTCGGGCGACGCGACACCGGCGCAGATCGGCGCGCTGCTGATGGGGCTCCGGGTGCGCGGCGAGACCGTCGACGAGATCACCGGCGCGGTGAAGGTCATGCGGGCCAAGGCTCTCGCCGTCAGCGCGCCGCCCGACGCCATCGACATCGTCGGCACCGGCGGCGACGCCTCCGGCACCTACAACATTTCGACCGCGGCGTCGCTGGTCGTCGCTGCCTGCGGCGTCCCCATCGCTAAGCATGGCAACCGCGCGCTGTCGTCGAAGTCGGGAGCGGCCGACGTGCTGACCGCCCTCGGCGTCAACATCGAGGCCGACCTGACATTGGTCGAGAAGGCGATCCGAGAGGCCGGCATCGGCTTCCTGATGGCGCCCCGCCACCACAGCGCCATGCGCCACGTCGCTGGCGCGCGGGTCGAGCTGGGCACGCGTACGGTGTTCAACCTGTTGGGTCCGCTGTCCAACCCGGCCGGGGTGCGCCGCCAGTTCTCCGGCGCCTTCGCCCGCGAGTGGATCGAGCCGATGGCGCGCGTTCTCGGCAACCTCGGCAGCGAGCGCGCCTGGGTGGTCCACGGCGCCGATGGCCTCGACGAGCTGACGACCACCGGGCCGACGTATGTCGCCGAACTCAAGGACGGCGCAGTCACGACGTTCGAAATCACGTCCGGCGATGCCGGCCTGCCGGAGGCGAAGCCAGAGGACCTCAAGGGCGGCGACGCCGACACCAACGCCGCGGCGATCACCGCCATTCTCAACGGCGAGGCGGGGCCGTTCCGCGATGTCGTCCTACTGAACGCGGCGGCGGCCCTGATCGTCGCCGGCCGCGCCACGACCCTCGGCGAAGGCACGGCGATGGCGGCGATGACCCTGGATGACGGCAGCGCCCGGGCGACCTTGGCCAAGCTGGTGGCGATCACCAACGCGCCCGAGTCCGCGTAGTAGCGCCGATCGGAACATGGACGACGTCCTCGCCCGCATCTGCGCGAAGAAGCGCATTCACGTCGACGAGCGAAGGTGTGGGTGGCCTCATGCCGAGGTTATCCAGGCGGCGAAACGCACCGCGCCGCCGCGCGGCTTCGCCGACCGCCTCGCGGCCGCGGCGGAGAACGGCTACGGCCTGATCGCCGAAATCAAACGGGCCTCACCCTCGAAAGGCCTCATCCGCGAAGATTTTGATCCCGTGGCCCTGGCCCGGGCCTACGCGGCCGGCGGCGCCGCCTGTCTTTCGGTGCTGACCGACATCCCCTTTTTTCAGGGCGACGACGCCTATCTGGTGGCCGCGCGGAACGCAGTGGACCTGCCGGTGCTGCGCAAGGACTTCATGCTGGAGCCCTACCAGATCGCCGAGGCGCGGGTGCTGGGTGCCGACTGCGTGCTGCTGATCATGGCGGCGCTGAACGACACCGATGTGGCGGCGCTGGCCTCGGCGGCCGCCGACTTCGGCATGGATGTGCTGGCCGAGGTCCATGACGCCGGCGAACTCGAGCGGGCGCTCAAGCTCGACGCCCGCCTGATCGGCATCAACAACCGCAATCTCAAGACCCTTGAGGTCGATCTCGCGACCACCGAGACCCTGGCGCCCCTTGTGCCGGCGGACCGGATTCTGGTCTGCGAGAGCGGAATCGCCAGTCCTCAAGACCTCTCCCGCATGGCTGCCGTCGGTGCCCGGTGCTTCCTGATCGGCGAATCGCTGATGCGCCAGCCGGATGTCGAAGCGGCGACCCGGTCCCTTCTCGACGGTACTTGCGCCGCATAACGCCGCCTAATCCGGCAACAACGCATGATACCGAACGGTCCACCCTTTCCCTCGTTCTGCGATCATTTAAACTTGAGCCGCGAGGCGGCCGCTACAACGTGAGGGTAGTCAACGGACCGACGCGCCATGTCGACGCAGGAGTTTGCCGGTAAGAACTACGAGGTTCTCGGCCGCAAGGACGGCCGGTGGCAGGTGGACTCGGTCTATGGCGACCGAACCGAGGCCCTGGCGCGCGCCGGGGAACTCGCCGGACAGGCGCAGCACGAAGCCGTGCGCGTGGTGGTCGAGGACGACCGGCTTTCCCGGGAAGCAGTGATCTTCGAACAAGAGATCGAGGTCCAGCGCGAAAAGGCGGTGACCGTCGCGGCGATCCAGGAGGCCCCGCCCTGCCGGGAGATCGCCGACTACTACGCCTACCCGGCGCGGCGGACCATCGGCCGGCTGATCCGCCAGTATCTCAACGAGAACTCCCTGACGGTCCTGGAGCTGCTGTTCGATTCCCATCACCTGACCGCGTTGAAACGCAAGGAAGCGTTCTTCAACGCCGCGATCAGCCGCGTTGCCGCCCTGCAGGCCGACGATGCGGGCGAGTCTTTGACCGGGCGTTCGGACGCCCTGGAGATCGCCTTCGCGCGAATCAGCGACCGCGCCAGGACGCCGCGGACGACGGACGAAAGCCGCACAGCCCTGGCCGGCGAAGGCCTGTCCGCCCTGATCGCCCGGTCGCGCGCCTCGGAGCCGGCCGAGGGCTGGGAAGTCGCCGCCTTGGAAACACTGGCCGTCGCGCTGGCGTCGGCGTCCGACTGGAGCGGCAAGCTCACGGTCCTGCTCGACATCGCCGACAAGGATCTGGACGAAGACGCCGTGCGCATGTTCGACGAGGTCGTTGCCGAGATCTGTGATGGCGCCGGCGCGGTGACTCAACTGCTCGGTCATCGCGAAAATCGCGCCGCGGCCTTCCTGACGCTGATCGCCTTGGTGCAAGGACAGCGGATCGCGAAGATCGCCGCCGACAGCCTGCCCGACCGGCTCAATCGGCTGTCGGCCGGGGGCGGCCTTCCGCTGACCAGCAGCGTCCTTCTCGGTCGCGTCGCCCGGGGCCCGCGCGACGCCTCTCCGCTGGCCCGGGACGGGCAGGATGCCGACCGCCAGGCGTTGACGAACGTGATCCGGTCGCTGGCGTCCCCCGCCGGCCTCGCCGGCGGGCCGGACATGGCCGAGGCGGTCACGCTTCGCGTTCAGACGACGTTTGGCAGCGACCACGATCTCGGCGTCGACAAGGCCGTCGAGCGGATCCTGATCGTCCTGCCCTCGCAGGCCGCCGGCACCGGCTATCTGGTCTCCCTTCTCCAGTCGACCCTGGGACGGGCGAACTCCAAAACCGTCCTGGCGCCGCTCCGGGAGACGCTCAGGGGCCTGACGTCGATGTCGTCGCTGATGCCGCCGGGGACACCGCCCGACGTGCTGCAGCACGCAGCGGAAATGCTCCGCGGCCACGTCATCACCGCCGACATCCCGGAGACGATCCGCGACGGCATCGTCGCGACACTGGCGAATCTGGCGAAACCGGAACGCGACAGCGGGCCGGCGGCCACCGACACCGACAGCAGCCGGAAGAAACCAACGTCGGAGAAGAAGCCGGTGAAGTTCGACCAGCTTCACGTGCTCATCGTCGAAGACGAGCGGTTCACCCGCCAGCTGACGGTGCGCCTTCTCCGCGACCTCGGGTGCCGGAACATCGATGAGGCGGTGGACGGCGCCGACGGCCTTGCGCGGTTGCGGCAGATGCAACTGCCCCCGACGTGATTCTCCTCGACCTCGCCATGCCGGGAATGAACGGGTTCCAGTTCATCGAAGCGGTGCGCGGCATGGCGACGCCCGAGCATAGCGAAGTGCCGATTCTCGTGCTCACCGGCCACGGCGAAATCACCGCAGTGAAACTGGCGGCAAAGCTCGGGATCAGCGGCTACCTGGTGAAGCCCGTCTCCCGGGTCACCCTCGAAAAACAAGTCCGCCGGGCGTTGGGTTAGCCGGCCCATCAGAATGGTTCAATAAGGCCGGAAAAGGCTCTAGCCTCTGGGCATGGCGGAGTTCACCCATTTCGACGCCGACGGCAACGCGGTGATGGTCGACGTCTCGGAGAAGGACGTCACCGAACGCACCGCGACGGCTAAGGTCAGCGTGCTGATGGAGCGAGAGACCCTGACGCGCATCATCGACGGCGGGGTCGAGAAGGGCGACGTGCTCGGCGTCGCCCGGCTGGCCGGCATCATGGCGGCGAAGAAGACGCCGGAGCTGATCCCGCTCTGCCATCCCCTCGGCCTGACCAACGTCGCCGTCGATCTGGCCTGCGATCCGGACCGCAACGCCGTCGACATTTCCGCGACGTGCCGGCTCAAGGGGCGCACCGGCGTCGAGATGGAGGCGCTGAGCGCCGCCGCCGTCGCCGCGCTCACCGTCTACGACATGTGCAAGGCGGTCGACCGGGGCATGCGGATCACCGATCTCCGGCTCGTCCACAAGGCCGGCGGCAAGTCCGGCACCTTCAAGGCGGACTAGGGACCAGCCCGATGCTCGCCGTCGCCGAGGCCGTCGCCAAGGTCGTTTCCGGGTTCACGCGCCTGCCCGCCGAACAGGTGGGCATCGCCGACGCCGCCGGCCGGGTGCTGGCTGAGGACGTTGCCGCCCGCACCACCCAGCCGCCGGCCGACGTCTCGGCCATGGACGGCTACGCGGTTCGCGCCACAGACGTCCCGACGGTGCCGGTAACCCTGCGACGGATCGGCGAGTCGGCCGCCGGGGCCGGTTTCGCGGGCACCGTCGGCACCGGCGAGGCGGCACGGATCTTCACCGGCGCCCCCGTCCCCACCGGCGCCGACGCCATCGTCATCCAGGAAGACACCGAGACCGACGGCGAGACCGTCGTCATCCGGGAGGTGCCGACACCCGGCCGGTGGATCCGCCGCGCCGGCCTCGACTTCGCCGCTGGAGACGTGCTGCTGCGGGCCGGACAGGTCCTATCTCCCCGCCACATCGGCCTTGCCGCGGCGATGAACGTACCGTGGCTGATGGTCCGCCGCCGGCCGCGCGTGGCCATCGTCGCCACCGGCAACGAGGTGGTGATGCCGGGTGATCCCCTGGGTCCGGACCAGATCGTCAGCTCCAACAGCCTCGCCGTCGCCGCTACGGTCACCGCACTCGGTGGTACGCCACAGAACCTGGGCATCGCCCGGGACGATGCCGACTCGCTGCGCCAACTTGTCGAAGGCGCGAGCGGTGCCGATCTGCTGGTGACCATCGGTGGGGCTTCGGTCGGCGATTACGACTTGGTCGGTCAAGTGCTCGGCGACAAGGGGCTGGACCTCGGGTTCTACAAGGTCGCCATGCGGCCCGGAAAACCGTTGATCTTCGGCAGCCTCGGCGAGACCGCCGTCTTGGGCCTGCCGGGAAACCCCGTTTCGGTCGGCGTGACCTCGCTCGTCTTCCTCAAGCCGGCGATGCAGGTGATGCTTGGCATCGACGAAGACGAGGCGCTGGCGACGGCGCTGCTCGGCCGCGATCTGGCCGCCAACGACCAGCGCCAGGACTATCTGCGCGCCAAACTGAGCCGCAACGGTGACGGCAGCACCGTGGCAACACCCTTCGAGGCCCAGGACAGCTCCATATTGGCGCTGTTCGCTGCGGCCGATTGCCTCGTCGTCCGCGCGCCCCACGCCCCTCCGGTGAAGGCAGGAGAGCGTGTCGACGTCCTGACCCTGTAACGCGACCATCTCCGTTGGACCGCTCTGCCGCCCGACGCCGGGTTGGAGAATAGGGCTGTTGAAAAAGTCTGGGGGTTGTGACTCACTTCTTCGATATGTTGTGTTCGATCTGATGAAGCTACGAGATGTTGGGGCAGAGGAGCCGGGATCAGTTGGAATTGTTCGTCACGGGCTCGCTTGAGCAGCTAGAGCATTTTCCGATCACTCTCGATCATATCCAGCGGCTGCGAAGTAGTTTTCGCATTCGGTTGGGGTAAAGATGTCGGTGGCTCGGGCGATAGCATCCCAGAGCTCGCCGACGGTTCGGGCGGCTTCGCCCTTGAGATAGGCCTTGAGCTTGGAGAAGGCCATTTCGATTGGGTTGAAGTCGGGGCTGTAGGGCGGCAGAAAGCGCACCTCGGCGCCGGCAGCCTCGATGGCATGGCGCA
>Ga0209144_1000152_pt1 | contig 14419 bp, 16 predicted proteins | sample WorMettrBAHAMAS1_FD_187392 | JGI IMG/M metagenome (GOLD analysis project Ga0209144, IMG submission 187392) | Marine gutless worms symbiont microbial communities from Max Planck institute for Marine Microbiology, Germany - Inanidrilus... | ecosystem: Host-associated > Annelida > Digestive system...
ACCGAGTTCGAGTGGACGCGGCAAGAAGCCCGGGCATGAGGAGGTAAGAGCTTTTTGGGAACACCGCCTCGGCGGTTCGTTGTCCCTGCCGGGACGGCGGCGTCGGTGACCTCGCGGCATATGTTGCGGCCCGATCGGATGATCCGTTCGGTGACCGCGCAGCACACACTGAGGCGCCTGCGCCCCCGACGCCCTCATGTGGCGGTCTTGCGCCGACCACGAACAGAGCCTTGGCTCCGGCAGGTGCAATGTCAATGGAGAGCTTGATCAAACATGCGCGATTACAGAACCAATGCCGAACTGCTTGGGCATGTGGGAGGCCGCGGTGGCGCCGTGGCTGGCCGAACTGAAACTCACCGCACCGTCCGGGGACTGATCCCGATGCGGGTCGAGGGGGGCGGCCGATGACGACACATGCCGTGCTCTACACGGTCGACGACGGCGTCGCCACCATCACCCTTAACCGGCCGGACAAGCTGAACGCCTTCACCGAAGAGCTTCACGCCGGCCTCATCGCCGCCGTCATCCGGGCGACCGACGATCCGGACGTGCGCTGCCTCGTGCTCACCGGCGCTGGGCAGGCGTTCTGCGCCGGTCAGGACCTGTCGGAGAGGGCGATGGCGTTTCGAGAGGGGGGCGAAGGTCCCGACATCGGCGCCATGCTGGAGGCACACTACAACCCGCTCGTTCGTACCCTTCGCGGCATCGAGAAGCCTGTTATCGCGGCGGTGAACGGCGTCGCCGCCGGTGCCGGCGCCAACGTCGCGCTGGCCTGCGACATCGTCCTCGCTGCGCGTTCGGCAACGTTCATCCAGGCGTTCTGCAAGATCGGCCTGGTCCCCGACGCCGGCGGCACCTACCACCTGCCCCGACTGGTCGGGCGCGCCCGCGCCTACGGTTTGGCGTTGCTCGGCGACGGGTTGCCGGCTCCGGACGCCGAGACGTGGGGCCTGATCTGGAAGTGCGTCGACGACGCGGCGTTGATAGACGAGGCGATGGCGACGGCGAAGCGTCTCGCCACCGGGCCGACAATGGCGCTCGGCCTCATCAAGCAGGCGCTCAATGCATCGCCCGGTCATACGCTGGATCAGCAACTCGACCTGGAACGCGATCTGCAACAGACGTGCGGCAAGTCGTTCGACTACCGCGAAGGGGTCACGGCCTTCAGAGAAAAGCGTCCGCCCCGATTCGAAGGCCGTTGAGTCGGCGTCGAGGAGACTGCCATGCCCGCTCTGCCGATCTCGTCTCCCGTCGCCGTCGTCGGTGCCGGCACCATGGGAAGCGGCATCGCCATGGTCGCGGCCGCGGCCGGGCATACCGTCCTGCTCTACGATGTCCGCGAGGCGGCCGCTCGGGCCGCCCGCGATCTCATCACCGGCCAGCTGGACCGCTGGATCGCCAAGGGCCGGATCTCCGGGGACGACCGCGACCGCTTCCTGCAGCGGATTGTTCCCTGCGATGCCATTGCCGATCTCGCCAGCGCAGGCTTGGCCATCGAGGCGGTGGTCGAGGACCTGGGCATCAAGCTCCGCGTGTTCGACGCCCTCGAAGCGATTTTGGGCGACGACTCGTTCCTGGCGACGAACACGTCGTCATTGTCCATCACCGCCATCGCCGCCGGGTTGCGACGGCCCGGCCGGCTGATCGGCATGCATTTCTTCAATCCGGTTCCGGTGATGGCGCTGGTCGAGATCGTCAGCGGACTGGAGACCGATCCCGAGATAGCCCAGCGGGCCTTCGACACCGCTGCCGCCTGGGGCAAAAGCCCAGTGCACGTCCGTTCGACACCGGGGTTCCTGGTCAACCGCGTGGCGCGACCGTTCTATGGCGAAGCCTTGCGGATCATCGCCGAACGCGGGGCCGAGCCGGCGACCATCGATGCGGTCATGCGCGAGGCCGGCGGGTTCCGCATGGGACCGTTCGAACTGATGGACATGATCGGCCACGACGTCAATTACACCGTCACCTGCTCGATCTTCGACGCCTACTACGAAGACCCGCGCTACCGCCCGTCGCTGATCCAGAAGGAGCTGGTCGAGGCCGGATTCCTCGGGCGCAAGACGATGCGCGGGTTCTTCGATCACTTCGAAGGCGCCGAACGTCCGGTCCCGGCGAAGGCCGAACCCGTTGCCGCGCCGACAGCCGTCGTCATCGAGGGCGACCTGGGTCCTGCCGAGGGGCTCGCTCAAGCGATCGAGAAATCGCCGCTGCCGAGCCGCCGCGAGCAGACCGACGGCGACAGCCGGATCGTCGTCGATGGCGCAGTGCTGAAGTTGACGGACGGGCGCACGGCAACCGAACGAGCAGCGGACGAGGGAACCGACGACCTTGTGCTGTTCGACCTCGCCCTCGATTTCGAAGCGGCGCGACGCATTGCGGTGGCGCTCCCGGACCAGGGCACCCAGAAGGCAGCCGACGCCGCCTGTGGCCTGCTCCAGGCGCTCGGCCTGGCGGTCTCGGTCATCGACGACGTTCCCGGACTCCTCGTCATGCGCACCGTGGCCATGCTGGCGAACGAGGGGGCCGACGCAGTCCTCGCCGGCATCGCCGACGCGGCGGGCGTCGACACCGCGATGGAGAAGGGTGTCAACTATCCGATGGGGCCGTTGGCGTGGGGCGACCGGATCGGCGCGGCCCGCGTGCTCAACGTGCTCGACAATCTGGCGCGGACATATGGCGAAGACCGGTACCGGGCTTCGGCGCTGTTGCGTCGCCGCGCTGCCGCTTGAGAGACCCTGCGTGACTGACCAGCGTGACCTCCAGTCGATCGCCGAGTCCGTCGGCGCTCACATCGCCGAAGGGGATCTTCTGGCCAAGGGCTTGGGCGTGCGCCTGGTCGAGATCGCCCCCGGCCGCGCCACCGCGGTGATGACCGTGCGCCCCGACATGAGCAACGCCGCCGGCGTCTGCCACGGCGGTGCCACCTTCACCCTCGCCGACACCGCCTTCGGCTTTGCCTGCAACGCGCATGACCGGCTCGCCCTGGCGCAGACCTGCACCATTACCTACACCGGTGCTGCGCGCATCGGCAACGAACTGACGGCCGTTGCCGAAGAAGTCGCCCTTGTCCGCCGCAGCGGCATTTACGATGTCACGGTAACCGACCAGAACGGCAAGGTGGTCGCGGTGTTTCGCGGCCAAAGCCGGCAGATCAAGGGCCAGCCAACCATTGGGGCCGGGAGTTTCACGCCATGACCGAAGCCTACATCTGTGACGCCGTCCGTACGCCCATCGGCCGCTATGGCGGCGCCCTCGCCCCGGTGCGCGCTGACGATCTCGCGGCGGTGCCGATCCGAGCGCTCATGGAGCGCAACGCGGGTGTCGATTGGGAGGCGGTCGACGATCTGATCTATGGCTGCGCCAACCAGGCGGGCGAGGACAACCGCAACGTTGCCTGCATGGCGGTGTTGTTGTCGGGGCTTCCGACATCCGCGCCGGGGGGCACCGTCAACCGGCTCTGCGGGTCCGGCATGCAGGCGGTCGGCGACGCGGCGCGGGCCGTCCGTCTGGGTGAAGCGGAGTTGATGATTGCCGGCGGTGTCGAGAGCATGTCGCGCGCACCCTTCGTCATGCCCAAGGCGGAGATGGCGTTCTCGCGGACGGCCGAGATCTACGACACGACCATCGGCTGGCGGTTCGTCAACAGGATGATCAAGGATCAGTACGGCATCGAGTCCATGCCCGAGACGGCCGAGAACGTTGCCGAGGACTATCAGATTTCCCGCGACGATCAGGATGCCTTCGCCCTCAGGAGCCAGCAGAAGGCCGGTGTGGCGATTGCCGCGGGTGCGTTCGCCGACGAAGTCGTTCCGGTGACCATACCCAAGCGGCGTGGCGATCCGATTGTCGTCACGGACGACGAACACCCGCGTCCCGATACCACAGCCGAGCAACTCGCCAAATTGCCGGCACCCTTCCGCCAGGGCGGCACGGTCACCGCCGGCAACGCCTCGGGAGTGAACGACGGGGCCTGCGCCCTGCTCATCGCCTCCGAGGACGCGGCAAAACGTCATGGGCTCACACCGATCGCCCGCATCGCCGGCATGGCCACCGCCGGGGTCGAGCCCCGGGTGATGGGCATCGGGCCGGTGCCGGCGACCCAAAAGCTGACCGAGCGTTTCGGACTCGCCGTCGACTCGTTCGATGTCATCGAACTCAATGAAGCCTTTGCGGCGCAAGGTCTGGCCTGCCTGCGTCAGCTCGGCGTTGCCGACGACGATCCGCGGATCAACCCGCAGGGTGGAGCCATTGCCCTCGGCCATCCTCTGGGGATGAGTGGCGCCCGGCTCGTGGCGACAGCGGCCCATCAGCTCAATTGCAACGGCGGCAAGGCGGCCCTCTGCACCATGTGCATCGGCGTCGGCCAGGGCATCGCCACCGTCATCGAGCGCGTGTAAGCGGACAGCCCGTCGCGAAGCGATGGCGGAACCATCGGCGACCGTCCGCGTCTGGGGCCCGCTGATGCGGCTGTTTCACTGGTCGCTGGTTGGTGCCTACGCGATTGCGTACTTCACCCAGGAACAGGAGTACGAGCTTCACATCGCCTCAGGCTACGTGGTCGCCGGGCTCGTCGTCTTTCGGATCCTCTGGGGTTTCATCGGGCCGGTGCGGTCGCGGTTTGCGGATTTCGTGCGGGGCCCCGCGCAGGTCTTCGGCTATCTGCTCGGCCTCACCCGCGGAAAGGCTGCCCGTTATCTCGGGCACAACCCGGCTGGCGGGGCGATGATCGTCGCCCAGCTCATCTTGCTCGTGGTCATCTGCGCCAGCGGCGTCGCTCTCGACGCCGCAGAGAACCGAGCGGGGCCATTGGGGGACACTCGCCTGTTCGTCTACACGGACGTCATCGTCGATGTGCACGAGACGGCGACGGATGTCTCGCTGGCGCTGATCGTCCTGCACCTGATTGGCGTCGCGGCCAGCAGCCGCGCCCACCGCGAGAACCTGGTCCTGTCGATGATCACCGGACGCAAGCGTGCCGAGTAACAAAGCCCGACAAGCACGCGAGCAGCACGAACCTTTTTGGTCAGCAGATCTTGTTGATCTCGATCTCGAGGATGCCCTCGGCACCTGCGCCCTTGAGCGCGGGGATGAGGAATCACACTTCGGTCCGGTCGACCACCGTCTCGACGGCGAACCAGTCTGGATCGCTGAGGCTGTTGACCGTCGGCGCATGCAGGCTCGGCAACAGCGCGACAACGGGATTGATCCGCGCCGCCGGCACGTTCATCTTCAGCAGCACCTTTCCCCGCGCGTCCAGCGCCGCGGTCAGCAGCAGGGCGATCTGATCGATCTTTTCGCGCCGCCATGGATCGTCGAGCGCCGCGTGATTGGCGATCAGCACGGTGTGGGTGTGCAAGAGGTCGCAGACGATGCGGAGCCCATGAGCCCGAATGGTACTGCCGGTTTCGGTGATCTCCACCGCCGCGTCGGCGAGATCCTGGACCACCTTGGCCTCGGTGGCGCCCCACGAGAACTCGACGTTCGCGTCGACGCCACGTTCGGCGAGAAGACGTCGGGTGAACCCGACGAGTTCGGTGGCGATGGTCTTGCCCTGCAGATCCTCGATCCGCTCAACCGGCGAATCGCGGTCGACGACGAGCACCCACCGCGCCGGCTGGTCGGTGGCCTTGGAATAGACCAGATCGCGGACGACGGCGACGTTGGCTTCTGTTTCCTGGACCCAGTCGATGCCGGTCAGTCCGGCATCGAGGGTTCCGGTGGCGACGGCGGGTCCCATCTCCTGCGAGCGCACGAGGGCGCAGGCGATCTCGGGATCGTCGATGGACGGGAAATAGTTGCGTGACTTTGGCGCGATCGATCATCCGGCATGGGCGAACAGTTCGATCGTCGCCGCCTCAAGGCTGCCTTTGGGGATTCGGAGCTTGAGTTGCTGCATGTTGGCCCTCCGGCCGCCCCGATAGCGGAAACGCGGCGCGGGCGCAGGGAACCAACGAGGGATTTCGGCTTTTCGGCCGGCCGGAAAGTAATTCGAGAGACAGGTAGCCATTCATCGGCTACATCGTCTCGTCGCTGAACCGCGTCGGACCCGCGATGCGGACGCCGAAGTCAGGGAAAGCTGCATGTTCTACGAACCAAAAGACGGCCACGGCCTGCCGCACGACCCGATCAAAGCCATCGTCGCTCCGAGGCCGATCGGCTGGATCTCCACGGTCGATACCGAGGGGCGGCCCAACCTTGCTCCCTGCAGCTACTTCAATGCCATCAGCACCGACCCGCCGATGGTCTGCTTTTCCAGCGGGGGGATGAAACACAGTGCCGCCAACGCGCGGGCGACCGGGGAATTCGTCTACAACCTGGCGACTCGGCCCCTCGCTCGCGAGATGAACGCGTCATCCGAGGCGGTTCCACCCGCAGTCGACGAGTTCGAGCTGACCGGCCTTTCGACCGCGCCTTCGCGGTTGGTCCGGCCGCCGCGGGTTGTTGCGTCGCCGGCGGCGTTCGAGTGCCGCGTCGTCACGTTTATGGAGTTGAAGGATATCGACGGGCGGGGAGTCGACAGCTTTCTCGTCATCGGTCAGGTCGTCGGCGTCCACATCGACGAGACCTACCTGAAAGCCGGACGGTTCGACACAGCCGCGGCGGTCCCCTTGGGGCGCTGCGGGTACCACGACTACACGGCGGTGAACGAAATCTTCGAGATGCGCCGGCCGGGCGGGGCGGGATGAGTGTCCGCCCGCAGATCCCCTGTTGCGGCAGAAGGGGCGGCCTGCGCAACCTTGACGCTCCACGCACCAGATCATATGTCTGAGCTACCAGTTTGGAATCTTTACAAACAGTTTGAGCTCGATCCATGTCCCGTCTTTCCATCGTCATCGCGCCCGAACCGGTTCTGAAGCGAAGCGCAGAACCCATCGACCGCGTCGATGACGAGGTGCGCCGCCTGATGGACGACATGCTGGAAACCATGCGCTCGGCGAACGGCATCGGACTTGCCGCGCCGCAGGTGGGCGATCTGCGGCGTATCATCGTCGTCGATGTTTCGCTGCCCGAAGACGAGCCGCGGCCGTACCGGATGGCGAACCCGGAGCTGGTCTGGCGTTCGGACGAAACGTCGACGGGCGAGGAAGGGTGCCTTTCGTTGCCCGATCACTATGCCGACGTGAAACGGCCGGCGCGGGTGCGGGTCCGCTACCGCGACGAGGACGACCAGACACAGGAACTCGAAGCCGACGGGATCCTCGCCCGCTGCATCCAGCACGAAATGGATCACCTCGAGGGCATCCTGTTCGTCGACCATATCTCAGCGACCCGCCGCGACATGATCCTGCGCAAGCTGAGCAAGACCAAGAAGCAGCAGGCTTCGGCGGCCGAGTAGCTTTCCACGATCTTGACCGGCCGGCGGCTCGCCGTCAGGGTGCGCCGATGACGCCGTTGCGCCTGATCTTCATGGGAAGCCCCGACTTCGCGGTGCCGACACTGGCTGCCCTGCTCGATGCCGGCTACGACGTTGTCTGCGTCTATGCCCAACCGCCGCGGCCCGCGGAGCGCGGTCACCACGAACACCCGGCGCCGGTCCACGCCTTCGCTGCTGACCACGGACTGTCCGTTCGCACACCCAAGACCCTGAAGGACGCCGAGGCCCAACGCGAGTTCCTCGCCCTCGGTGCCGATGCGGGGGTCGTCGCCGCCTACGGTCTGATCCTGCCGCCGGCCGTGGTTCACGGACCCCGACTCGGCTGTTTCAACGTCCATGCCTCGTTACTACCGCGGTGGCGCGGCGCGGCGCCCATTCAACGGGCGATCCTCGCCGGTGACACCGAGACCGGCGTCACCATCATGCAGGTGGACGAGGGACTTGATACCGGGCCGACGGTGCTCGCCGGTCGCGTTCCGATCACGCAGGAGACCACCGCTGCCGACCTGCACGACACCCTTGCCGCGCTCGGTGCAAAACTGATGGTCGAGGCGCTCGCCGGTATTGCCGGCGAAACGCTCGTCCGCGTGCCGCAGCCGGAAGAGGGCGCGACCTACGCCACCAAACTGGATCGCAACGAGGGCCGGCTCGATTGGACCCGGAAGGCGGAAGAGTTAGACCGCACCGTCCGTGGATTGAACCCCTGGCCCGGGGTTTGGTTCGAGCACGCCGGACAGCGCATCAAGGTGCTGGCGGCCGAGATGGATGGCCAAACCGGCGAGCCCGGAGTGGTCCTCGACGACCGGTTGACCATCGCATGTGGCGAAGGCGCGTTGCGCCCGCTCGTCGTCCAGAGGTCTGGCAAGGCGCCGTCACAAACGGACGCGTTTCTGCGGGGCTACCCGCTTCCCGCCGGAACCCGATTGGCCTGAGCCGCCGTCATGCCGCGCTACCGCCTGGTCCTCGAGTACGACGGTACCGATTTCGTCGGTTGGCAGCGACAGGACAACGGCTTCTCGGTCCAGCAAGCGGTCGAGGAAGCGATCGCCCGCTTTTCCGGTGAGGAGGCGACGGTGTTCGCGGCCGGGCGCACGGACGCAGGCGTTCATGCGCTCGGCCAGGTGGCGCACGTCGACCTGATGCGCGACTGGCCCGCCGACACTGTCCGCGACGCGGTCAACTTCCATCTCAAGCCGGCACCCATTTCGGTGCTTGGCGCCGAAATGGCGGACGACGAGTTCCACGCCCGGTTCTCAGCGAAGGAACGGGTCTATCGCTACCGCATCGTCAATCGTCGGGCGCCGCTTGCCATCGAGCGCGGCCGCGCGTGGTGGGTGCCGAGCCCGCTCGACGCGGATGCCATGGCGACTGCTGCGCAGACGTTGGTCGGCCGTCACGACTTCACCACGTTCCGTGCATCCATCTGCCAGGCAAAATCGCCGATGAAGACCCTCGACAGTCTCGATGTGCGGTGCGCCGGCGAGGCGATCGAGATCGAGGCGCGGGCACGGTCGTTCCTGCATCACCAGGTCCGCAACATGGTCGGAACGCTCAAGTGGGTCGGCGAGGGAAAGTGGACCGGCGCGGACGTCGAGACAGCCCTGGCGGCCAGGGACCGGGCGCGCGGCGGACCGACGGCACCGCCGGAAGGTCTTTATCTCGTTCGCGTCGGCTACTGACCGGTCGTCAGTAAAGGGCGTCGGAACCGGTCATGATGACGACGCCGAGGGCCATGTCGAGAATGACGATGGCGGCATAGGTGAACGGCGGCAGCTCCAGGGCCGTGCGGGCGACGAACCAGACGTAGACCAGGACATACCCGAGCACGGCCAGAAAAAGAAGAAAGGTCGACATCCCCCCGGGCAAGACACCGGCGTCACCCAGAAGCGCGACCGGCACCAGCAACAGGTTTTGCCAGACGGCGCACCAGTTGTAGGCGACGATATACGGGACGAACCTCTCCCAGCATCCCATCGCCCGGGTTAGCGACATCATGACCACCGGATAGGCCAGCCACGCGATGACGTAGGTCAGGCCTTCAACAAGGAAGAAACGCGGCAGTCCGACATCGGGGTTCGCCTCCGGCGGGAAGTGGTTGGCCGTGCCGATGGCATACAGTGGCAGCACCAGAACGGCGGCGAAGAACGAGCGCCAAAAGCCTTCGACCGTTGCGTTGAAGTGTGCCATGCCACCGGCGTCGAACCGGGCGAGCCGGAGCGCGCCGTAGAGGGAAGACACCGTCTCCGCGAGCGGCGGCATCAGGACGAAGCCGGGAAGTAACCGTCGAGCACGCCGCGGTAGATATCGGCAAGGGCCGTGATGTCGGCGATGGCGACGTTCTCGTCGACCTTGTGGGCCGTCTCGCCCGGCATGCCGAACTCGCATACGGGGCAGTGGTCCTTGATGAACCGTGCGTCCGACGTGCCGCCGCTGGTGCTCAGTTCGGGGGTACGGCCGGTGACGCCGGCGACGGCTGAGGAGACGAGCTCGCTGAGCCGTCCGGGCGCGCTGAGAAAGGCGCCGCCGCTGGATTCGGTGGCAAGCTCGAAGGCGCCCCCAACCTCGGCGCATCGGGCCTCGATCCAGCCCCGCAGACTTTCGGCGTCGTGCAGGTCGTTGAAGCGGATGTTGAAGCCAGCCTGGGCCCGCGCCGGAATGACGTTGGTCGCGGTGTTGCCGACATCGACCGTGGTCAGGGTCAGCGTCGACGGCTGGAAGTGCGCCGTACCTACATCCAATGGGGTTTCGGCGAGCGTGGTCAGCATCCTGAGCAACCGGGGGATGGGGTTGTCGGCCCGGTCAGGATAGGCGGCATGGCCCTGAACGCCGGTCACCGTGAGCACGCCATTCAGTGATCCGCGGCGACCGATCTTGATCATCTCACCCAACTCCGTCGGGTTGGTCGGCTCGCCGACGAGGCAGGCGTCCAGCGCTTCGCCGCGCCCCGCCAGCCAGTCGAGTATCCGGACGGTCCCGTTTACCGCTGGTCCTTCCTCGTCGCCGGTGATCAGCAGGCTGATGGAGCCTCCGAAATCGATTCCCCGCTCAGTCAGGAATCCGTCCGCCGCGGCGACGAAGCAGGCGATCGCGGCCTTCATGTCGGAGGCGCCGCGGCCATGAAGCCGGCCGTCGGCGACCTCGGCGGCGAACGGGTCGCGGGTCCACGCGGCGGTGTCCTCCGGCGGGACAACGTCGGTGTGCCCGGCAAAACAGAAGTTGGAGCCGCCGTTGCCGATGCGGGCGTAGAGGTTGTCGACGGCCGCGGTGTCAGGCGCCGAGAAGAGCAGCCGGTGGCATTCGAAGCCCAGGGCTTCCAATGCCTCCTGAAGCACGTCGAGGGCACCCGCGTCGACCGGGGTCACGCTGGGGCAACGGATCAGCGCGCGGCTGAGATCAAGGGGGTCGACGGAGCTGGTCATCGCATCCCGGTCCGGCGCGGCCGTCACTCCCGCAACAGGTCGTTGATCGAGGTCTTCGATCGCGTCTTTTCGTCCACCCTCTTGACGATCACGGCGCAGTAGAGGCCGGGGCCGGGTTCGCCGTTGGGCAGCGGCTTGCTGGGCATCGTCCCCGAGACGACCACCGAATAGGGCGGCACATGACCGTAAAAGATCTCGCCGCTGGCGCGGTCGATGATTCGCGTCGAGGCGCCGATGAAGACGCCCATCGACAGCACCGAACCCTCGCCGACGCGCACGCCCTCGGCGACCTCGGCGCGGGCGCCGATGAAGCAGTTGTCCTCGATGACCACCGGGCCGGCCTGCAAGGGCTCGAGCACGCCGCCGATGCCGGTGCCGCCGGAGATATGACAGTTGGCGCCGATCTGCGCGCAGCTGCCGACGGTGGCCCAGGTGTCGATCATGCTTCCGGCGCCGACGTGGGCCCCCAGATTGATGAAGCACGGCATCAGCACCGCGCCCGGAGCGACATAAGCCGACCGTCGCACGGTGCAGTCGGGTACGGCGCGGAAGCCGGCTGCCCGGAACCGTGCTTCGTCCCACCCTTCGAACTTGGATGGCACCTTGTCGAACCACCCGCTCCCGCCGGGACCACCCGGGATCGGCGCCATGTCGTTGAGCCGGAACGACAGCAGGACCGCCTTCTTGAGCCACTGGTTGACGTGCCAGTCGCCGTCGCGGGGTTCGGCAACCTGGACAGTGCCCGAATCGAGCAAGTCCAGGGCTTGGTCGACGGCGTCGCGGACGGGTCCAGTGGTCGCGAAACCGATCTGGTCTCGATCCTCCCAGGCGGCGTCGATGGTGGCTTCAATCTCGGCTGTGGTCATGGCGATGTACTGTCTTTCTTTTGGCGTTGGGGCCGTTGGCGATGGGGCCGGACCATGCGGTAGCCGGTGCCGGGTGTCAACCGAGGTCGGTGGACTCAGGCCGATCCGTCAATGACGTCAGAGAGCCAGCTGGCGAGGTCTTCAGTGACATGGTCGATGAAGCCGCCGTCGGCGCCTTCGCGCCCCCATTCCGATCCCGTTCGGACCCACACCGTTGCCATTCCCAGCGCCGCCGCCGGCGCGAGGTTGCGGGCCATGTCCTCGACCATCACCGCCGATGTCGGATCAATGTCGTGGTGCTCGACCATCGCCGTATAGACCTCTGGCTGCGGTTTCGGCTGGTAGCCCGCATCGACAATGTCGAACACCGCCTCGAAGTGGTGTCCGATGCCGATGCGGTCCATAACCCGTTCCGCGTGGCCCGTGGTGGCATTGGTGAAGATCAGTTTCCGTCCGGGCAATTGGCCGAGCGTCGCGTCCAGCGCCGGGTTCGGTGCGACCGGTTCGAGGTTGATCTCGTGGACGTGTTCGAGAAACGGGCCGGGATCCATGCCATGCACGCTCATAAGACCGCTAAGCGACGTGCCATAGTCGCGGAAATACTGCTTCCGGACCCGGTAGGCCTCGTCGAGATCAAGGCCGAGGTAGGCGGCGATATAGCCGCGCATGCGCTCGTCGATCTGCCCGAACAGGTTGGACGATGCCGGATAGAGGGTGTTGTCGAGGTCGAACACCCAGACTTCGGCATCGCGTAGCGACGCGGCGCGGTGGGTGGCGGCTGGGTCGTCGGAGCCGGGCATGGTCCCCTTTGTGGCCGCCCCCGGCTCATCTGGCAAGTCCCCGTTCGGCCGGCTTGGCTTGGACTTTGGAAGGAAAGGGTTCTTCACTTGTTGTGGTCGGACTTCTGGTCCAGGATCGCTTGCACTTCGGAGAACGCCAGGGGTGAACGTGGCATCTGACAGTCCGGCTGGATCGGCGCCCCAGGCGTCCGGTTTGAGGATGGAGCGCGACCGCTTCGTCGCGCAAGATCGTCTTTGCCGCCGGTCCGACCAAGGCGATGATCGGCCTCGATGCCGCGGCGCTGATAGGCCAATCCATCGAAGACCTGGTGGTCAAGGAAGATCGCAACCTCATCGGTGATCTGCTGCAGATCGCGGCCCGTCACGGCCGCATCGAGAACGGGGCCATTCGTCTGCAGGGGCTACGGGGCGTGACGCCGCCACTAGCCTTCGCCGGTTACCAGCTCGAGGACCTGGACGGCCACTACTTCCTGGCCTTGCGGACCGGCGTGCCGACTCGGCGCGAAGAAGCGCCCGGCGCCAGGTTCGCGACCGCGAGACCGGACTGCATGACTCGGACAGCTTTGCCGACATGGTGGCCCGTGAACTCGCTGGTGCGGCTCCCGGCGAAGAAGAACGGAAAATGACGCTTATCGCGCTGCCCGGCTACGAAGAGCTGCGCGAGCGGATGGGCGAAGGCGCCGAGCAAGACCTGTTGATGAGCGTCGGCGCGGCTCTGCGGGCCAATTCGACAAGCGGCGACGCCGCCGGGCGCATCGATGACGACCGTTACGGTCTGGTTCACACGGCCGACCTCGACATCGCTCAGCTCGAAAGCCGCATTAGCGATCTGATCCGCGATGCCGACCCGAACCAGGAAGGTCTCAAGGTCGAGTCGGCAACGGTCGAGGTTGACCAGGAGAACCTGAGCGAAGAGGACATCGCCAACGGCCTGATCTACACCATCAACCGGTTCAAGAGCCTCAAGGGCAGCGACTTCACCCTCAAGAACCTGTCGACCAGCATCTCGTCGCTGGCCAAGGAGGCGGTCGAATCGGTGCAGTCGTTCAAGGCCACGGTCGCCAAGGCCGAGTTCGAGGTAGCGTTCCAGCCAATCATCGATACGCGCACCGGCGTCATTCACCATTACGAGGCCTTGGCACGGTTCCCGGCCAGCGAAGGCCGCAGTCCTTACGAGCAGATCACCTTCGCCGAGGAGACCGGCATGATCGCCGAGTTCGACCTGGCGATGGCCAAGAAGGTGATCGAATGGCTGAACAAGACGCCCCGCAACTCGACGGTCTCGGTGGCGGTCAACGTTTCGGGCTATTCGGTCGGAACGCTGTCGTACCTGGCCCAGCTTGAGGAGATGCTTAACGAGAACGTCTGGACCCGCGGCCGGCTGATGTTCGAGATCACCGAGTCGGCGCGTATGGACGATCTCGACGCCGCCAACAACTTCATTCGCCGGCTGCGCAACAACGGCCACGAAGTCTGCCTCGACGACTTCGGCGGCGGCGCCGCCAACTTCCAGTAGCTCAGCACCCTCGAAGTGGACATTGTCAAGCTGGACGGCTCGGCCGTGCGCAACGCCCAGAAGGCGCACAAGGGCAAGGCGTTCCTTAAAGCGCTCGTCGAGCTCTGCCGCGAACTCGGCGTCGGCACCATCGCCGAGATGATCGACGAGGAGAAGGGACTGGTGTTCGTCCGCGAATGCGGCGTGCAGTACGTTCAGGGTTACCTGTTCGGCAAGCCCAACACGGACACGTCCACGTTCAAGAAGCTCATCGATCTCCACATGTTCCCGAACCGCCCGGGGGTCTAGGATCTGTTGAGATTCAGGATTCCCTTAGGGTCCGTCCGGAAAGTTCATGAGTAAACGCAGTATCGTGTTATCCTCCGCAGCAAGAGCCTTATGAAGGCGAGGCGGATGAAGGCCAGGGCGATGCGGTTGAGGTTTTCGTAATCCTTGGCGAGCCT
>Ga0209144_1000153_pt1 | contig 14397 bp, 17 predicted proteins | sample WorMettrBAHAMAS1_FD_187392 | JGI IMG/M metagenome (GOLD analysis project Ga0209144, IMG submission 187392) | Marine gutless worms symbiont microbial communities from Max Planck institute for Marine Microbiology, Germany - Inanidrilus... | ecosystem: Host-associated > Annelida > Digestive system...
GCGTCCGCTGGCACCAGCAACTCACCGAGAACTAGGGAGTCCGGCAACTTGTGTCGCGCTGCTATGAGGTCATCGGAATGGCCAAAGATTCCGACAGTATCCGCGAGTTGCGGGAGAAAGTGGCCCGGCACTACGGCAAGAGGCAGGTGCAGTTTACCCTGTTCCTCAAACCGCCCAAGGACTGACTTGTAGGGCCTGCGCCTTTTGCACGCCAGATCTGTAGAGGCTAGCTAGGTATATAGGTCCCAAAAGATTCCTGTATGGATGTGGATGAGTTGTGGTCCCTTGTCTTGAGAAATCGTCGCCTCTGCCTGCGGTGATCGCACCGAAAACACCTGTCGGATACTCTGGGATCGCGTACCGTCTGCTTATAAAGAAGCCATCGTTTTCAGTGATTGTTGGAGCGCGTATCAAGCCGTCATTCCGAGCGAGCAACAGCGACCTGTGGATAAAGAAACCGGGGAAACGGCTCATATTGAGCGTTGGAATAATACCTTGCGGCAACAGTTGGCACGCTTCCTACGTAAGACATTGTCTTTTTCAAAATGTGTTAAAATGCATGAGATTTGTTTAAAACTCTTCATACACCGCTATAATACCGAATTATTGCCGATTGTTGGCTAGATATCACTTCGAAAATCACCACTACCTCGCTACGATCTATTTTAACCAGACAGCTTCTAACTGACGTGCCCGAGCCCTGGTAGCAGGATCCATAAAAACATGCAGACCGAAATCATTCCCGAGTTCTTGCGGACGCCCGAAGGTCAGGAGGCCGATGCCATCCTGCGTGCCTGCGTCCATTGCGGTTTTTGCACCGCCACCTGTCCCACTTACCAACTCCTGGGCGACGAGCTGGACGGACCGCGGGGACGCATCTATCAGATCAAGCAGGTCCTGGAGGGTCGGACCCCGACTCGGACCACCCAGATTCACCTGGATCGTTGTCTCACCTGCCGTTCCTGCGAGACTACCTGTCCTTCCGGGGTGCGCTACGCCCGGCTGGCGGACATCGGCCGCAGTCTGGTCGAGACCCGGGTGGACCGGCCCATGGGCGAGAAGCTGCTGCGCCGGGCACTGGTCAAGCTGGTGCCGTCCCCCTCCCGCTTCGGCGCCCTGCTGCGGTTGGGCAAGATCACCAAGCCCCTGCTGCCGGCAGCGCTCAAGGCCAAGGTCCCGACGCCCCGTCCGGCCGGGGCCTGGCCTGTTCCCGCCGGCAGGCGCCGGATGCTCGCACTCGCGGGTTGTGTCCAGTCGGTGGCGACCCCTGCCACCAACGCCGCCGCGGCTCGGGTCCTGAGCCGGCTCGGGATCGATCTGGTCGAGGTGCCTGCGGCGGGCTGCTGCGGTGCCGCAGCCTATCATTTGAACGCCCAGGCGGAAGGACTCGCGGCCATGCGCCGCAATATCGATGTTTGGTGGCCCGAGATCCAGGCCGGCAGCGTTGAGGCGATCCTGGTCAATGCCAGCGGTTGCGGGGCAATGGTCAAGGAGTACGGCGAGCTTCTGCACCGGGACGCGCACTATGCGGACAAGGCGGCACAGGTAGCGGCGCTGGCGCGGGACCCTGGCGAAGTGCTCGCCGAGCTGGATCTGGAACCCTTGGGCCAGCCGGGCTGTGGCCGCAAGGTCGCCTTCCACACCCCCTGCACCCTGCAACACGTGCAGCAGCTGAACAACCTGGTGGAACCCATCCTCACCCGACTCGGTTTCGTGCCGACTCCTGTCTCCGAGGCCTACCTGTGCTGCGGATCGGCCGGGACCTATTCCCTGACCCAGCCGGCGCTTTCAGGACAGCTCCGGGACCGCAAGGTCGCGGCGCTCAAATCCGGAAAACCCGATCTCATCGCCACGGCCAACGTCGGCTGTCAGCTCCATCTGGAGGCCGCGACCCACACGCCGGTGATACATTGGTTGGAGCTGCTGGATGGAGGCGACTAGGGGGCGTTCTCAATTAAGCCGGGTCATCGCAAAAATCAAGAACGTAGCGTAGGCGTCCCGCCTGCACCTGCGGACGGAACGTCCGCGTTCCAGCAGGCGGGACGCCTACGCTACGTTCTTGATTTTTGCGATGACCCGGCTTAATTGAGAACGCCCCCTAGGGTCTGTTGACATTTAACATACCTGCGGGCGCGGGGAATAGGAACCACGAATAGACATGAATTCACACGAATGAGGGTTCGTGTTCATTCGTGGTTCCATTGCATTTGAAATCAGTCGCTCAGCTTTATATGTCATCACGCCTAGAACAATGTGTAGACAAAGGGCGCAATGGCCGAACCCTGCGATAACACCACGAGGCTACCCAACAGCAACAGGCTCGGGATGATCGGTGCCAGCCAGAATTTCTTTCTGACTCTCATAAATGCTCACAGGTCTTTCAGTGATTCCAGCATCAGAACGGCCTTTCCATATGGTCAGGGGGTTGTTTGTTACTCTCCACGCGATATGTCTTCATTCACGCATCCCATGTCTATTGCATTGCATCGACACAGAATATTTTCAACAACAGACCGGCGGGAGTAAACAGAGGATAGAATAAGATAGGCAATATGATCCGGGTATTTATCCAGACCAGCACCATACCGAACCGCATCCAGACAGTATACACAGGCCTGATCAAGTCAGGTAAGAATAATGCCGACCCCCACAGGGCGACTGCGATATACCAGGGCCAATGGGGCAACCCGCAACCGAAAATCCAGGGCAACAGGAGTCCGAACAGGACAACCACGATGGCACCTATCACCAAGCCGAATTTCCTGAGAGGCTGTCTAAAAAGACATAAGTTAATAGAAAAGCGCCCAACGGTTATTTTATAGGACGTCTGGTTATTACAGATCTGTCGGAGAAGCAAGCGACTTGATACGAAACAAACCTGAGCTTCACTCGAAGTTGGCTTGCGTTCGTAATCTTTACTTAATCGACGTGATCGAACTGGCCAGGCAAAGGTTCTTTCAACCACCCATCGACGAGGTAACACGTGGAAGCCGGGAAACCCTATTTATTTTCTAACGACCTCGACCAGGCATCCGAATTGGATGCCAGAGCCAATCGGAAAGCTCCAGGCCGGAATAACCACTGTCGGCCCAGATTTTTGTGATGGTATCACTAGCGTCCGGGGAAGCTGGTTCTTCCATCTTGTAACCACTTGTAAGATGAAACAAAACTACCGATTTTAGGATGTCATCGACTTGAATCGATTTGCAGGTTTTGAAAAGATCCCACTCCAGGAATCATGGAGATACCTCCAAAAGCGCCCCAATTGACGCAGATCTCTATACAATCCTACAGATTTTGAGCCTGACTATGTACGAAAAAATATTTCTAAATCGGATGGTTATCGATGTGGACTACGATCTAAGCAATTTTCGAAACAAATAACCATCTGAATTTATTCAATTAAACAGTAATGGGAAATCCCCCGGGTATGCCGTGGAGACAGCGACAGTTTGACGTTTGCGGGAAGCCATCCCGACTGCCATCCCAACTAGAGGCACTCTCGTACAGCAAGAGTTTGGCATGAGACAGGAAGGGTTTGACGTTTTTGAGAGTCCATCTGGGACACTCCGCTTGTGAGCCGCCAAGCACACGAGTGAGAGGAGGCCCCGATGGACGAAGCCGAAAGCTTAAGCCACTCCAAGTGGGAGTGTAAATACCGTGTGGTTTTTATTCCGAAATGTCGGCGCCGGATCTTGTACGAGCAATTGCGACGCCATCTCGGGGAAGGTTTCCACGAGTTGGCTCGATAGCGAGAGAGCTGGATCGAAGAAGGGCACCTGATGCCTGACCATGTTCATATGCTGATTTCGATCCCACCAAAGTATGCAGTGTCGCAAGTGGTCGGGTACATCAAGGGGAAAAGCGCGATCCACGTGTCCCGAGTCTATGGTGAGCGTAAGCGCAATTTTGTTGGGCAGCATTTTTGGGCGAGGGGGTATTATGTCTCGACTGTCGGTTGCGATGAGCGGGTGATCCGCGCGTACATCCGACATCAGGAGGCGGAAGATCAGCGACTTGAACAACTGAATCTGTGGCGCTGATTGACCGCCTTTAGGCGGCAGCAAATCGGTGGGGTCGCGTTCGCGCCCCCGAAAGCCGCTTTGAGCGGCTCACAAACGAAAGCTCCCGGCTTTGCCCGGAGATTGTTACTCGTCGGGCGGCTTACACCACTCAACTCGGCGATTTTCCAGGCCCGAAAATCGTGCGCGAAATAGCGTATAAGTGCTCTGAATTTAGCTTCCCAAAGGTGTGAACGCCTGAAATACCTGTTTTTTCCTTGCATAACATAACCTTGGCATACTCTCAAGATGCTAAAGTTATCCAGACCCTAACGCAAAGTCCTTTCTGGCAGAGACTCCCGGTGCACGAGATCGGGGCAGCAGTGATTATTATTCGGTGGTCCTGCGCACAAGATTTCTCACTGTACGAGGTTACAGGTTCCCGATCAGATGTTCCCCGTCTTCGTGTACCGCCGCTAGCTTCAGGTCGAGGATTCGATTTGTCAGGTCTTCCGTCACAGCGATACCTACTCTGACGGGGAGATAATTCGGCGTGTAGCCGAACCACTCGCCCTCCTGCGAGTCGCCGTAACGACCTTCCACCAGAACCGGCAGGCGCCGGCCGACAAAGCACGCCAGGATTTCGCGTTTCATCCGGCGTCCCAGGGCATGCAGTTGGCGGCTGCGGTCCTCCTTCGTCCGGTCACCAACCTGCCCCGGCAGGGTTGCGGCCTTGGTGCCTGCTCGCGGTGAATAGGGAAAGATATGGAGGTGGCTGCAGCCCAGCGATTCCACAAAGGACAGGGTCTGTTGCCACTCGGCCTGGGTCTCGCCGGGGAAGCCGACGATGATATCGGTGGTCAGGTTGAAGTCCGCCACCTGGTTCCGGACCGCTGCGGTCAGGCGCGCGAAGTCTCGGGTCCTGCAGCGTCGGGCCATGCGGCGCAGCACCGCATCCGATCCGCTCTGCAGGGGCAGGTGCAGATGAGGCAGCAGACGCCGGTCCGCGAACAGCTCCCCAAATCCCACGGGCAGGTCCCAGGGCTCCAGGGAGCCCAGGCGTATGCGGGGCACATTGGTGTCGGCGAGGACAGCGCGGATCAGTGCCGACAGATCGCCGCGGCCGTCGCTTCCGTACCCCCCGAGATGGACGCCGGTAAGTACGACCTCCCTGACCCCTGCCGCGCCCAGCCGGTTGATCTCCGCCACCACTTCGGCAAGCGGACGACTGCGTTCCTCACCCCGGGCGAGAGTCACGATACAGAAGGTGCAGCGGTGGCGACAGCCATCCTGGACCTTCACAAAGGCCCGTTGGCGACCGCGGACGAACAAGGGTTCGGTCGTTTGCTCCGGGATACCCTGGGTCACGGAATCCAGGTCGAATTCCCGGGCGGTGATCGCTACCAGACGGTCCTTGTCCCGGTTGGGTACCAGCAGGTCGACGCCCTGCTCGCGGGCCAATGCCTCGCTGTCCAGTGAGGCGAGACAGCCGCTGACTACCAGCTTGGCACCGGGATTGGCGCGCCGCACGCGGCGCAGCAGCTTGCGGGATTTGCGTACCGCCTCGGCGGTTACCGCACAGGTGTTGACCACGACCAAGTCGGCCGCTTCCGGATCGATCGTAACCAGATGGCCCTGCCGTTGGAGCTGCCGGGCCCAAGTCTGCAGCTCCGCCTCATTGAGCCTGCAGCCCAGTGCCTGAAGATTTACTCGCATTCTTCCGTAGGGTGGGCTGTGCCCACCGACGATTTTGCCCACCCACGACTCATCCGATTTCAATTGGTCCTTTTGGGAATTCTTTTTGGCTCTTTATGGATTCCAGACTGATCGAAGGGGACGGCGGTCCGTAGCACTCTGACTGATGACAGAACAGGCAGTCTTTTCTCAACTTATACGAAAATCAACTGGAATAGACGACGTATTTTCACTTCCCGAGAACAGGGTCGTGGCGAATGAATTTGTCGTTGATATCGAGGAACGTCTCAGAACACTTTCGTCCCAGCTCGTAGAGGGTATCGAGCAGGCGTGGCGTGACCGTGAGGCCGGTTTGGGTGTGGGTGCGCTGTACCGCTTCCAGGGCGGTCTGGTGCGAATCGAGGATGACACCGCTTAAGCGACGCGCGACATGACAAAACAAACGGTGCTCCATCGGATGCCGCTTGGAGGTGTACGGCGGGTAGAGGGCCACCCGCAGACGCCGCCCGAACCGTCGGCTCAGCGCCACCAGGTCTTCCTTGAAGCGCAGCGAACGCGCGGCGTTGGCAGCGGTCGTGGTCATAAACGAACTGAACATCGGTGCTGTAACAGGACCCGCGACGAGGCAGGTGGCCCAGCCTCTCTTTCTTCCTGGTATCGACACACAACACCGGTACGCCACGGGCACGGGCTTGGCGGCGCAAGGTAGCGATCAACCGGAACTGCCGGTCGCGTTCATGTGGATCGACGTCACCGCTAATCAACGCCTTGCGCAGGGAACGACGCCGATAGCCGGCCCGCGCCAGCACCTGCTGCGCCAGCTGCACCAGCACAAGGTCGGTCCAGCGCACCGCTTCATCGGTCGGGCTGCCGGCACTGTGGGCTTCGAGCACCTCGTCTACCACTTCCCCCAGCCCCGGTTGGCGTTGGGTGACTTGGCGACGACCACCGCCAGGACGGCGGATGCGCTTGGCACCGCCATGGGGACGCTGTGGGGGGGTGATCCTCGTTGCCCATGGCCTCCAGCTCGCCGATTCCCGTATAGATCGTTCGCCGGCTCATCCCCAACACTCGCGCCACATACGCGAAACCGCCAAAGCCGATCTTCGTAGCGGCGTCGGTGCTCTTCCGGTGGCGTCCTTCCCTGCGCAAGGCGTTTGCCCGTGGCGTACCGGTGTTGTGTGTCGATACCAGGAAGAAAGAGAGGCTGGGCCACCTGCCTCGTCGCGGGTCCTGTTACAGCACCGATGTTCAGTTCGTTTATGACCGCGATTATCGCCATCTCGCTACGGGTGTCTTGGTCCCTCACGGGGTGTATGACTACCATGGCAATGCGGGCTTCATCACCTTGGGCACCTCCCGCGAGACCAGCGCCTGTGTCTGCGATGCCATCGCCCTGGCGTGGCAGGAAGATCGTGCCGAGCATTATCCACACGCGCAGCAAATCCTGCTGACCTTCGATGCCGGCGCTGCCAACGCCGCGCGTTCGCTGCGCTTCAAGGAAGACCTGGTGGCGCTGAGCCGACGGTTCGGGCGGCGTCTGCGGGTGGCCCTCTACCCGCCGTACACCTCCAAGCGGCATCCGATCGAGCACCGTTTGTTTTGTCATGTCGCGCGTCGCTTAAGCGGTGTCATCCTCGATTCGCACCAGACCGCCCTGGAAGCGGTACAGCGCACCCACACCCAAACCGACCTCACGGTCACGCCACGCCTACTCGATACCCTCTACGAGCTGGGACGAAATGTTCTGAGACATTCCTCGGAAATGGCACAACTGCGTCCGGTAGCTCGCAATATCACTGTAAAGCCTGTGGTTCCTATGGCGTACTTGAGCGCACAGAACGCGCGACGGAAGAAAAGAAAGAACTCATCATAAACGTTTATCAAGAAAGATCCAGTATGCGCGGGATTGAACGGACGTTTGGGGTCTCGCGCACGAACATTGAGCGCCTGGTTAAAAGAACAGGCGAATGACCTCCCACCCCTTGAAGAGACGCTACAACCTGTTGAGTGCAAAAAGATTCCTGTGCTGGAGGTGGATGAGTTGCGGTCCTTTGTCTTTCGTAGCAAAGACAAAGTGTGGGTCTGGATTGCCATGAATAGAGAGACCCGAGAAATCGTCGCCTCTGCCTGCGGTGATCGCAGCGAAAACACCTGTCGGATACTCTGGGATCGCGTACCGTCTGCTTATAAAGAAGCCATCGTTTTCAGTGATTATTGGAGCGCGTATCGAGCCGTCATTCCGAGCGAGCAACAGCGCCCTGTGGGTAAAGAAACGGGGGAAACGGCTCATATTGAGCGTTGGAATAATACCTTACGGAACAGTTGGCACGCTTCCTACGTGCAAGACGTTGTCTTTTTCCAAATGTAGTAACAATCTCCGGGCAAAGCCGGGGGCTTTCGTTTGTGAGCCGCTCAAAGCGGCTTTCGGGGGCGCGAACGCGACCCCACCGATTTGCTGCCGCCTAAAGGCGGTCAATCAGCGCCACAGATTCAGTTGTTCAAGTCGCTGATCTTCCGCCTCCTGATGTCGGATGTACGCGCGGATCACCCGCTCATCGCAACCGACAGTCGAGACATAATACCCCCTCGCCCAAAAATGCTGCCCAACAAAATTGCGCTTACGCTCACCATAGACTCGGGACACGTGGATCGCGCTTTTCCCCTTGATGTACCCGACCACTTGCGACACTGCATACTTTGGTGGGATCGAAATCAGCATATGAACATGGTCAGGCATCAGGTGCCCTTCTTCGATCCAGCTCTCTCGCTATCGAGCTAACTCGTGGAAACCTTCCCCGAGATGGCGTCGCAATTGCTCGCACAAGATCCGGCGCAGACATTCCGGAATAAAAACCACACGGTATTTACACTCCCGCTTGGAGTGGCTTAAGCTTTCGGCTTCGTCCATCGGGGCCTCCTCTCACTCGTGTGCTTGGCGGCTCACGAGCGGAGTGTCCCAGATAGACTCTCAAAAACGTCAAACCCTTCCTGTCTCGTGCCAAACTCTTGCTGTACGAGAGTGCCTCTAGTCGGGATGGCTTCCCGCAAACGTCAAACTGTTGCTGTCTCCACGGCATACCCGGGGGATTTCCCATTACTGTTAATCAGCTATTCATGAAGTTACGAACCAGAATCGCCTAGGTTTGTAACGCTTCATCCCCTCTATCCGGTGAGGTTGAAGTCGATGAATCTTATTTTTACGCACACCATGTTCGCAGAAAAAAGCGGTGCGGAGCAAGCGGTAAACCGATCGTCTTCGGAATCCTGGAACGCCACGGGAAAGTGTCGAAAATCGTCCCTGACGCCTCCAAGAAGAAGCTACAGAACGCGATCCGGGGCCAGGTAGCCTTGGAAGCATCATCCACTCGGACGGCTGGAAAGGCTACAATGGGCTGGTGGACATGGGCTACAAAAAGCATTTCCGGGTGCATCATGGTGAGCATGAGTTTGCCCGTGGTAATTGCCATATCAATGGCATTGAGTCATTCTGGTCATATGCCAAACGGAGGCTTGCAAAGTTCAATGCTGTTTATGCTGTTCCCCGACAAACGTTCCTTTTACACATCAAGGAATGTGAATTTAGATTTAATCACCGAGAGGAAGATCTCTCTGATAGAATACTTACTCTACTGGATAGTGGTGATTTTTGAAGTGATAGAGTAGATGGATTCATCGGTAATCATTCCGATTGCCACCGTTTTTCTCGTTACCTGATTCCAGATTTTAGCCCTCTCTTCTGGAAGAGTACGCTTGGTCTGAACGATTGCGTTCATTGACAAAACGAACCGAAGAGTTTTCAATTATGATTATCGAGACTAAAGTATACAGCTGTCGCGAATGTCAGAGCGAAGACCTCGTTAAAAATGGCACAAATGCGTCCGGTAGCTCGCAATATCACTGTAAAGCCTGTGGTGCCTATGGCGTACTTGATCGCACAGAACGCGCAACGGAAGAAAAGAAAGAACTCATCATAAACGTTTATCAAGAAAGATCCAGTATGCGCGGGATTGAACGGACGTTTGGGATCTCGCGCCGAACATTGAGCGCCTAGTTAAAAGAACAGGCGAATGACCTCCCACCCCTTGAAGAGACGCTACAACCTGTTGAGTGCAAAAAGATTCCTGCGCTGGATGTGGATGAGTTGTAGTCCCTTGTCTTTCATAGCAAAGACAAAGTTTGGGTCTGGATTGCCATGAATAGAGAGATCCGAGAAATCGTCGCCTCTGCCTGCGGTGATCGCAGTGAAAACACCTGTCGGATACTCTGAGATCGCGTACCGTCTGCTTATAAAGAAGTGATCGTTTTCAGTGATTATTGGAACGCGTACAAGCCGTCATTCCGAGCGAGTAACAGCGCCCTGTGGGTAAAGAAACGGGGGAAGCGGCTCATATTGAGCGTTGGAATAATACTTTACGGAAACAGTTGGCACGCTTCGTACGTAAGACGTTTTCTCTTTCCAAATGTATTAAAATGCATGAGATTTTCTTAAAACTCTTCATACACCGCTATAATACTGCATTATTGCCGATTGTCGGCTAGATATCACTTCGAAAATCACCACTACCCGGAGGTTTTTCTTGGGCCGCACGACGAAAAAGGCGGGAATCCGATGGATGCGGTAGAGCCGATCGAAATCGTTGTAGGCGCGATCCATCGTCAGGATCGAGCACGGCTCCAAGGGAATCCAGTCCAGCGGACGAGCACACGCGATTAGATGAAGCCCGAAGTCCTGGTAGATCAGAAAGCTCCTGTTGGCGTTGGCATCGTTGCGACTGCAGGCACACCTCGATGTCGCGCAATCCGTCCCGCCCGGTCAATTAGGCGAAGGCCATGGCTAAGTATTGATCCCAACACGAAAACTGACGCACCCGGTGGTGCCCTAACGCTCGACGCACTTGTTGAACTCGTAGCGGGAGATGATTGGGCGAAGACAGTCTTCTCGGCCATGCGGTACCCCGGCGTGTAGTAAATGCCGGGTGCTGTACGCTGGAATTACCCAGGAGCCGTGCGAATAAAAAAATCTTATAGTTGCTACTTTCCCCTTAAAACACATCGTGTTACAATAATGATTACGAATTTAACCGGACGCTATATGAGATACGTTATTGTTGCTTCAGGGCCGCCGTCAACAGCCGCGCAGTCACACCCACCAGGGGGATGACCCGCGGATAATTCATCCGCGTCGGTCCGATCACCCCCAGCACGCCGATCACCTGATCATTGATGCCGTATGGCGCCGTGACCAGGCTGCAGTCGTCCAGCAATTGATAGCCGGACTCCTCGCCGACGAAGATCCGGACCCCCTCGGCCGCGATGCAGCGGTCGAGCAGATGCAGGATCTGGTTCTTCTCCGTAAAGGCATCGAACAGCTGCTTGAGTCGTTCCACGTTCGCCAGCTCATCGAATTCCATCAGGTTGGTCTGTCCGGCGATAAAGCAATTACCAGTGCCTTCGGCGGCCTCCATCACCTGTTGCGCCATCTCCACCGCCTGCAGCATGACCTGGTCCATGTGCTCACGGGTGGTCTTCATGTCCGCTAGCAGGCACTTGCGCACCTCGTGCAAGTCCCGGCCGGTGAACATGTCGTTCAGATAGTTTGCCGTCTGCTCGAGCTGCGCCGGTGAATAGGCACGATCTGCATTGACAATCCGGTTGTGAACTTCGCCTTCGCTGGTCACCAGAATCGCCAGTACCCGGTTTCCGGACAGGGGCAAAAATTCGATCTGGCGAAAGGCATCGTGCTCGTGGCGCGGCATCATGACGACCCCGGCAAGGTGGGTAACGCCGGATAGCAGCTGAGAGGTGCTTTCGATCAGCGTGGCGGCATCGCCAAGGCCCTCCAGCCGGCGCCGCATCTCAGTTACCTCCTGCTCAGCCGGTCGCCTGACGGTGAGCAGGGAATCGATAAAGAGCCGGTAACCCAAGGGCGTAGGCACCCGACCGGCGGAAATATGAGGCGAGGACACCAGCCCCATATCCTCCAGATCCGCCATGATGTTGCGCACCGTCGCCGCGCTCAGCTCCAGACCCATATCCTTCGACAGCGTCCGCGAGCCCACGGGCTGACCGTCCCTGATGTAGCGTTCGATCAGGGCCTTGAGAAAATGTTGGGCGCGCTTGCTGACTTGGTGGTCACCGCTGCCGGTACGCGTCATCAGGGCCCTCTCACGGGAAATCGAAACCCAACTGCGGAAACCAGTTTAGCACTCGATTCGCATGAGTGCTAACAGCCCCAATTTAGAGTTTGTACGCAGGGCTGTCAACCCGGATCTGTCTGTGGAATCGTCTGAACCGCAAAAGTCCACTTGGCAGCAGACAAGCGCGAAGGGCACAAAGCAAAGCGTCTCCGGTGCAGCCAGAAAGAACCCAAGAAATTGTGAGTGCGTTGAGCATAGGAAATTGTTGGCGACGAGCCTTATTGCAATGCACTCCTGAGTGCCCTCTATAGTATCTACATCATAAGATACTTACGGGGTTACGATGCAAACATTCGTGAAGAAATGGGGTAACAGCGCATCGGTGCGCATCCCCGCCGCCGTCATGGAGGCCGTAGGCCTTTACTTGGACGAGCCGGTAGACGTGCGCGAAGAAACCGGACGCATCGTCATCGAGCCGATGCACCCGCGTAAATACGATCTTGCGCAACTGCTGGCCGGAATCACATCAGGACAACCTGCATGCCGAAGTCAGCTTCGGCCGGGCGGTCGGTAACGAGGCGTTCTAACTATGGTTCGTCGCTACGTCCCCGAGGCGGGCGATATTGTGTGGCTGGACTGCGACCCCCAAGCCGGCCACGAACAAGCCAGGCACCGGCCCGCGCTGGTCCTCAGCCCGGCAACCTATAATGGCAAAACCAACCTGATGCTCTGTTGTCCCATGACGACGCGAATCAAAGGCTATCCGTTCGAGGTCCTAATTGCCGGTAATCCCCCCAGCGCAGTGCTGGCCGGCCAAGTGAAATCCCTCGACTGGGTTGCGCACCAGGCGAGTCGCAAGGGCAAGGCCTCTGCCCCCGAGTTGAACGCAGTCCAGGCCAAGCTGGTTGCCCTGATCGGAAAACCCTGATACCTGATGAATAAAGGACAGATCGTGACCCGCTTCGTGCGCACGATCTGTCCTTATTCATTGTAAACGATTAAACAGCTGGTCAACCGCCTCAGGCGGTGTATTTGGCCGCCACGAAATCCCAGTTGATGATCTTCCAGATTTCCTCCAGATACTTGGGGCGGGCATTGCGATAGTCGACGTAGTAAGCATGTTCCCAGACATCGACCGTCAACAGGGCGGTCTTGCCCTCGGTCATGGGGGTGCCGGCGTTGGAGGTATTGACGATCTCCACGGAGCCGTCGGTCTTCTTCACCAGCCAAGTCCAGCCGGAGCCGAAATTGGTGGCGGCGGACTGGGAGAACTGCTTCTTGAACTCTCCCACAGAGCCGAATTTGGCTTTGATGGCATCGGCCAGGGCACCGGAAGGCTCGCCACCGCCCTTGGGGCTCAGGCAGTTCCAGTAGAAGGTATGGTTCCACACCTGCGCGGCGTTGTTGAAAATTCCGCCGGAGGATTTCATGATGATGTCTTCCAGGCTCTTACCCTCGAATTCGGTGCCGGGAACTAGGTTGTTGAGGTTGGTGACATAGGTCTGGTGGTGCTTGCCGTAGTGATACTCGATGGTCTCCTGGGAGATGACGGGCTCCAGGGCCTTCTTGTCGTAGGGAAGTGCGGGCAGTTCGTATGCCATGGTGTCTAGTCTCCTGATGTGGGTTATGCTTTCCGGCGCTCGGTAAAGCTCCACGGCGAATACCCGGACCTCGACCTACGCCATATCCGACTAAATTACTCAGAGATCAGGTCCGAAATTCTACTCACGGCCTTTGCTTTTTGCAACCGCTCGGATTTGAAAGCCAGGACGAGCACGTATAAATTCTACTGAAAACATGGCCTTGGCACACCTGTCTGCCTGCTTTACTCGGCTGGCCGGCTACCGCTACAGCAGCAGACGGCTGGTAGGTGGCGGCTGGTAGCGGGAAGCAATTGGTCGAAAGTTATACGTGTTCAAACGGACCAACCGAAAGATGCTTGCCGTTACTCTCGATCCAAAAATGGAACAAGAGCTGGAGCAGCTCGCCACCACGACCGGACACAGCAAGGGCTTCTATGTGCATAAGGCCCTCTCCGAGTATCTGGATACCCGCACCGATTATCTGCTGGCACTCGCCGCCCTGGAACAAGAGGAGCCGCGTACCAGCCTGGCGGATGTGAGGCGCGAGCTTGACCTGGAGCGTTGAGTTCGGAGCCAAGGCCAAACGGCAATTGGCCAAGATTGATCGGCAGTGGCAGGCGGCGATTCTCGATTACCTCGAGGACCGAATCGCGCCCCTCGACAATCCCCGCAATCGCGGCAAGCCACTGATCGGTGATCGCAAGGGACTGTGGCGCTATCGGGTAGGGAACCATCGCATCCTCTGCGAGCTGCGCGACCAGGAGTTGGTCGTGCTCGTGGTAGTGGTAGTGGTCGCGCATCGCCGTCACGTCTACCGAAACATGTGAGGGTAGTGGTGATTTTTGAAGTAAGTAGGGTAGATGGATTCATCGGTAATCATTCCGATTGCCACCGTTTTTCTCGTTACCTGATTCTAGATTTTAGCCCTCTCTTCCGGAAGAATACGCTTGGTCTGAACGATTGCGTTCATTGATAAAA